>Ga0302326_10006411_pt1 | contig 26426 bp, 20 predicted proteins | sample Palsa_T0_3_FD_202264 | JGI IMG/M metagenome (GOLD analysis project Ga0302326, IMG submission 202264) | Peat permafrost microbial communities from Stordalen Mire near Abisko, Sweden - Palsa_T0_3 | ecosystem: Environmental > Terrestrial > Soil > Palsa > Peat permafrost | place: Sweden: Abisko... | reverse complement strand
CCGTCGCGATTGCTCTTGGTTCCTTCGAGCGCGATGTCCAGCCAGTGTCCGGCGCCCGGGCTGCGATTCATCCACATTTCGGCGGGGTGCGCGAGCGCCGTGGTCACCACGTCGATCCGGCCATCGCCGTCGAAATCGCCGAATGCCAAGCCGCGATGACGCGCCGCGGGTGAGGCGTCCAAGCCAGCCTCGGCGGTCAGCGCCTCCCAGTGCCCGCCGGCGCCTAGATTGCGGAACACGGTGTTGTGCTGCTCCACCGTAGTGCCCGGCAGCGGCTGTGACAGCACGTCTCCGCGGCTCACGAAGAGATCCTTCCATCCGTCGTTATCGAAATCGTAGAATCCCGCGCCGAACCCGGCCATGTGCATGGTCAGCGTGCGCATTCCGCTCGGCGTGCTGATTTCCTGGAACCCGCTGCCGGCTGTGTTCTTCCACAAGGGGAACGTCTGCTTCTCCAATGCCACGGTCACCAGGTCCGGATACCCGTCATTGTTGAAATCGCGAAAATCCAGACCCATCCCGGAGATGAAACTGCCGTCTTCCGGCAGCGCCACGCCCTTCTGAAACGCAACTTCCTCGAACTTGTTGCCCAGATTGTGGAAGAGAAAATTATACGAGCCGTCGTTGGTGACGAAAAGATCGGGGCGGCCATCCAGATCGTAGTCGGCCATACCCACTCCCATTCCCTTCCCCACATGCGCGCGGATGCCCCACTGCTCCGACACGTCCTCGAACTTGCCACGGCCCTTATTCAGGAACAACTGATTGGGCAATCCCTTATAGGACCGCGGTGCGCAATAGTCGGCGACTCCCTTGTAATCGCAGAGAGGTTCCGTGGCGTAGTCCCATTGCAAATAATTGACCACGAATAGGTCTAGCAGACCGTCGTTGTTCACATCCACCCAGACCGCCGCAATGCCCCACATCGGCCCAAACTTGGGATCGGGGCGGTTGTCAATGCCGGACTCGGCCGTGACATCCGTAAACGTGCCGTTGCCATTGTTGTGGTAGAGCGTATTGTGGTGGACGCCCGCCACGAAGAGATCGGGATAGCCGTCGTTATCGTAATCGCCGACCGCCACGCCGTTGTCGAAGCCGCTGCCGGCCAGTCCCGCCGCCTCTGTCACGTCGGTGAACACGCCATTGCCATCGTTGCGAAACAGGCGGTTGCGGTACTTGGGGTCATCTTTCTTCAAGGTGGCCAGATTGGCCCCGTTGGCGAAGAAGATATCGGGACGCCCGTCGCGGTTATAATCGAACACCGCCACGCCGCCGGCCATGGTGGCGGGCACGTGGCGGGCCTGGACTTCGCCATGCTCGAGTTGGAAGGGGATGGGCTTCAGATCGAACTTTATCAGGGACACCAACCCCAGCGCAATTAGGCGGCGAGAACCCATATCGACTAGAATAGCGCGTGCCGTGGGGCAGGATGGTATCCTGCGCGCCGATTGCCAATCGGCGCAGGCCCTCGCCATGAGAATCTTCACCCCAACCCGACACTCTATTCCCGTGACCACCTTTCACACCCGTCACCTGCCACACTACTACGGCACCGGCCAGCCCGTCTTCCTCACGTGGCGCCTCCACGGCAGTCTTCCCGCAAATCGCTGTTTCCCTGCAACGACCACTTCAGGCGAAGCCTTCCTAACCATGGACCGCATTCTCGACAACGCACGCACCGGCCCTCCGTATCTTGGTCGGCCGGAACTTGCGGCGATGGTGGTAGAAGCCATTCGTTACCGGCAGGATGGTCTGGGGCACTGCCAGTACGCATATGTCGTCATGGCAAATCATGTCCACCTGCTAATCACTCCTTGCGTGGAGGTCTCGCGCCTCATGCCCTAAAGAGGTTCACCGCCAGAGAATGCAATCGCATGCCCGGACTCACCTGGCAACCCTTCTGGCAAGACGAGAGCTATGATCGTCTCGTCCGTAACGAGACAGAGTTCCAACGGATCGCCGCTACATAGAGATGAATCCCGTGAACGCCGGGTTGGCCAGTAAGCCGGACGATTTTCCGTGGTCCAGCGCTGGGCCGATTGGCAATCGGCCCGCAGGTTGCCATCGTTGCCAACCTGCCCCACTATAATGTAGACGAATGATGCGCTGGGTCTGCCTGCTGGCATGCTGCGCCTGCCACGCCGCCACCTTCGAAGAACTCGCCCGCCAAGCCGCCGCCGCGCGTGAGGCCGACCAAGTGCCCCAGGCTATCGATCTCTACCAGCAAGCCCTCCAACTCAAGCCCGATTGGTCCGAAGGCTGGTTCTATTTGGGCACCTTGTATTACGATTCCGACCGCTATGCCGATGCGCAGCCAGCCTTCGCGCGGTTCGTCGGCCTCGCGGACAAGCCCGCCGGCTGGGCTTTTCTGGGGCTGTGCGAATTCGAGACCGCCGGCTACACCCAGGCGCTGGAACATCTGCAAAAAGCCCTCCGCGGCGGCTTGGCGCCCGAAATCGAACCTGTGGTCCGCTTCGACCAGATCCTGCTGCTCACGCGACTGGGCTTTTTCGAGCAGGCATGGCGCGGCTATGCGGCGCTGGTGCGCCACGGCGTCCACGATCCTACCTTGATCGCCGGCCTGGGCCTCAACGCGCTCAATAAGCCGATGCTGCCGAAGGAGACACCACGCGATCAACGGGAATTCGTCGCCGCGGTAGGCCAGACCTCGTACATCTGGTTGTCGGGAGACAACGCCAAGACGGAAGCGGCATTCCACACTCTGCTGGAGGCTTACCCCACGGCTCCCGGCGTTCATAACCTATACGCGACCTATCTGGAGGCCTCCCAACCGGAGGCCGCGCAGCGGGAACTGCGGCGCGAATTGGACCTGAATCCCCAATCGGCGGATGCGCGCGCCATGCTCGCACTGCTGCTGCTAAAGGCGGGTAACGCGGCTGACGCATCGTCCTACGCGAAGAAGGCCGCGGAAGACGGACCCGCGTGCGCACTGGCGCAGTACGTTTACGGGGTGACCCTCGCCGATCCGCGCGAAGCCGCCGCGCATCTGGAAATCGCCGAGCGGCTGGATCCTTCCAATTTCAAGGTGCACTTAGCGTTGGCGCATGCTTACTCGGCGTCGGGCCGGAACGAAGACGCACGCCGCGAGCGGAAGATATCCATCGAGTTGGCGCGGGGAGAAGACGGAACTGCTTAACGTCCCTCGGTGACCGGGACCACCCGGTCCGCCGCCACATCGCGTAGCACCTGCTTGATTCCACTCGGCCAGGCGATTTGTATCTCCTTGGCCACGGTGTTCGCGCCTAGACCGAAGTGCACGCGGGAATCGCTCGACGACGCAAAGCCCACGCTGGTCGTAGCGTGGTTATATTGCACCGAACCGTCCGCCGCGGTCAATCTGATTTTCGCGCCGATTCCCATCCGATTGCTTTTCGTGCCGAAAAGCTTGAGCGATATCCAATGATTGCCGTTTTGCGTGGTGTTGTGAAAAATCTTGGTCTGGCCATTCAGCACCGAGACTACCGCGTCAATCCGGCCGTCGTTGTCCAGGTCGCCGAAAGCGGCCGCGCGGTGCGCGCCTGGAATTTGGAAGCTAGGCCCCGCCGTGGCGCTAACGTTCTTGAATTTGCCATTGCCAAGATTGCGAAACACGGCATTTGGTTCTTCGAACGTCCGCGGCGAGAACAGGTGCACGTTCTCGTCGACGTTCGCGCGCGCCACAAACAGGTCCTTCCAACCGTCGTTGTCCAAATCGGCGATACCGTTCCCCCACCCGGACATCTCAAACGTATCCATGGCCAACCCCGCCACGGCCGTTTTATCCATAAACTCGCCGTGGCCGAGATTCAGGAACAGCGGAAACGTCTGCTTTTCGATGGAAGTCATCCATATGGCGGGAAGACCATCGTTCAGCACGTCCCGAAAATCGGCGCCCATTCCCGAGAGGACATTCCCGCCTTCGCCAAAAGCGACTCCGGCCTCCACGGCGACCTCCTCGAATCGCTCTCCTCGAATGTTGTGGAAGAGCTGATTGGAGGCATTATCGTTGGCCACGAAGATGTCGGGGTAGCCATCGCCATCGTAATCGGCAACCGCCACTCCCATGCCGCGCCCGAAATGCGCCGCGATGCCCGTTTGGGCTGACACGTCGGTGAATGTGCCGTCGCCATTGTTGCGGTAGAGCGAATTGGGAAGCGGTTGGCAGTAACGCGGATCGCAGATGATGCGCTGGCCGTTCCGGCCATTGGCGAAGCACGGCTTTTCGGTGTCCGGGTCCCAACGGCAATAATTCGAGACGAACAGGTCTAGCAATCCGTCGTTGTTATAGTCCACCCAGGCCGCCGCGATCGACCACATCTTCTTGCCGTTGTAGAAGCCGCCCCCCACGCCGGCCCTCTTTGTCACATCTGTGAACGTGCCGTTCCCGTTGTTGTGGAACAACTGATTCCCGTTGACATTGGCCACGAACAGGTCCGGACGCCCGTCATTGTCGTAGTCTCCGACAGCCACTCCGATGCCGTATCCGGCGCCGCCCAGTCCGGCCTTCTCTGTGACGTCGGTGAAGGTCAGGCCGCCGTTGTTGTGGAAGAGGCGGTTCTTATGCTGTGGACCTTTAACCAGCGAAGGCATGCCGGCGCCATTGACAAAATAGATATCCAGGTATCCATCGCCGTCGTAGTCGAATACAGCCACGCCGCCGAGCATCGTCTCCGGCTGGTGTCTCTGGGGAGTTGGCGAACTGTTGCTGGTGAAGCGGACTCCGGCTTTGCCGGCGATCTCCTCGAAGGTAATCGGTCCCAGGATCCCGCTGCCGAGCGCGGACAACTGGAAACAAATGAGGAGAACTTTCGCGTTGAAAAACAGCCGGGCCTTCGGTTGGCGACGAGGGCCGTTCTTTCCAAGCGGGCCGCCGGCGCCCCTGCTCCTCACCATTCTCCCTAGTGTACAACCTGTGGGGCAGGCTGGCAGCCTGCGCGGCGGTTGGTTACCGCCGCTGGCCGATTGACAATCGGCCGCAGCTTACCAAGCTGCCCCACAAGGGCACCCCTGCATTGCGTAACGGATCATCCATCTGTAACTTATGTGGAAGCCGGGTCGCCAATATCGTGGGGAAGCTCGGTTCCGGTGTTGTGGACCTTGCCAGGCGGGCAACTGGGAACAAATGAAGAGGACCTTCCGATTGAAGAATAGCCGGGCACTCCGATGGCGAAGCGCCTTTCTTCTTTTCGCTGGAATAGCGGGCGCGGGTTCAGTCCTTCTGTTGCGGGGATTCGGGCCACTGCAATTGTCCGGCCAACCGCCGGCCATCACCGTCGATTATCCGGCCGACGGGTCCGTCTTTCCGCCCGAAATCACACCACCCACTTTTCTCTGGCGCGATGCCGCGGCCAGCGCCACGTCGTGGGCCATCGATATCAGTTTCCCCGACCGCTCCCGCGGCATCCACGTGAAAGCGTCCGGAGAGCGGATGCACACCGGCGAAATCGACCCCGAAGCCGTTTCGCGCAATAACGAGCTTCCCAAGCTGACCCGGGAGCAGGCGGCCGCACACACATGGACGCCCGATGCCGGGACCTGGGAGGCGATCAAGAAACGCTCCGTGGAATCGCCGGCCAACGTCACCATTACCGGCTTTGGCGACGAGGACCGGAAGCAGCCGGTCTCCAGCGGCCAAGTGAGAATTCTGACCTCCCGTGACCCAGTTGGCGCGCCGATCTTCTATCGCGACGTGCCGCTGATGCCCAACCAGGGCGCCAAAGGCGTCATCAAGCCGCTGGCGCCCGAGTCGATCGGGCTAATCAAGTGGAGACTACGCTATCTCGACGAACCGGGCAGCCGGGTGGTCATGCAGAAGATCGAGACCTGCGCCAACTGCCACTCCTTCTCGGCGGACGGAAAAACGCTGGGACTGGACGTGGACGGACCGGCCAACGACCACGGACTGTACGCGCTGATCCCGGTGGCAAAGCAAACTGCGATCCGAACCCAGGACGTCATCAAATGGCCCACCGTCCGCGATCCCCAGATCCCCCGGCTGCGATCCGCATTCATGTCGCGGATCTCGCCGGACGGGCGATACGTTCTATCGACGATCGACGATCCCGAGGCAGTCCGGCGCGCGGCCGGGCGCACGCTGGAGGACAAGTACTACGTCGCCAACTTCCTGGACTACCGCTTCCTGCAGGTGTTCTATCCGACGCGCGGCATTCTGGGCTGGTACGATCGCGACACCAAGCGTCTGGAGCCGCTGCCGGGCGCCAACGACCCGCACTACGTGCAGGCCGGCGGCGTTTGGAGCGCCGACGGAAAGTACGTGGTGTTCGAAAGGGCGGAAGCCAAATCGCCCTATCCGCCGGGAGTGCAACTGGCCCGCTACGCCAACGACCCCAACGAAACCCAGATCCAATACGACCTCTACCGGATGCCCTTCAACGAAGGACGTGGCGGCACGCCGGAGCGCATCGCCGGCGCCTCCGCGAACGGCATGAGCAACAGCTTTCCGAAGGTATCGCCGGATGGCCGCTGGATCGTGTTTGTACAGGCCCACAACGGCATGGTGATGCGCCCGGACGGCAAACTCTACATCGTGCCTTTCGAGGGCGGCGAGGCCCGGCTGATGAAGTGCAACACGCCGCTGATGAACTCGTGGCACACATTTTCGCCTAACGGCCGCTGGCTGGCCTTCTCGTCGAAGAGCCGCTCGCCTTACACGCAGCTATACCTGACGCACGTGGACGCCGACGGAAACGATACGCCGCCAATTCTGGTCGACAACACCACGGCGGCAAATCGCGCGGTGAACTTGCCGGAGTTCGCAAACATTCCGCGGGACGGCCTGCAAACGATCGACCCGGTGGCCACCAAGGTCTACGCAACGGAAAACGAGGCCCTCGAGTTGATGCGGAGGGGTCAGTTCGGCGAGGCCATTCCGAAGTGGCGCGAGGCTATGCAGGGGGATCCCGCCGATGGCGATGCGCATTTCAACCTGGGCTATGCGTTGACCAAGAGCGGCGACCCGCACGGGGCGCTGGCGGAATACCGCAAGTCCTGCGATCTCAGTCCTGACAACCCGGCTTTGTTCGCCAATTTCGCGCTGGCGCTGGTGCAGGATGGCCAGCCGGACGAAGCCATCCTCAATTACCGGAAATCGCTGGAATTGGCTGCCAACCCCTCGGTAGAGGCGGACTTGGGCACGGTACTGTCGGAGAAGGGCCAAACCGCCGAGGGTCTCGAACACCTGGAGAAAGCCGTCGCCATGAATCCCGAGTCGGCGGACGCGCACAACAAGCTCGCCGCAGTGCTGCTAAAGACCGGCCAATCCGCGGAAGCCACCGCGCACTTGGAGAAGGCGGTGGAGTTGGCCCCGGATTCGGTGGAGTATCGCTTCAGCCTTGCCTATGCGCTGGGGCAGGCGGGGCGCCTCGCCGATGCCCTTCCCCAATTGCAGAAAGCCGTGGATCTGAGCGGCGGCCGGGACTGGCAATGCTACGACATGCTGGGCGCCGTCTACAACAAGATGGGCCGCCCGGAGGATGCCATCCAAGCCGGGCGCCGGGCGTTGGACCTGGCCGCGGCGGACCACAATGAGGATCTGGTGCGGACTTTGCGCGCGAAGCTGGCGGGCTACGAGCAGCCCAGGTGATGCTATCCCTGCCCGAAAAGCAATTCAAGAGGATGGTTACCAATCCGGAATGTTAGTGGAAGAAATGTTCGGTGAAGTCGGCGGCGCGGCCGTTCAGAAGCGGGCCGTCACCGACCCGCGTGTGCTCAACGAGGCCTACGATTACGCTCGGCCCAGTTCCTTTTCGCGCGGCATGCGGATCGATCTGAACGGCTTGGTGGTGCTTTTGATCTCCGGAACGGCCAGCATCGACGAAAACGGAGAAACCGTGCATATCGGCGATTTCCGCGCGCAATGCCGGCGCATGTTCTACAACATCACCGGGCTGCTGGAAGCGGAAGGCGCCACCTGGCACGACATCGTACGTACTACCTTCTACCTGCGCGATATCGACCGCGACTATGGCGAGTTCAACGAAGAGCGCACGGCGTTCTACAAGCAGCAAGGTCTGGAGCCGCTGCCGGCCTCGACTGGCATCCAGGCGAAGCTGTGCCGCCCGGAGCTGCTGGTGGAAGGCGAAGCCATCGCCATCTTCCGCAACCGCAATGCCGAGCCAGCCGCGTAGCGCCGGAGGCGCGGGTCCTGGAGGACCCGCGCAGACCTGGAGGTCCGCCCCACGAAACAAAAAAAGGGGCGGCTTGCGCCGCCCCCTTCGATTGATTCCAGCCTCGCGGACGAAGCTTAGAAGTTGTACTTAACTGCGAATTCGATCACGCGCGGCACCTCGTTCTTGTAGTACGGGGAACCCGAGGTCTGCGCTTGCAGGTTTGTTTGACTCAACTGGCTGCCGTTCGCGAAGTTCAGATTGAGGTCGTTAGCCCCAGGTTGTCCGAACTGCGGAAGCGGATGGTTCAGGAAGTTGAACGCCGAGAACCGGAACTCCACCTTCTGATGCTCCTTGAAGAGGAAGTCCTTGTAAATCGCGAGGTCGCTGTTGAAGAAAGCCGGCCCCTTGATGTACGGCCAGATGAAATCGCCGTTCGCTCCGCCCGAAGGAGGCGCGAAACAGGCCGGGTTGAAGTACTGGCCCGATTTCAGACCGCTGCGCGGATCGCAGATCAACTTCGGTACGACTGTCGCCGAACTCGAACCGAGATAGTTAGAGTTTGACAACGAAGTCGGGAACCCTACGTTGAGGTCGCCGGCCGACAGCGGCTGCAAGGGCGGCCCGCTCTGCGCCTGCGTGATGCCCGAAAGGACCCAGCCATTGACCACCCCACCCAGGAATCTGTTGTCCTTCACGGGAGCGGGCAGGTTGATGACGTAGGCGGCGTTGAAGATGTGCGTGTGGTCGAACGCCAGCACGCCGTAGTTCGCGGCCACGCTATACGGATCGGTGCCGTTGCCGGCGCTGTTGCCGTTGGCGCTGTCGGCATCGCGAACACCCAGGTTCTTGCTGAAGGTGTAGTTCGTGGTGAAGGTAACCCGTCCGGATTGCTTCTGCCACGTCGCGATGAAAGCGTTGTAGTTGGAGTAGCTCATGTGGCCCTGCAACGAGATGCCCGTGTAGTTATGGTACGGGTAGAAGTCGTTCAGGTTTGGAAAGTTCGAAGGCTGTGTACCCGTGCAGGCGCCGTTAGTATACGTGCCGCAAAGGTTCTTGCCGGTGATCGGATCGGTCCCGAAGAACGCGCCTAACGGAATCAAGTCGAGGTTCCCCAAACCACCCGAGCCGTTGGTAAGCAGGTCGCGCGACCGGCTGCCCGCATACTGGAATTCCGCAACCGAACGCCAGGGCGTGCGCTGCGAAATCGTCGCGTTGTAGGTCCAGGTATTCGGCGTGGATTCGTCGCCCATCGTCAGGGCGCTGATTCCGGTGCCGAGACCGGGAGCCCCGAGCGCGGCCGTGTATTGCTGGAAGTTATTCCAGCCCACACAGCATTGGGTAGTGGTACCGACGCCCTGCACGACGCCCAGCGGCTGGTTGTAACCCGCGCTGGCGCTGTTGTAGGAAATCTGGTATCGGAACAAACCGGCGCCGCCGCGGAACACGGTTTTGCCGTTCCCGAAGATATCGTAGGCGAAGCCGAAGCGCGGCTCAACGAAGAACTGCTTATTCGGGAAGCCCGACAACGGAATGGAGGGATCGATACTGTGCCATTCCAGCCCTGTAAAACCAGGCGCCGGATTGGTGGCTGCGGTCGCCGAATTGTTGTTATATGTGGCGCCGTCCCAAACCGCGACCCCCTGAGGGTCGTTCGGTACCCAGTTGCCCATGTGCTCGAAGCGGAGACCGCCCGTGAGCGTGAGCCGGCGCGTAGCCTTCCACTGGTCGTTCACGAAGAACGAGTATTGGGTATACTTCATGTCCTGCACCACTTCGCCCGTGTCCTGGGTGAAGTTTTCACTGCGACCCGTGACCCAATCGGCCATCGGGTTACCGGTGCTGGTGGCGTGCCAAGGATCGAATTCCGCTGCCCCGTTGGTCCCCGTGGTAAAACCGCCGCTAGTCTGGTAATTGCGGGCGTAGTCCCAATAGACGCCAGCCTTGAGGGTGTGGCTGCCCTGAATCTTGGTCACGTTGTCGCTGATTTGCGGCGTCTGCGAAAGTTTGCCGAAGGAGTTCGCTCCACCGGGCGTGAACGGCTCACCATACTGGTAGGTAGTGAAACCGACCGATGCACTGCCCGCTCCGCTGTAGCCGTAGGTATTGGGAATCTGCGGCGTGTACGGATTCTTAAACAGCGGTGTGATGTTGAATCCGATGTTGCTGGGGTCCACCGCGGCGGGGTTGCCGAGTACGATCGGATTGAGGAAGGTGGCTTCCGCGAAAACGAATTCGTTGGTCAGCGTGGGGCTGAACACGTGCACCAGATTCGCGCTGTAAACATTGGAGAGCTGGTTTGCATTTTGAGAGGACGGATAGGGCAAAGACCCGCCGAGCTGCCACCAGATGCTGATCGGATTTTGATCGTGTTCGAGCTGTTTGTTCCAGGAGAAGAACAACTTGGTCTTATCGTTGACGTTGTAGTCGCCGCGCAGCCGTAGTTCATAGCGATTCACGGGCGGCCCATCAAAGTACTGATAGTTGGCTCCCCCCGCGGAACTTGCGGGATCGGCGTTCGGCGCGGGCATCAACTTCAAGATAGCCGCCGAATTCGGATCGAGCTGACTTTGCGGGATCATGCCGCCCGGGTACGGGGTGCCACCACCGTTTCCGCCCTCCGTGGGGGCTACGCCAATCAAGTTGCGCGCTCCGGAAGAGGTAAAGGCCGGCCCGAGAGAGGCAAGATACGACGGCGAGAAGTTACCCTGCTGCATCTGCGAGGTGGGAACGAAATAGCTCTGCAGGTTGCCAGCCGGCTGCTGTTTCATATACTCATACGCCGCGTAAAAGAACAACTTGTCGTGGTTCTTATTGAAGTTCGTGTGCGGGATGATCACCGGGCCGCCAAAATCGCCGCCGGGATAATAGAAGCTGTTGGTCGGCGCTTGGAGCTTCTGGCTGTTGTTATATGAGCCGTTGGAGTCGAAAACGCCATTGCGCGCATAGAGGTAAGCGCCGCCATGGAACTGCGCGCCGCCGCTCTTGCCGATCGCTTGGAACGTGACCGGGCCTTTCGCGAATTCCGCGCCGTAGGCCGACGTCAGGATCGAAACCTCCTGCACTTGGTTCTGGTTGATGTTGGCGGTCTGCGTCCCCTGGTTGCCGGGGTCCAGCAGGTTTGCGCCGTCCGACGTCATGGTCATGGCGCCGTAGAGCGGAGCCCCTTGGGCGGAAAAGTTGCCAATCGGCCCGTTGTTGCTCTGCGTCGTGAAACTATTCCACATGCTCTGGGTGAGGCCCTGCGCCATTCCCATGCCAGGCATGATCTTGATCAACTCAGCCGCGTCGCGACCCACGATCGAGAGATTCTCAATCATGTTCTTGTTCAGCGTCTGGCTGGATTGTCCGGAATCGACCGGCACGACTACATCGGCGCCGGCGATAACCTCGACTTCCTGCTTGGTGGATTGGACCTGGAGAACGATGGTCGGAAGGCGCAAAGTCGCGCCCTGCGTCAAAGTGATACCTTGTTCTTCAAAGGTCTGTAAACCCGCGGCAGTGATGATAACGTCGTACGTCCCGGGCAAAACCGAAGGGAAATCAAAGGCCCCGGAGTTGTTCGTAACGCTGTCGCGAAGACCGTTGGTGGCCTCGTTTTTCAGGACGACTTTCGCATTGGGAACGATCGCGCCGGTGGCGTCGGTGACCGTGGCGCCTATCGAACCGCTCGCGAACTGCGCGAAGGCCGGTAGTTGCGAGAACGCCAAGGCCGCAATCAATAATCCCAATAACCAGAAAGATCTTCCCGGATGTCTGTGCCGAGCGATAACGGAGATCGGCATCCGATCTGGTGTATTCATCTGACCCCTTTCTAACCTCAAATTTTTACTTCCGTAACCAAAAACCACCTCGAACCGCAAAGCGAAGCGGCCACAAGGCGAAACCTTAATCGTTTGCAAGTAGCATAACCCTACTACACTGTGAAGTCAAGGACATTCGCACCGTTAATTTCAACGGCGTTGGCTTAACGCCACACGCGGCCCTTGCACACACTATTCTGCCTGTCAATGATTGGCGAGTGTAGCGCGCCGCAGCCGCGGACGCTAGTACATTCTAGTTACTACCCCCCATTAACCGGTTTCAGCAGCCCGCTGAAGCAAAGGAGTTAAGCTCTGTAGCGAGGCCTCCGCAAAAACATATTCTATTGATATCATCATTGTTTTCAATAATGTACGTCTTGTTACAGAATTGATGTGCCGCTGATATCCGGATTTTACACTTGCGAATCCACGCACAACACCTGAGAAACGTGTATAATCTCGACAAGTGGGGGATGCCAGCCAGACCGGGACACGCCCGGCCCCAGTTGCGGGCGCGGAGCGTGAGGAACTTGCAACCGTCCTCGCTTCTCCAACCTTCGCGCGTGCCCAACGCCTGATCAAATTACTAGAGTATATTTGCGAAAGGCACTTCGCAGGCGAGGACGCGCAGCTTTGCGAATACACAATCGCCACCGAGGTCTTGGGCCGCCCCACCGACTTCGATCCGGCGGAAGACGCCATCGCCAGAGTCGAAATCCATCGTCTGCGCAAGAAACTGCGGGAGTATTACGCCGCCGAAGGCGCTCACCAACCCTTGAAGATCATTATCCCTCCCGGGTTGTATACGCCGGTTTTTCAACAAGATGGCAACTCCGCTCCGGTCAACGGGAAAGCCTCCCCGGAGTCCGTCGCCGGGGCGCAGTCGCTGCCCGAATTGGCCGCCGAACCCGTCCTGGACGCACCGGAGCCGTCCCTTGCGCCAGCCACGCGGTCCGTCAGCAAGCGTTGGATTTGGCTGGCGGCCACCGTCATGGTCGCCTTTGCGGTTGTCGCAGTGGCGCTGGCGTTCTTGCGAACCTCCGCCGGGCGTCAGCCCGAAGGGATTCCCCACCTCGCTGCGCCGCCTATGGCGGCCGCAGCGGACAACGCCATTCGGATCATCGCCGGCTATGACCGCAAATACATCGACCACCACGGCCACACCTGGTTGCCGGCCAATTACTTCGATGGCGGCGGACCGCCGAGGACGCCATTCCGCCAGTTTATTGCCCGCACGTCCGACCCGCTCCTCTATCAGAATTGCCGGATCGGCGCAACCGGCTTCAATATCCCGCTGAAACCGGGCAACTACGAACTGAAGCTGCACTTTGTGGAGCCGGTCTACGGACCTGGTTTGGACACCGGCGGAGGCGAGAATAGCCGGGCGTTCGACATCCTGCTCAACGGTAAGCTGCTGATCGACACTTTCGACATCGTTTCCGACGCCGGAGGCCCCTTGATCGCGGACATCCGCGTGTTCAAGGATATCCAGCCCGGACCGGATGGCGTACTTCGGCTGGGCTTCCACGCCAAGCGCGAACTGCCCATTATCAGTGCAATTGAAATCGAGCCGGCCGAACCGCGCAAGATGAACCCCATCCACATCGTGACACAGGCCAATTCGGTTACGGATTCGCGCGGGCAGGTCTGGGACGCCGACACCTATTACTTGGGTGGCCAGACATCCAACCATTACAAGTGGGTCACCGGGACACCCGATGCGGACCTGTTTGCAAACGAGCGGTACGGCCACTTCTCCTACGCCATACCGGTCGCCCCGCAGCCCAGTTCCTATTCGGTAGCGATGTATTTCGCCGAAACCTATTGGGGCAAGGAAAACGAGGGAGGCGGCGGCGCCGGCCAGCGGATCTTCGACGTCTACTGCAACGGCTCGGCGCTTGTCCGCAATCTGGACATCCTGAAGGAAGCCAGCCCCAACCATGCCCTAATCAAGAGATTTCACGGACTGCGGCCTACCGCTCAGGGCAAGTTGAACTTCGAGTTTGTCCCGGTGGTGAACTACGCATCCATCTTCGCCATCGAGGTGCTGGACGAGGGCCGCTAGGGTGGCGGCGCCATGCGCCGCGGCTAGCTCGTGGATCTTCACGGTTTACTGCTCCTGCGTGATGTGCGCGCGGCGATTCTGCTGCCAGCACTCTTCATCGTGCTCGCTGCAGAGTTGCTTTTCCTTGCCGTAGCTGATGGTCTGCAGTTGTGCGCCCGGTACTCCCAGCGACGCCAGATATTCTTTGGCTTGAGTGGCGCGCTTATCGCCGAGGGCCAAGTTGTATTCCTCCGAGCCGCGCTCGTCGCAATAGCCCTGCACGGTGAGCTTATAATCCGGATACTGCTGCAGGATCTCGCCTAGGGTCTTGGCGTCCGCGACTAAGGCGGCCTGTGCGTCCGGGCGAATATCGTGCTGGTTGTAATCGAAGTAGGCGTCCTGAATACGGTTGAGCAAATCCTGTATCCGATTCCTGGTGGCCTGATCCGGCATCTTGGACGCGCTGTGGACGAGAATGCTTACACTAGCCGTGGCGTTGGCGCTGCCGCCCGGTCCGGCGGCCGTCAGAGTATACACCGTATCGGTGGCAGGGAAGACGGCCCGGCTGCCGGACTCCTGCACCGCGCCCAGCGCCGGAGCGATGCGCACGTTGTCGGCATGTTCCACAACCCAACGCAGGGTGGTCTGGCCGCCTTTATCGATGCTTCCGGGCGAAGCGGCAAACAGCGATATCACAGGTTTCTCAGGAGCGGCAGCTTTAGCCTGTTGAGTAGTGGCGGGGGTTGGGGCCGGCTCGACCGCAAGCTTCTTCGAACAACCGGCGGCAATCAGGCAGACAGCTCCAACAGTCGCGCATAGTAGCTTGTTCACTTGGTAATTCCTCCAGAAAAAGTTTCCTATAGACAGGTTATAGCGCGAGGGATGGTTGGGGCTATCCCGCCGATCCGGTATTTCCGGCCGCCCCATACCCGAACAGGCCTTTTTCCTTGATCATCGCGGCGGCCTGCGGCGGCACCAGCTTTTCCCAGCTTGGATCGCCCGATTGGATGCCGGCCAGCACCTCGCCCGGCTTGAATTGCAATTCGGCGGGGTCGAACTCGCGGATGGCTTCGATGTAGCCGTTCTCGACCAGGTACCGGTATAGGTGGCTCAGTTTCGCTTCCACCTGCAGTGAATCGGACGTGGTCAGATCTCCGGCGTCCGTTTCCTTCGTCGGCAGGATGAATAGTTTGACTTGTCCCTGGAAGAGCTTACCCAAACCCTCCAGGATGCCGCCTTCCAGATCCGTATAATACTTCTCCTCGAAAATCTGGCGCAGGGTGGGGATGCCCATGGCCATTCCGATCCAGTTCTGCGTGTAGCGGCGCAGATTACTGACGACCTTGTCGAACCTGGTGTAGTTGGAAACCACGACCATTTTGCCCAGCGCACCCAGAATATCTACGCGCGCCAGGAAATCCTGGTGATCGATGGCTTGCTCGGACATCAGGTTGTTCAGGGTCATTTCCATGATGGCCACCAGATCCTGGGCGGCGGGGGAATCCTGCTGAAGCTGGCGTACGGCGCGATTCATTACGTCCAGCGCGACATTCGTAATCGGCCGGAAGCTGCCGCGCCCTATCATCACCGGCTTTTTGTAGAGTACTTCCGCGGGTTGCAGGACTTCGCCCGAAGCCGCGAACATGGCGGCGTCGGTAAGCCCCTGTTCGACGAGCTGCAGGCTCATCAGGCGGTTGTCCACCTTGGCGAAGGCCGGGCCGGAAAACTTGATCATATCGACCTCGATCCGGCGGCGGCTGAGATCGTCCATCAGCGAGGCGATCAGGTGGTTGGGATCTTCCGCATAGTAGAACGCGCCATAGATCAGATTCACGCCGGCCAGGCCGAGCGCCTCCTGCTGTTGCACGGTGACGGGGTCCAGCATTTCCACGTAGAGAATAATCTGGGAAGGCTCGCCGCGCGGCTCCGTCTGGAAGCGCACGCCCAGCCAGCTATGTCCGGCGGCGCGCTGTGAGTGGGTTTGGGTGGCGGAAGTGTCCGCAAACACGAAGAATGCGGTGTGTTCGCCGCGGGTCTGGTCCAGACGCTCCACCAAGCTTTTGAACTCGCTGTCGAGCATGGCCTCCAGACGCTGGCGGCTGACATAATGCTGGGTTGGACCGTAAATGCCATCGCTGATGGCCATATCGTATGCGGAGATGGTCTTGGCGATGGTGCCGGCGGCTTTGCCGGCGTGGAAGAACCAGCGGACCACTTCCTGGCCTGCGCCGATCTCGGCAAAGGTGCCGTACTTACGGGCGTCGAGATTGATCTTCAGGGCTTTCGCGCGAGCGCTGCCGGATTCTTCCGCCATTACTCATATCGTAAGGCAACCAGCGGATCGATGGCGGCTGCGCGCCGGGCCGGGATGTAGCAGGCGGCCAGCGCCACCAGCGCCAGCAATAGGGATACGGCGGCGAAAGTGAGCGGATCGAAGGGCGTCACCTCGAACAGGAAGTTCTTCAACACGCGCGTGGCGGCCCAGGCGCCAGCCAGTCCAATGGCGAGCCCGCCCGCCACCAGCGCGGCGCTGCGCCAGAGGATCATCTGCACGATGTTGCGGCTCTGCGCGCCGATGGCCATGCGGATGCCGATCTCCTGCGTCCGCTGCGTCACCGAGTAGGCCATCACGCCATAAATACCGACGATGGCGAGCAGGAAAGCGATGGCGGAAAACGAAGAGAGCACCTGCGTTTGAAAGCGCGGCTCGGCGGTGGAGGAGTACAGCAGGTCGTGCATACTGGCGATCAAGTGGATAGGCAGGTCTTTGTCCACGTTCCAGACCTGCGCGCGCAGCGCCGGGACGAGGCTGGCGGTATTCGCATGCGAGCGCACCACAAAGCTGGCGTATTGGAGGAAGAACGAGACTTGCACTTGCGCGACCGGCTGGTAAATCGTGAGGTACCGCGAAGCCGGATTTTCCTGCCGGATCGATCCAGCCACTCCGATCACGGTCATCCAGTCGTCCGCCTGGGGATGGTCGGCGAAGCTGATGCGCTTGCCCAGTGGATTCTGGTTTGGCCAGAAGCGGCGCGCGAAGGACTCGTCGACCATGGCGACCTGTGCGGATTTCAAGGTGTCATGTTCATCGAACGAGCGGCCGCGCATGAGCGGGATGCCCATCGCGCGAAAATAACCGGGGCTTACGGCCGGTTTGGCGACGATTACGTCCGGCGGCGGTTGCTGGTCCGCCAGTTTGAAGTCCCCCATGATGAGGGCGTTGGACATCGGGAGCCAGTTGACCAAGCCCACGGCAGTCACGCCTTCCAGGTGCGCGATGCGTTCTAAGACTCGGTTGTCGAATCGCTGGACTTGCGCGGCCGATTCGTAGGGCTTGCCGTTCAACTCTATGCTGACCGCAGTGACGTTGTCGGCCCTAAAGCCGAGGTTCACGGCGCGCAGTTTCTCGAAGCTGCGGACCAGCAATCCCGCGCCGATCAGGAGAATCAGAGCCAGCGCCACTTCCGCCATGACCAAGACGGAGCGTAGCGCGCCGGAACGGGCGCTGCCGCGGGCGGCCGCGTCTTTCCAGTTGCGCGTCTGCCGGGCGCGCGTCAACTGCAGGGCGGGCGCCAGGCCGAAAAGCAGACTGGTGACCAGCGAGACCCCCACGTTAAAGGCGAACACCCAGCCGTCGAAGCGTATTTCGTCAAGGCGCGGGATGCGATTGGCAGGCGCAAACTCGATCAACGTTTCGACGCCCCAGAGTGCGACGATGAGTCCCAGCAATCCGCCGCAGACGCCGAGTACCGCGCTCTCGGTGAGCAGTTGCCGGGCCAGGCGCCAACGGGTGGCACCGAGGGATGCGCGGATAGCGATCTCCTGCTTGCGCGCCGAGGCGCGGGCGAGCAGCAGATTGGCCACGTTGACGCAGGCGATGAGCAGCACGCATCCCACGGCTCCCAGGAAGACCAGCAGGGCGGGCCGCGCTTTTCCCACGACGGTATCGCGTAGCGGGGCGATGGCGATCTCCGTCTCGCCATGCCGGCCGTGTTCCTCGGCCGTCACGCGCGCATCGGCCGCGTCCAGTTCGGCTTTCGCGCGCGCCACCGTGGCGCCGGCCGCGAGCCGGCCAATCGCCTGGCGGAATGCGATGTGATGATTGTCCGGCTCCAGGATCGCCGGCACCCACATTTCATCCGTGGGGTCGAAACCCGTTGGCATGACGCCGACGATGGTGTGCGGCACGCCGTCGAGCGTTATCGATTTGCCCAGCACATCGCGGCCGGCCTGGAAATGAGTGCGCCAGAAGGTGTCACTGAGAACCGCGACCTTGGGGGTGGACGGCGACTCCTCTTCGGGCCGAAAGGCGCGCCCGAGTTGGGGCTGGACGCCAAGTGTGGCGAAGAAGTTCGTGGTCACCTCCTGGCCGTGAACCGCCACGGGATCGCCGAAGCCGGTGCCGTTCCAGTTGCCGCCGTCATAAGCCGCGAGTTGCTGGAATGCCGTATTGGCGGACCGGCAGGCGATGAACAGGGGATCCGACATCGCGCCCATTTCGAACGGCGAGGGCGTCTTGGGCGTGGGCCGGACCGAGTACAATTGGGACGGCTGGTGGTAGGGCAACGGCCGCAGCAGCACCGATTCGACGACCGTAAAGAAAGCCGTGTTGGCGCCGATGCCGATAGCTAGCGCGCCGATTGCGACCGCGGCGAAAGCGGGATTGCGGCTCAAGTTGCGGAAGGCGTAGCGGAGATCCTGTGCAAACGAGTTCATCGACAAAGCTCCGGGACGGCGTAGGCAGGCTGGGTGCCAAGGCGCACGGGAATCGATTCAGCGGGTTAGGCGGACGGGGGTGCGTCGGCGGTGTGCGGTTCTGGGATGGGGTGGCGCGGGAGCGGACAGCAGTCAGCTAACGTCGAGATCGTAGTTGGACTGAAGGTTCATCCAAAACTGAGGCGTCGTTCCGAAGTAGCGAGCCAAGCGCAAGGCGATGTCCGCGCCGATGGCGCGCCGGCCACCGGCGATGCCGTTGACCAGCGTGACGGGCAGGGCCAACTTGGTCGCCAGTTGATTGGTTGTCAGTCCCAGCGGCTTCAGAAAGTCTTCCCGCAGCGTTTTCGCCAAAGTGACCTGGTGGCATTGTCTTGGTCCTTGTGGGCATCGATCATCCTCACCGATATCGGATTCAACCCAGCTCGTCCCACTCGTCGCGGTCGATGTGGGCTTGATTAGGATACTGTGCAAAGTGCCCACGGGAACTTCGGACTTCTTGGGTACGATTGCTGTGTCAACGATCTGACCATGCGTGCGAACGAACTTGACATGGCTGCCCTTCTGGCTTTCTTCCACGAATCCTGCCGATTCAAGCCGGCGCTTGACCTCGCGGAAAGGCAAGGGACTAAGCCGCGCCAACCTCGACCTCGACGATGCAGGGCATGGGTGGGCGCGTCGCTTGAGGCGGTTCGAAATGCAGTTCCAATGCCTCCTTCAGGTTTGCCAATGCCTCTTGTTCGGTCTCGCCCTGGCTAGCGACGTCGACTTCAAGACACTGCGACACGTACCACTTGCCTTCGCGCCAAACGGTTGCTGCAAAAGGTCGCTTCATGACCTCATTGTCTCACAAGCCATAGCCGCTTCGCGTCACCCACCGAGAGCCGGCGCAGGGCAGGCGCGCCGAGTGACCCAGCCGCGCACTTGATTCGACCTCGGGGCTGCCGGCGGGTGGCCGCGGTCATCTGGCCATTGACCTTTTCAGGGCGCTACAAGAACGTTGCGAAATCGCCCATACTCCAATACTGACGCATCAATATCGGCTTCAGAGGCTATCTCGCGGAGGCAGATTTCCTGCTTCGAATCCTTAGTTACTAAAATGTCGCAGTAAGGAAGGTATGTGGCCATCAAGACATCTAGCCTACCTGCCCTGTACGACCCGGGAACATTTTCTTTTTTTACGCATCGCCCGTAGAGAAACATCATGATGGCGAGTAACATGGCTTGAAATGGCGGGCATGCTTTTACAAAACGCCGCAGCGCTCCGTCGTCCTGTGACTTGCCGCCTGCACGATTATAATGCCCTCTGGCGAAGTTCCAGAAGGTGCCCTGTGCCATGCCAAGGAATTGGTGGAAGTCTTGCGGACGCCGCACGCCAGGGGCGAAGAAGGCTTCAATCACTGGGCGCTCCGAATCAAACAGCGCCGCAAGTTGCTTCTTGGCCTCGAAGAGGGCTATCCTTTGTTGTTCGACCACCTCCACCGTCAGCCTCTCACGGCGTGAAATCTCCTCTTCGTACCCAGCGGATTTTACATCAAGGCTCTTCCAATCAAAATCTCCACTATGGTCAAAGCTCGCTATCTGTTTCTCGATGATCCAATTGAACGGCCATGTGCACTCGCCGACAGCGAGCAACTTGCAGCACAGGTCAAGCAGCTTGTTTCTCCTTGTCTGGCCGGATGTCGCGAACAGCTCATCGGCGCTTGATCCACACAGTCTGACGCGGTATCCGGCTTTAATCCCCTGAACAAGTGCGTCGGAAGCCTGGTCGTCCAGGAAGGCATTGAGACCGCTGGTGTCGAACATCAGCGTCGGGGTCCGCTTCGTTCGGTTATCCACCATGTGCCTGCTACTGAAGGGACGTAAGCTGACTATTAGCCGGGATGCGCTTGACCCACGAATTCATTTCGCCTTCGCTGCGGAGCAGGTCTTGCAGGGTGGTCTTACTGAGGACGTCGTCCACCGCGGATTGCACGGCGTGCCAGAGGGAGCGGACGGAGCAATCGACCGAGCGGGTGCAGACCTGGATTTGACCGGAATGCTCGTGGCAGAAGTGTTTGGATTCAAAGAGGCGGCCGCCGAGGACGCCGATGACGTCGCCTATCACGATTTGGCTGGCCGGGCGCGAGAGCGTGTAGCCGCCCACTTTGCCGCGCGCGCTGGTGATGAATCCGCCGCGGCGCAACGTGCGCAGCAGCTTGGCGGCGTAGGCCGGCGAGAGCGCTTCCGCCGCGCTGATTTCCGGAATGGTCAAGCTCTCGTCCTGGCCCGCCAGGCCGATGCGCAGCAGGCAGCGTAATCCGTATTCTTCGTGCGAGCTGAGTTTCATGGCCGCATCCGTGACAGGTTACCGATTGGAATGATATCGTCCAAGCCGAGTAGCATGCGGGCTTCCGGTGACATGCGGCTCTTGTCCCATGGCGGATCGAAAGTCAGTTCGAGCTTCACGTCCTTGACACCGGGTACGGCGCGGGCCTTACGCTCGACTTCGGCCGGGAGAGTACCCGCTACAGGGCAGTTCGGCGCGGTGAGAGTCATCTTGATACACGCTTCACCCGCGTCGTTGACCTTTACGTCGTAGATCAGGCCGAGGCTATAGATATCCATGGGGATCTCGGGGTCGAAGACCTTGCTCAGCGCGGCGATGATTTTCTCTCTCATTCGGTGGATACTATTTCTTCCGCGTTGGTGAGGGCGGATTTGAGAGTGTGCCAGGCTAGCGTGGCGCATTTGACGCGCGCGGGGAATTCGCGCACGCCGGAGAAGACTTCGAGCTTGCCGAGATTCGCGGAGGGTTTCTCGGTAGTCAGCAGGTCGTGGAAGCGCTCCATGAGTTGCACGGCCTCCTGGCGCGATTTGCCTTTGACGGTCTCGGTCATCAGGGATGCCGAAGCCGTGGAGATGGCGCAGCCTGCGCCTACGAAGCTGATATCCTGAACTGTGTCGCCGTCCATTTTTACGAAGAGGGCGAGTTTGTCGCCACAGAGTGGGTTATAGCCTTCCACGCGGCGAGTGGCATCCGGCAACGGATGGAAGTTGCGCGGGCGCTTGCTGTGGTCGATGATGACTTCCTGATAGAGATCTTCAAGCATTATCCGAAAATCTCCTTTACCTTGTAGATACCGGCGACTAGCGCGTCGATATCCTGTTTCGTGTTGTAGAAGGACAACGAGGCGCGCGTGGTGGCGGGCACGCCGAACCATTCCAGTACCGGTTGCGCGCAATGATTACCGGTGCGCACGGCCACGCCCTCGCGGTCGAGAATGGTGCCAACATCGTGCGGATGCACGCCTTCCAGTACGAAGGAAAGCACGCTGGCCTTCTCGCGCGCGGTGCCGATCAGGCGCAGGCCGGGGATACGTTCCAATTGGGCGGTGCCATAGGCTAGTAAGTCGTGCTCGTACGCCTCTATTCGGTCGATCCCTATTTCGTTGATGTAATCGACGGCCGCGCCCAGACCGATAGTGCCCGCGATGTTGGGCGTACCGGCTTCGAATTTATAAGGCAGCTCGTTGTAAGTGGTCTTGGCGAAAGTCACCGAGCTGATCATATCGCCGCCGCCCTGGTAGGGCGGCATCTTATTCAGCAGCGCCGCTTTTCCGTACAATACGCCGATGCCGGTGGGTCCGAACATCTTGTGTCCGGAGAGCGCGTAGAAGTCGCAATCGAGCGCCTGCACGTCTACCTTCATATGGGCTACGGCCTGCGCGCCGTCGATGAATATAGGCGCGCCGTGGCGGTGCGCCATGCGAGTAATCTCGGCCATCGGGTTGATAGTGCCGAGCGCATTCGAAACATGCAGGACGGAAACCAGCTTGGTGCGCGGGTTCAGCAGTTTTTCGAATTCGTCGAGCAGCAACTCGCCGCGCTGGTTGATGGGCGCGATGCGCAGAATAGCCTGCTTTTCTTCGCAGAGAATCTGCCAGGGCACGATGTTGGAATGGTGTTCCATGGCGGAGATTACGATCTCATCGCCGGCCTGGACGTGCTTGCGCCCGTAGGTGTATGCGACCAGGTTGATGGCCTCGGTGGCGCCCCGGACAAAGATAATTTCGCGCCAATCGGCGGCGTTCAGGAAGCGCTGAATCTTGACGCGGGCCTCTTCGTAGTGCCGCGTGGAACGCTCACTCAATTCATGTACGCCGCGATGGATGTTGGAATTATCCAGTTGGTAGAACCGGTTCATGGCGTCGAGAACCATTTGCGGTTTCTGGGTGGTGGCAGCGTTATCCAGATAGACGAGCGGCTTGCCGTGGACGCGCTGGTCGAGCACCGGAAAGTTCCCACGCGACGATTGGTCGTGACAGGTGCTAAGGGCGAGTCCCATGGAGTTTCTCCAGCAGCAGCTTCTCTAACTGGTCGCGCAGCGACGCGACTTTGATGCGGTCCACGATGTCGCGCGCGAAGGCGTAAATCAGCAGATCGCGAGCGTCCGCAAGGCCGATGCCGCGCGACTGCAAGTAAAAAATCGCTTCTTTATCCAACTGGCCGATGGTCGCGCCATGCGTGCAGCGCACGTCGTCGGCCAGGATTTGCAACTCGGGCTTGGTGTTGATGACGGCGTCTTCGGAGAGCACCAAGTTCTTATTGGTTTGCTTGGCGTCGGTCTTCTGGGCGTCCTTGCGGACCAGGATTTTGCCGTTAAACACCGCAGTGGAGTGGCCCTCCAGGATGCCCTTATACAACTCGTGGCTGGCGGCGTGCGGTTTGGCGTGATCGATAGTGGTGTGATTGTCGATGTGCTGGCCGCCGTTCACGAGGTAGAGGCCGTTGAGGGTGCATTCGCAGCCTTCCGAGAGGACGGCGTTGACGTCGTTACGGACCAGGGCGCCACCGAATGCAAGCGAGTGGGAACGGAAGTTGGCGTCACGGCCGAGTTGGATTTGGAGCGTCGAGACGTGGAAGGCGTGGGCGCTTTCGGTTTGCAGTTTGTAGTGATCGATGACGGCGTGGTCGGCGGCTACGATTTCGGTGACTGAGTTAGTCAGATAGGCGCCGCCGTTGCCGGCGTACCGCTCGACTATGGTGGCTTGGCTGTTGGGCTCGGCTACGACTAGGATGCGCGGATGGGAGACAGTCGGATGGCCGTTGGCGGCGGACTGGATGATTAGTTCGATTGGTTCTTCGACGACCGCTCCTTTGGCTATGCGGATGAAGAGGCCGTCGGCGAAGTTGGCGGTGTTTAGGGCTACGAACGGGTTGGTTTGATAATTGGCGTAGCGGGCTAGATAGGGTTCGACGGCGGACTCGGAAAGTCTGGAGATTTGGACGCCTGGGATTTGCGCCGGCAAGAGTGCCGGCGCGGCAGGCACGAGTGCCTGCGCCACGAGCTTCGAGATAGCAGCTACGCTGGTGAAGCGCCAATCCTCTTCGTGCGTGGTGGGGAAACCGACGTCGGCGAAACGCCGGCGGGCTTCTTCGCGGATCTTCTCGATCATGCCGCCTCACCCTCAAGGCCCACGTAACCGGATTCTTCCAGCTCGAGCGCCAGTTCCTTGCCGCCCGATTTCACGATACGGCCCTCAGCCAGCACGTGCACGTAGTCCGGCACGATGTAATTCAGCAGGCGTTGATAATGCGTGACCACGATCATGGCGCGGGCGGGGCTGCGCAGCGCGTTGACGCCGTTGGCCACGATCTTCAGGGCGTCGATATCCAGGCCGGAATCGGTTTCGTCCAGAATGGCCAGCTTGGGTTCGAGTACCGCCATCTGAAAGATCTCGTTGCGCTTTTTCTCGCCACCGGAAAACCCGGTGTTGACGGCGCGGTTCAGCAGACTCTGATCCATCTCCATCAGGGCCATGCGTTCTTTGACGAGCGCGAGAAAATCCATGGCGTCCAGGTCCGAGAGTCCCTGGTGCTTGCGGACGGCGTTGAGTGCGGCCTTCAGAAAATAGAGATTGCTGACGCCGGGGATTTCGACAGGGTATTGGAAGGCCATGAAGATGCCCTCGCGGGCGCGGTCCTCAGGCGACATTTCGAGCAGGTCCTTACCGTCGTAGACGACTTCGCCGGCGGTCACCTGATAGAGATCGCGGCCGGAGAGGACTTGCGCGAGCGTGCTCTTGCCCGATCCGTTGGGGCCCATGATGGCGTGCACTTCGCCGGCATTGATGGTCAGGTCGATGCCCTTGAGTATTTCGCGTCCGGCGACGGTGGCATGCAGGTTTTTGATTTCGAGTAATGACATGGCTGATGACTTGGTAACTTATCCGACGCTTCCTTCGAGACTGACTCCCAGGAGCTTCTGAGCTTCCACGGCGAACTCCATGGGCAACTCGCGGAAGACTTCTTTGCAGAAGCCGTGCACGATCATGGAGACCGCGTCTTCGGTGGAAATGCCGCGCTGCCGGCAATAGAAAATCTGGTCTTCGCCGATCTTAGAGGTGGATGCTTCGTGCTCCACCTGCGACGAGGTATTTTTCACTTCGAGATATGGGAATGTATGCGCGCCACACTTATCGCCCAGCAGCATGGAATCGCATTGGGAATAATTGCGCGCGTTCGAGGCGCTTTTCAAAATCTTGACGGAGCCGCGATAGGTGTTCTGGCCCCGGCCCGCCGAGATGCCCTTCGACACGATGGTGCTGGTGGTGTTCTTGCCGATGTGGACCATCTTGGTGCCGGTATCGGCCTGCTGAAAATGATTGGTGAGCGCCACCGAATAGAATTCGCCGACCGAATTGTCGCCGATCAGCAGGCAGCTCGGATATTTCCAGGTGATGGCGGAGCCGGTTTCCACCTGCGTCCAGGAGATCTTGGAGTTGACGCCGCGGCACGCACCGCGCTTGGTGACGAAATTGTAGATGCCGCCGCGGCCTTGCTTGTCGCCGGGATACCAGTTCTGCACTGTGGAGTATTTGATCTGGGCGTTGTCGAGCGCAACCAGTTCGACCACGGCCGCGTGCAACTGGTTGGTATCGCGCATGGGCGCGGTGCAGCCTTCCAGGTAGCTGACGTACGCGCCTTCGTCGGCGATGATGAGGGTGCGCTCGAACTGGCCGGTGTTTTTCGCGTTGATGCGGAAGTAGGTGGACAGCTCCATGGGACAGCGGACGCCCTTGGGAACGTAGCAGAAGGAGCCGTCGGTGAAGACTGCCGAGTTCAGCGCGGCGAAAAAATTGTCGGTTGACGGCACTACCGTGCCGAGGTATTTCTTGATCAGGTCGGGGTGCTCCTGGACGGCTTCGGAGAACGACCCGAAAATGATGCCCATTTCGCCCAGCTTTTCCTTGAAGGTGGTGGCGACCGAAACGCTGTCGAACACCGCGTCAACCGCCACGCCGGCGAGCAACTCGCGCTCTTGCAGGGGGATGCCGAGCTTTTCATAGGTGCGAAGGAGTTCGGGATCGACTTCATCGAGGCTTTTAGGCCGGTCGGCGTTCGATTTGGGGGCGGCGTAGTAGGAGGTGGCCTGGTAATCGATGGGCGGATAGTGGATATTGGCCCAGGTGGGCTCGGTCATGGTGAGCCAGTGGCGGTATGCCTTGAGGCGCCACTCCAACATGAAGACAGGCTCGTTTTTCTTCTTTGAAATCAGGCGGATAACGTCTTCGTTGAGGCCGGGCGGGACGGTATCGGCGTCGATCTCGGTGACGAAACCCCACTTGTATTCCTGGTTGGCGAAGGTTTCGATGGTGTTGGCTGAAGTGCTCACGCAGTTCTCCTGGAAAGCTATGCTCGTCTATAGGATGCCTGAATCTGTACTAAAGTGTCAAGATTGAGACGGTGGGCGGGGGT
>Ga0302326_10006409_pt1 | contig 26431 bp, 22 predicted proteins | sample Palsa_T0_3_FD_202264 | JGI IMG/M metagenome (GOLD analysis project Ga0302326, IMG submission 202264) | Peat permafrost microbial communities from Stordalen Mire near Abisko, Sweden - Palsa_T0_3 | ecosystem: Environmental > Terrestrial > Soil > Palsa > Peat permafrost | place: Sweden: Abisko... | reverse complement strand
ACCTGAAGGCGCGCCCCTTCAAGTCGGCGGACAAGGATCAATCGGTTGCGTTCGTAACGGAAGGAACTTAGCAAATGAACGAAGAAATGACAGCCACATTACACGGCGTCACCAAACATGAAATCAGCGTGGACCTGCCCGGCGGCAAGACCATTCGCTTTGAAACTGGAAAACTGGCCAAGCAGGCGCACGGCTCCTGCATTGTGCGCATAGGCGAAAACGTGGTTCTCGCCACTGCCTGCGCTAATGCCGACCCGCGGGAAGGCATCGACTTTTTCCCGCTCACCGTCGATTACCGCGAGTACACCTATGCCGCGGGCCGCATCCCCGGCGGATTCATCAAGCGCGAAGGCCGGCCCAGCGAGCGCGAAATCCTCACCAGCCGGCAGATCGACCGGCCCATCCGGCCATTGTTCCCTGAAGGCTTCCGCTGCGAGACGCAAGTCATCGCGATGGTGCTCTCCGCCGATACGGAAAACGATCCCGATGTCTCGGGTATCAACGGCGCGTCGGTCGCGCTCAGCGTCTCTGACATCCCATTTCACGGTCCCATCGGGGCGGTGCGGGTTGGGCGTGTGGACGGCAACTTCATCATCAATCCCACCTATGAGGAGCAGCGCTCCGGCGATCTGAACCTAATGGTGGTTGGGACCTCCGAAGGCATCGTGATGATCGAGTCTGGCGCTCGTGAAGTGTCGGAAGAAGTTGTGGTCGAGGGCATCGAGTTTGGCCATGAACAGGTCAAGAAGATTTGTGCCGCCATCAGCGAGCTGGCGCGGAAGGCTGGCAAGCCGAAGCGTGCGGTCGAGCCGGTGACGACGGATGAAGCCTATCTCGGCCAACTGCGATCGAAGTTTGGCGAGCGTCTGACCGATGCCGCCAACGCCGAGAAGCATCCCAAGAACGAGAGCTACTCGCTTATCAAGCAGCTGAAGACCGAAGTCAAGGAAGCAGTTCCGGAAGAAGATGAAGCAGGCCGCAAGAAGGCCAGCAAATATTTCGACCTCCTGCGCGAACAAATTTTCCGCGAGCAGGTAATTAAGGAAAAACGCCGTCCCGACGGTCGCAAGTTCGACCAGGTCCGCGATATCTGGATCGAAGTCGGCGTGCTGCCTCGCACTCACGGCTCGGCAATCTTTACCCGCGGTGAAACCCAGGCGCTGGTGACCACCACCCTGGGCACGAGCGAGGACAAGCAGCGGCTGGAGGCCTTCGAGGGCGAAGCCAAGAAGCGCTTCATGCTGCATTACAATTTCCCACCGTTCTCGGTGGGCGAAGTTGCGTTTCTGCGTGGAGCGGGCCGTCGCGAGATTGGGCATGGCGCATTGGCGGAACGCGCGCTATTCGCAGTGCTGCCCAGCGACACCGATTGGCCTTACGCGATGCGCGTGGTCTCCGACATTCTGGAATCCAATGGGTCGTCCTCGATGGCGACGGTTTGCGGAGCCTCGCTCAGCATGATGGATGCCGGCGTTCCGCTGAAAGCCTCTGTCGCGGGCGTGGCCATGGGCTTGGTGAAGGAAGGCAACGATTATGCCGTCCTCACCGATATTGCCGGCGCGGAAGATCACTACGGCGACATGGACTTCAAAGTGGCCGGTACGCGCAGCGGCATCACCGCGCTGCAGATGGACATCAAGGTGATGGGCATCACGCCGCAGATCATGCGCGAAGCTCTGGAACAGGCGCGCGCCGGGCGGCTGCACATCCTCGACAAGATGAACGAGGTCATCGGCGAGTCGCGCACCACGATCAGCGAATTTGCCCCGCGCTTCTACACGCTGCAGATTCCCACGGACAAAATCCGCGATCTCATCGGCCCCGGTGGCAAGGTGATTCGCGGCATTGTTGAAGCGACGGGTGTCAAGATTGACGTGGAGGACAGCGGCAAGGTTAATGTCTCGTCGAGCGATCAGGCGGCGGCTGCCAGAGCGCTACAGATGATTGGCGACATCACTGCGACCGCTGAGGTAGGGAAGACGTATCTCGGTAGAGTTACGCGGCTGGCGGACTTCGGCGCATTCGTCGAAATTCTGCCGGGTACCGATGGGCTGCTGCACATCAGTGAAGTCGCCGAGCACCGCATCAACGACGTTCGCGATGAGCTGAAGGAAGGCGACCAGGTGCTGGTGAAGGTGCTGGCCGTCGATGGCAATCGCATCAAGCTATCGCGCAAGGCCATCTTGAAGGAACAGCGCGCCAAAATGGGTGGCGGAGAAGCCGCTCCTGAAGGCGCTCCTGAAGGCGCCCCAGCCGGCGGCGTGACCTTCGAGGGCGGACACGAACGCGCCGACGAACCCAGCTCCGAGCCGAACTTTAATCGCGATGGCGAGCGGCGTGAACACGCCGGCAGCCGGCCTGGCGGCCGCGAAGGTGGTCGCGGAGGACGTCCGGGTGGCGGCCGTGGAGGACGTCCCGGCGGCGGTCGCGGCGGACCACGGCGCTAAGCGAGTTACAATTACGGAATAAACGGGAGGGCAGACATGTCCTCCCGTTCGTTTTTGGGGAAATTGCCGGCTCCGGAAACGACTCCAATTAGATGTCAATGTTCGCGTGTCCGCTTTGAAGGGGTACGGCTTCAGCCGTGCCGTCAGGCGCAAAGAAATCGGCCTTTAGACCCTGAGGAGCCGCTTCCGCAGCGGCTAAAGCCGCGTTTACTGGCTGACTTAACGGCACGCCTGAAGCGCCGATTGTAGAACTGCTCTAACTCGCCGGCCCCACCGTTCGATCCTGCCACTCTTCATGCCACGCCATCTGGATTGCCTCCAGCTTGGCTTCAGTCGAAGCTTTCGGGTCGTCGACGAAAATCGGCAGCTCGGTTACGTAACGATGAAGGTCGGTAAAGCGGACCTCCAGCGGATTCTGCTGGGGAAACTTGTCCGTTAGAGAAATTCCTATATCTTCGGCATCATCCCATCTCAACTCAGCAGCCATAGAGGTTCCTCATCGTCGCAGCAGAATGGTATCTCATGACATTTGAAATTGCCATCACGAGCAGGATTTTAGTCCTCAAAGGCCTCGCTTTGACAGCCGCGAAAACGGATTCCTCGCGTCAGCAACACGCGGCTATAACAATAAATAATGGGCAAGCCCGCTAATGGCCCTCAGATACATAGTTCCGGTTCCACGCCGGAATCTCCACTACGATCTCGCCGGGCTTTTCAATAACAGCCTGACAGCCCAGGCGCGAGTTGAGTTGCAGATCGGCAGCCATGTCGAGCCGGTCCGCTTCCTCGTCGTCCATTTCGCTAAGCAGTTCGTTGCCCTTCTTGACGACGACATGGCACGTGGTGCATGCGCAGTTGCCACCGCAGGCGTGCTCCAGATGCAGACCAAAGTTCAGCGCCACGTCCAGGATCGATTCTGGTTTGCCATGATCCAGATAGGCAAGCTTGCTATGTTCGAACTCGAAGCTGCGGTTCTCGGGTAGGAACGTCATACGGACGGTGTTCGGCGCGAGCGTCCCCACCGTCAGAATGCGTCCTTCGTTCTGTAGGGTTTTGTCTGACATGACCGCAAACATTGCATGCCGGAAAATGCGACTAGTCCCAGCCCCTAACCCCTAGCCCCAGATCCCAACTAGGCACTGGCCACTGAACCACTAGCCACAGGTTCAATCAATCTCCGCCTGCGCGATGGGATGCGGCGCTGCCGGCCCTTCTCCCACATCGGCTGTGTCCATGCTTTTACCCTTGAGCGCAGCGCCGACCGCCGAATCCATCATCAGCTCGGCCAGGCGCATCGTCCCCTGATTCAATGCATCGATCGCGGTGCGAATCGCCCGGTAATCGTCTTCCTTCATCACGGTTCGCAACGACACTTCTAGCTTGTCAACGGTGACGCGCTCCTGCGACGACAACCTTTCCCACGCTGGATTGTCGCGGCCTTTTTCCAGCGCGGCCAACATGGTCTCGGCTTCGTTGCGCGCTTCAATTACCTGCCGCCGCCGGAAGTCGTCTTCGGCGTTATCGAACGAGTCCAGAATCATGTTCTCGACCTGCTCGTCGGTAAGGCCGTAGCTGGGCTGCACCTCGATCTCGGCTTCCTTGCCGCTGCCCAGTTCGCACGCCGATACATGCATGATCCCGTTGGCGTCGATCAGGAACTTCACCTCGATACGCGGCAGCCCCGCTGGCATCGGCGGAATGCCCTTCAGATCGAAGCGCGCCAGCGAGCGGCAGTCCTTGGCCAGTTCGCGCTCGCCCTGCAAAACGTGAATCGCAACATTCGTCTGGCCTTCGACACCGGTAGTGAAGTGCTCAGTTGCCGACGCGGGGATGGTCGAGTTGCGATGAATGATCCTCGCCACTACTCCGCCCAGCGCCTCAATGCCCAGCGACAACGGCGTGACGTCGAGCAGTAGCATCTCCTTTGTCGCTTCCGAACGGCCGGCAAGGATATTTGCCTGCACTGCGGCGCCGAGCGCGACAACTTCATCGGGATTCAAATCGCAATGCGGCTTGCGCTGGAACAGCTCCTCAACCAGCTGGCGGACGCGTGGGATTCGGGTCGAGCCTCCGACCAGGACAGCTTCATCGATCTGGCTTGGCGTCAGGCCCGCATCCTTCATGGCCTGCCGGACCGGACCGACCGTGCGATCAATGACTGGCTGAATCAATTGCTCGAACTGCGCCCGCGTGATCTCGCGCTGGTAATGCTTGCCGCCGGGAAGAGCAACCTCAAGCGTGGTTTTTTCGTTCGCCGACAACGCGATCTTCGCCTCGATAACAGCTTGGCGAATCGTTTGCACGGTCTCGGCGTTGCGCCGGACATCGATGCCGAGATCCCCATGGATGTCATCGAGCGCGATGGTGATCAGCAGATTATCGATATCGTCGCCGCCGAGATGTGTGTCGCCGTTGGTCGCGATGACCTCGAAGATGCCTTCGTGCAGCTTGAGAATGGAGATGTCAAAGGTGCCGCCGCCCAGATCGTAAACCGCAACCGTCGCGGTCTCCTTCTTGTCGAGACCATAGGCGAGCGCTGCCGCCGTGGGCTCATTTACCAGGCGCAGAACGTCGAGTCCGGCGATGCGGCCCGCGTCCTTGGTCGCCTGCCGCTGCGCGTCGTTGAAGTACGCCGGAACCGTGACCACGGCTTGCGTGACCGCCGCAGAGAAATAGCGCTCGGCGTTGCGCTTGAGCTGACGCAGAATGAACGCGGAAATCTCCGGCGGGGTGAATGTCTTGTCGCCCAGCTTGATGCGAAGAACTTCGCCCGGCGCAAGGTCCTCGGCAAGGCGAAAAGGGAAGAGCTTCAGTTCGTCCCGGATATCTTCCACGCCGCGGCCCATCAGGCGTTTCACGCTGTAGACCGCGTGGTGTGCGGTCTCGATCAGATATTTGTGTGCGGGATTGCCGACAACGATCGGGCCGTTGGCGTCCAGGGCCACGACTGAAGGCACAAGATTGGAACCGTCCTCGCCCGGGATGACCACGGGACGGTCGCCCGCCATGTAGGCCACCAGCGAGTTGGTCGTCCCAAGATCGATGCCGACGATGCGTTCGGGCATTGGCATTCAACTCGTAGCAGGGCTGATCGCTTTTCTCGCTGTTCGCTGTTCGCCAGATCAGTGCTGTTCACGTTCTGGCGAACAGCGAAGAGCGATCTTTACTCCAGCACTTCCTGAATGTCCAGCAGCAAATTCCGCACGTAATTCCGGCGGTTCAGAATGTCCAGCATCTTATCGCGTACCGCCAAACGGTCCTCTTCAAGAACATTGTCACCTTGCGCCGCCTGCTCCACCAGCACATCCCATTCGATCCATGCGCAATGCAGCTCTTCCATCATGCCATCGTATTTCGTCTGCAAACGTTTCTTCGTATCTTGCAATTCAAGCGCAAGACTGCGATCCGGCTCGCCCATCTTCTTGTTCATGCGAGCTTCCTCCAGCTGCATGTTCAGCTCGAAGACCTGCTCCAGCAGATCGGGCGGGACCACCTGCTTCTTGGCTTTGCCGGTGCGTCGCGCCTCTTCAGTTGCGGCCGTCGACTGCTCTTCCAGGTGCATGCCCTGCAAGCGGAGCAAGTACTCGGTGCGCGAGATCGGCTCCTTCAATGTGCGATAGGCGTCGTTGAGTTGCGAACTTTGTTCCAGGCTCCACTGCTGTTCCTGCGAGCTGCTGCTCGCATTGATATCGGGATGCAGATGCCGGCTCAGCGCATAATATTCGCGCTCCAGGTTCGCTGTTTCCAGATTGAGCTTGTAAGGCAATCCGAAAAAGGTGAAGTAGTCGACCGGTCCTGGAGGCTGCACCTTGCCGCACTGCTGGCAGAAGTGCGCGGCGCGCATAGCGCCACAGGACCAGCAATTGACCTTGGTGGGTTTGCTCGGGCTCGCGATCAGGATGCCTGGGGGGTGTTGGTCGATGTTGGGCATGATTTCTCATTCGCTTGTCATCCTGAGCGGAGCCGCTTCTTTTGCGGCGGAGTCGAAGGACCTGTTGTCCTGCACGAGATAGACAGATTGCTTCGAGTCAACGAAAGCAGGTCCTTCGACTGCGCGTCCGCCGACCCGCAAGAGCAGCGGGTCGACAAAGCAAGGCGGACGCTCCGCTCAGGATGACAGCCATTTTGTTACTACGAGAACGAAGTGCCGCAGCCGCACGACTTCGTCGCGTTCGGGTTGTTAAACACGAAACCCTGGCGCATCAGCGTCTCTTCGTAGTCCAGCACCATGCCGCTCAGGTATATGAACGACTTGGGATCGACAAAGACGCGGACGTCCCCGTATTGGAAGATGCGATCGCGCTCGGCTGGCCCGGTTTCGAAGCGAATGACGTAACTCAGCCCCGAACAGCCGCCGCCCTGCACGCCTAAACGCAGGCCGCCTTCCGCCGCTGAAATGTTTTCCTTCTCCATCACAGAGCGGATGTGGGCCAGCGCTTTTTCAGTTACCTCGATGCCTTTGGACGCTTGTGCGGGCGTCCCGGCTGCATTCTCAATGCTGACTGTGCTCATAATCTCCCTTGGTACATCGCGTGCGCGTCCTCGCTTACGTTTACGTCCGCTGCTCCACTGCGGCGCCCTTCGGCGGTGCTTCGCCGCCGTGAGCCGCGTTTTTCTTTTTCCAGTCGCCGATAGCCGCGCGAATGGCATCTTCCGCCAGCACCGAGCAGTGGATCTTCACCGGAGGCAGGGCCAGCTCCTTCACGATGTCGGTGTTCCTGATGGCCAGCGCTTCGTCAACGCTCTTGCCCTTGACCCACTCCGTCGCCAACGATGACGATGCGATCGCCGAGCCGCAGCCAAACGTCTTGAACTTGGCGTCCTCGATGATGTTGGTCGTCGGATTGACCTTGATCTGCAACTTCATGACGTCGCCACACTCGGGCGCGCCGACCAGGCCGGTGCCCACTTCGGAACTGCTCTTGTCGAGCGAGCCTACGTTGCGCGGATTGGTGTAGTGGTCGAGGACCTTGTCGCTATAAGCCATCGCGTTCTCCTAAATTCTGGCAGGTGTGCCGTCCCTACGGGACTCGGTTTGTAAACCTGCTCTTACCCAGCGCTGAAGCGCTGGGCTATCATCTTTCGCGCCTACGGCGCTCGACCCATGATCGCCGACGTGTGCTGCCCAATAGCAAGCAAAAGCGTTTTCACAGGGCAGATTCGAGCGCCCGTCAAGGGTCGCCCGCAACTCCATCAATGCGTCGGCTCGGCCGCCCATTGGACCTTCTTCAGGTCGATGCCTTCTTTGGCCATCTCGTACAACGGGGACAACTCGCGCAGCCGATTCACCGTTTCCACCACGCGCTTCGCCACGTAATCCACTTCCGCTTCGGTATTGAAGCGCCCGATGCCAAAGCGGATGGAACTGTGCGCCAAATCGTCGCCCGCGCCCAGGGCCTTCAAGACATAGGAAGGCTCTAGCGTCGCCGACGTACACGCCGATCCGCTGGATACCGCGATGTCGCTGATGCCCATTAGCAGCGATTCACCTTCCACGTAAGCGAAGCTGATATTCATATTGCCGGGCAGGCGGTGCTCCATCGAGCCGTTAATGTAGACTTCGTCGAGTTGACCCATGATCGCGCCCTTCAGTCGATCGCGCAGTCCGGCGAGCCGCTTCGCCTCGTCGGACATCTCTTCTCCTGCCAGCACGCATGCCTTACCCAGACCTACGATGCCAGTTACGTTCAGCGTGCCGGAGCGCATACCGCGCTCGTGTCCGCCGCCATCGATCTGTGCCACCAGTTGCACCCGCGGATTCTTCCGCCGTACGTAGAGCGCACCCACGCCTTTCGGGCCATAGAACTTGTGCGCCGAAATCGACGCCAGATCCACGTTGTCCTGGATGACGTTGAATGGCACTTTGCCAATGGCCTGCACTGCGTCGGTGTGGAAGAGCACGCCGCGTTCATGGCACAGAGCGCCAATTTCGCGAATCGGCTGCAGCACGCCAATTTCGTTGTTCGCCGCCATGATCGTCACCAGGATGGTCTTGTCATCCATGGCACGCTTCAGGTCGTCGAGATCGATGCGGCCGTCCTTCTGCACCGGCAGGTAGGTGACGCAAAATCCGTACTTCTCCAGGCGCTTGCAACTGTCGAGTACAGCCTTGTGCTCGGTCGTCTGGGTGATGATGTGATTGCCCTTTTCCTTGTACATCTCGGCGACGCCCTTGACGGCAAGGTTGTCGCTCTCGGTGGCGCCCGAGGTGAAGATGATCTCCTTCGAGGTTGCGCCGATCAGCTTGGCGATGCGTTCGCGCGCCTGCTCCACCGCCTGTTCAGCCACCCATCCGAACTCGTGATTGCGGCTGGCGGCGTTACCAAAGTTTTCGCCAAAGTACGGCAGCATTTCCTGCAACACCCGGGGGTCGGTGCGCGTGGTGGCGTGATTGTCCATGTAGATGGGCAGCTTGACATCCTTCTCGCCGCTTCCCGTCATTGCATTCGTCGTCATGATTGCGCCCCGCTCCCTGTGTGTCGATTGTACTCTCGGTAAGCAGGGGCAATGAATCCCACTAGAGTGGAAGGGGGGTGCGAGCCGGCGCAGGTGGCAGAGCGGGCCTTCAGGCCCGCGTCCAGCAGCAGGAGGAACCTTGCAAGGATCAGCGGTGGATACGCGGGCCTGAAAGCCCGCTCTACCAGAACTACGCCTGCGAATACGTGGTGATGGTCTCCAGTCCATGGGCGTCGGGGCCAGTCTCCCGCTGACGCAACAAGAGCGCGAACAGCAATGCCAGAAAACCCAGAATCGAGAAGATCCACATTCCCAACGCATAGCCGTGGAAGTTGGCAGGCCCAGCGTGGCTTAGGTCGTTAGCCTTCCCGATAGCGAGGTTGAAGATGAAGAAACCGATCTGCTGCAACAAGCTCATCAGCGCGTAGGCCGTACCCAGCCGCCTCTCATCCACGATGTAGGCGACGGAAGGCCACATCACCGCCGGAATCAGGGAGAAGGCAATCCCCATCAGCGACACCGGCACCAGCAAGGAAATGCTGCTGTAGGCGATCATCAGGTAAACCGGCATCATCAGGAACGACCCAACAACCATGAGGGTGGCGCGCTTGCCGATGCGGTCGGCCAGCAAGCCGAAAAGAGGCGTGGCGATCATGGCAGAAAACGGAAGCAGACTGTTCAGCCAGCCCGCCTGTTGCTGGGCCGAAGCGAAGGCAGCAGTCGAGTTGGCAGCCGCGCCCATCTGAGAGAGGAATTTGCTGGTAAACAGGTCGATGGCAAACGTGCGGAACGGAAAAATTCCAGAGTAGAACGTGAAACACAGTGCGACCACGTACCAGTACGAAGGATTGAATTTCAGTCCTTCGCGGAAGCTCAACTTGTCAGGCTCGCTCGACTTTCCGAGGTGGTAGCGGGTCTCGGCATAGGTTTCCTGCGCCCAGTAAACCAGCGCGCCGACAACGGCTGTCGATCCAACAACCACGGCGAGTACCAGGGGACGATGCCAGCTCGGCTGGGCATTGACTCCGTTGGGGAAGAACGCGAACTTGGCCCATGTCGGCGAGTTGTCGGCTGCGATGGATGCTATGCGGGCAATCGTGAGGTTGATGCCGAAAGCGAAGCTGAGTTCCTTGCCTTTGAACCATCGCGCCAGGGCAGTGGTAACGGCTACGATCTGCGATTCAGCGCCGAGTCCAACGACGGCGCGGCCGGCGACCATCAGATAGAAGTTGCCACTAAGGGACGTCAGCAGAGCGCCCAAAAGAATGAGCACGGAAAAGAACAGGAGAGATTTCTTGATGCCGAAGCGATCAATGAGGATGCCACCGATCAACAGCGTTGCCACCGCCGTCGCGCTGTAGCTGGCATTCAGCCAGCCGAACATGGAAGCAGAGAAATTCAACTGCTGGAGAAATATCCGCTCCAACGGGTTAATGCTGTCGTAAATGTAGTAGTTGCCGAACATGGCCACGCTGACAAAGATCAGCACCTGCCAGCGGTACATTTTGCTGGGCTGAGGGCGGGCATCGACCAGCGGTGGGGTAAGGGACATTCAGTGGCCTCGATTGGACTGAATCAGCAAAGATATCAGAAAGCAATGAAAAGGCGCTCCCCGAGGGCCCAATGGGTCGTGGTGCCGTTTGGTTCCTCACGGCTAGAGGCCGTCCGACGGATGCGCTAGTCGGTGTTTAGTACATTGTTTTCTATGGTTTGCGGAACCGATGATGGAGTGACCGGTAGTGATCGATTTAGTTTACATCGAGACGAGTGTGCGCTATACTAATGGCTCTGGTGGGCACCTATGGTTCTATATCGTGCATGCCGGACTATTTAGGGGCTCCTGCGGGGGCCCCCTTTACTTAGGAAGTTCCTTATGAAACGCCACGCGATTTTTGTGGACGCTGGGTATGTTTTTGCCCAGGGTTCTGTATCTCTCACCGGAAGCAAAACTCCACGAACACAACTTAAGCTAGACGCGACGGAGATCATCGCGCAGCTAACGGCTCTTGCACAAGCAAAGAGCGTGGGCGTGCCACTTCTTCGCATCTACTGGTACGACGGTGCCTGGAATGGCCCGACCATCGAACATCTGGCTCTTGCAAACACGGAAAATGTGAAACTGCGGCTTGGCACGATAAACAGCGCCGGTGAGCAAAAGGAAGTAGACTCCCTCCTTGTGACCGACCTCATAGACTTGGCCCGGAATCAGTCGATCTGTGACGCCACGGTGGTGACGGCTGACACGGATGTCCGCATCGCCGTGCAAATCGCGCAGACTTTTGGAGTCCGCGTTCATTTGGTCGGCCTGGAGCCGAGCCGCGTCTCCCAATCACCGTCTCTGCGGCAAGAAGTTGATACAGTGCACGAGATTGCCAAGGCAGATGTATCCAAGTTCTTGAGAGTCCTGACTCCCACGCCGCCAAAACCAGCGGTCGTACTCGCCCCTGCAGCAGTGATCGCAACCGACCCTGCAGCAGCCACTGCTGCTGCGCCGAAGGCGAGTGCCTCAAAAGTGGGGCTAGTGAAAACGATTGACCAAATGATAGACGAAGCCATCCGGCGGACCCTGGCTCCTCCCCACTCTGACATCCCCGCCTTGCAGGCCGCACTCGCCGCCTCGACCGGTGTGCCGATGGAGTACGACAGACGGCTTCTGGGGACGTGCCGAACATTGCTCCAAAGAGACCTGACCGGCGATGAGCGTCGAGAGATGAGGTCCCTTTTCAAAAAGAAAATTCTCACTCTTGGCGCGCCGGAAGAGTAGCTTTTCGCGCCACAGGCCCTGTGGAAACCGAACGGCACCACTACCGCCCAATAAGTTCGGCTGTTGAAACCCGACCCACAGTTTCGCGGAAGAAACCGACACATATATAGTGGTAGCGACAATGACGCGGAACAGGCTCTCTGCCCTTAGCGATGATCACACGCGACCAGGCCGGCGATATCTTCGACAAGCTGCGTAAGCACTCGACCGCTGACGAGATTGAATTGCTCATCTCCGGCAGCCGCGGCGCGCTCACTCGTTTTGCCAACAACACCATTCACCAGAACGTTGCCGAAGAGAGTCACCAGATTTCGGTGCGTGTTTCCTTTGGCGGCCGAACTGCCCGCGCTACCACCAACAAGGCTGATGACGACAGCCTGGGGCGCGTGGTGCAATCTGCCGAAGCGCTGGCCAGGGTGCAGCAGCCCGATGCCGACTTGCTGCCGATGCCCTCGCCGCAGGAAGTGGCGCAGAATGCGGCAGACTCGGGCGCCACACCTGTGCAGCGCTACTTTGACAGCACGGCACGTATCACGCCGGACGGCAGGGCCAATGCCGTCGCCCAGATGGTCAGTGTCGCCGCCAGAAACGGTCTGACCACGGCCGGCATTTTTTCTACGGCAGAACTTGTTGAAGGTGTCTTCAACTCCCGGGGCGTGACCGACTGGTACGAACAGACGCTGGCGGAGGTTTCCATCACCATGCTGGGCGAAACGTCGTCAGGATGGCAGAAGGCGAACTCGCCGGATGCGGCACAACTGGATCCCACTCGACTGGCAGAGATCGCCGCCCAGAAAGCCGTCGCGGCGAAGAATCCGCGTGACCTTGCGCCAGGCAAATACACAGTGATTCTGGAGCCTGCTGCGGTGCTCGACGCCGTCGGCTTCATGTTTTGGGACTTCGGCGGCTCAGCCTTGTTGGAACAGCGCTCATTCTTGAACGATCGTATCGGAAAACAGCTTTTCGGCGAGAACATCACGGTTTGGGACGATGTGTATCATCCGCTCCAGACGGGCGTGCCTTTCGACGGCGAAGGGTTGAAGCGGCACCGGATGAAGCTCCTCGAGAATGGCATTGTGAACGAAGTTACCTATGCGCGCTCCAACGCGCGGCGAATGCAACAGTCAGAGATGGCTAGTCACGTCGGACGGGTTGCTCCGACCGGGCACGGTTTTGCTCTGCCCAACGAAATCGGCGAGGCGCCTCTGAATATCGTGTTCAGCAGTCCTGAGCCGGGGCGCTCTCAAACCGTCGAGCAGATGATCGCCTCTACGGAGCGAGGAATTCTGGTGACTCGCCTGTGGTATATCCGGGAAGTTGATCCCTACGAGAAAATTCTTACCGGGATGACGCGCGACGGCACATTTCTGGTTGAGGATGGAAAGATCCAGTGCGGCATCCGCAACTTCCGCTTCAATGAAAGCCTGATTCATATGTTGCAGAACGTGGATGCCATCGGCCTGCCAGTACGAGCCAGCGGCGAGGAGTCGATGGATATGGTGGTTCCCGCGATGAAGGTTCGAGCTTTCAACTTTACGGAGACCACGAAGTTCTAGCAGCACAATTCCTTTCCGGGCAAGAGTTTGAGTTCCCCAGCCAGCCGCTGCGGCGAGAAACCCAAGCCGTCCATCGGCATCGAAGTCTTCAGATACTCCCGCGCCCAATTTTCAGAGTTCCCGGCTCCGATGGGCCAGAACTACGAAGGTAACCACATTGCCTTAGTTACTTTGGTAACAGGCACCTGAGCGCAATCCAAGGTATCCTGTCCTCGTCACCATCATGTTTGCCACCCGCCAGTCAGACTTGCGCAATTCGATACGGTTCCCGCTTCACCTTCGAGTTACGCTGAAGACGGCGGCAGGAGAGTACCGCGCAGAGACGACGGATATTTCCGCTGGGGGCATTTCGTTCGCAATCGACTCCCTGATCGAAGTGGGTTCGCAGGTGGAGTTCGCAATTGAGATGCCCTCAGAGGTATCCGGTGGCCGTCATAGGGTGAGCGTGATGTGCATCGGGCGTGTGGTGCGCTGCACGGAAGAGGCTTCAGGACGAACTATTGCGGTAGTGATCGATGGTTACCACTTCAAACGGATCTAAGGGCGCAAACCGGCATGGCCGGGCCAAAGCGAAGGGCAAAGGTGCAACGCGGGAGGCGCCCGCGAACTTGCCCGCGAAAACCGATCTGCCTCCAGTGCGGATTATCCTGGCCGACTCGGAGGCCATCTTTCGCGTGGGAATGAGCAGGATCTTCGCACAATGGGAAGATCTTGAAGTGGTTGCGCAGACCGAGACCTTACCGCAAACTCTGCACGCGGTAGCCGCAACGCCTGCCGATGTAGTTCTCTTCGAGGTGGGACTTGCACCGAGCCCCGCTGACGCCGTAAGCGAGATAGCGGCGCGCGCTTTGCCGGGAGCGAACCTGGTGGTGGTCACACAACGCGCGGGCGAACAGGAAACCGTGGACTATCTTCGCCGGGGCGTGCGAGGAATTTTGGCGCGGGCCGTTTCACCGGAGCTGTTGGTCCGATGCGTGCGCAAAGTCGCGGCCGGCGAAACCTGGCTCGACAAACAGGGAGTCAATTGGGTGATCGAGGCCTATCGGACGCAGGCGCTGCAGGGAACCGCTCCCCAGCAACAGCTTCGTCTGAGCGACAAAGAAATGATGATCATCAGCGGCGTAACGCAAGGGATGAAGAATAAAGAGATCGCGCGCGAGGTGGGGACGACCGAGCAGGTGGTGAAGAACTATTTGCGCAAGATCTACGACAAGCTTCATGTTGCCGATCGCCTGGAGTTGGCACTCTATAGCATGCACCATCGGCTGCTGGACGGTTATTCGTTCCCCCCATTCGACAGTTCCCCCGAGGCGACCGCTCCCAGTCCTGAAGACGCGCCGGCTCCTGCCGCTCCCGGGCTGGTTCCTGGTCCGGTGCGGCCAGCCTAAAGCGTACACTCCGACCAGCACGATAAACGTGAACTCACCTGACGCACTCTGGGTTGTTCCGTCGAGCCCCTTGCGATAGTGTAGTGCGTTCGAATCTCCTTTTCCGAGGCAGCCAATGCGCAGCGTTAATCTCATTCTTCGCAAGCCAAGGCTGGCTTGCGCTTTTCTCTTGCTCGTTCTCGTATCATCGCTCACGGCACAGACGGAATCGTCGCTGGCGCCCCCGTTGCGCAGTAGCATCGACGAGATTGCACAGCAGGTACTGAAGACCACTGGCGTGCCTTCCGCCTCCGTCGCCGTCGTGCAAGATGGAAAAATCGTCTACGTGCAGGCGTATGGCGGTGCTCGGCTCGATCCGCAAACTCCGGCCACGCCGCAAATGCGCTACAGCATTGGCTCCATCAGCAAGCAGTTCACAGCTGCGGCGATTCTGATGCTGGCGGAAGACGGCAAGCTGTCGCTTGACGATACCGTGTCGAAATACGTTCCTGGGCTGACCAGCAGCAACGAGATCACGATTCGGGAGTTGCTGACGCACACCTCTGGGTATCAGGATTTTTGGCCGCAGGATTATGTGCCGCCGCTCATGCTGCAACCGATCAGCGCCGAAGGCATCATGGACCGCTGGGCACGCAAGCCGCTGGATTTCGAGCCGGGCACGAAGTGGCAATACAGCAATACCAATTACGTGATCGCCGGAGCGATTGTGGAGAAGGTCTCCGGCCAGCCGTTGCTCCAACTGCTCAGCCAGCGGGTCTTCATGCCGCTGGGGATGAAGAGCGTGGCGGACACGAATGCCAACAAGCTGCCGCCGACAGATCCTACAGGCTATTTTCGCTACGCTCTGGGGCCGCTGCATCCAGCTCCCAAAGAGGGCCGGGGCTGGATGTTTGCCGCCGGCGAGTTGGCGATGACGGCAGAAGACCTGGCAAAATGGGACATCTCGATCATCAACCAGAGTGTGCTTAAGCCTGCTTCGTATCGCGAATTGGAAACAGAAGCCGTGCTAAAGGATGGAGTGGGAACGCGCTACGGCCTGGGAGTTTTCGTAACCAGTATGAACGGCCATCGCGTGCTAGAGCACGGCGGTGAGGTCTCGGGATTCACTGCCGAGAACATCGTGATGCCGGACGACAAGATCGCGGTCGTGGTGCTCACCAATCAAGATGCCGCCGAGGCAGCGTCGGAGATTGGCAACCAGGTCAGAGCGCTACTGGTGAAAGCAGCTAATCCGCAGGATCCAAAGCAGGATGAATTGATGCGCAAGGTGTACGACGGTCTACAGCAGGGCAAGATCGATCGCTCGTTATTTACTGAGAATGCGAACTCCTACTTCACCGACCAGGCGCTGAAGGATTACGCGAATAGCCTGGGGCCGCTGGGAGCGCCGCAAGAGTTCAATCAGACCCGGTCTTCGGGGCGTGGTGGGATGATCGCGCGCATCTATGAAGTGAAGTATCCCAAGAAGAGCCTGGTCATCATCATTTACGAAATGCCGGACGGAAAGATTGAGCAATACCTGATCGCGGAGCAATAACGTTTCTTCACGAATGAAAAAGAGCGGCCAAGGCGGCCGCTCTTCGCGTGTTATCCCCAATAGCGGCGCCTTCGCTTACTGCTTCGTGGCCGTGTACTTCATCGACGATCCCTGTAGTTTGTCGTCGTAGGTGCAGCGCATTGTGTTTCCGCTTACGGTTGCCTTCATTACGCCGATGACTTTCCCATCACGTTTGTCGGTTTCCTCAAACGTGTCGTTTCCCATCTTCTTCACAGACACCATCGTTATGCCAGGATCGCCCTTCATCGGTGCGTCCGTGCCGTCCATCTTCGCCGTGTAGGATTGGCCAGTCGGCGAGGTCATGGTCATCTGGTCACCGGTCACCTTGTAGGTCCATGTAATGCCATTGTCGGAGATATTCTCCATTTTGGTGGTTCGCCAGGAACCGGAGATCATATTCGCACCTACCGCAGGTTTTGCCCCCACCCGCATGCTTTCTCCTTTGCCGGTGACCGGCGCAGCGTTGGTGTTGCTGCTGTCGGTGAATTGGAAGGTCATCGTCTTTCCGTCAGGAGAAACCATCATTGTGGAAGTACCGACGGTCTTGCCATCTTTCTTATCGGTCTCTTCTACCTCGTGATCGTTTACAACTTTGATGGCAACGCTGTTGTAGTAGGGATGGCCCGTGACTGCGTGGTCCTGGCCGTCGGCTTTGACTTCAACGGGAGGCACGCACGACTTACATTCATACATGCCATTTTGCAGAAGATAAACAGAAGGTTTCTTGGGGAAATCGACTTTGCTCATATCGACCTTCCATGTTCCGTCAAACGCGCTCTGCGCCGCTGCCAACACAGGCATCAGCAACAGCCCAAGCAGCGCTACCAAATAGACTTTTCTCATTGCCAGCCTCCATTATTCCCAAGGTGATTTGGGATCACGAAATTATATCCAAATCCGGCCAATGTTCAACATCAGGCGTGCTCCACCCGGAAAAGGGAGGGTTAGTTTTCTAGTACTTTGGCGAGTAGCCGGGCCCATCGGAAGAGGGCGATTATGGGAGCGAGGTTCTGTGATGAAGTACGACAGGTTCTATGTGCGCGGACCCTCGTGACCTTTGCACTTCGACATGATTGCCGTCCGCAAACGGCCGCGCAGATCGTCGGGAAGTTCGTACAGGTGGGAGTCGCGGTATATCTCGATGGTCATCTTCGTCGTGTTGCACACGACGTAGCAGTTATGGCACCACTGGAGGTGGTCTTCCAATTCCGCCTTGGTTTGGGCGTCCATAGACTCATCAAGGTAATCGGTGAGCTCTTTGAGAAAGTCAGAGCAGGTCACTTTTTGCCGTCTCCACCAGCGCGATTTTTGAAGTATTTGCTCAAACGTTCACGCAATTGCAACCGGGCGCGAAGCAATCGGGACTTCACTGCCGGAATACTCAAATCCAAGGCGTCCGCCGTTTCTTCGGTGGAAAGGCCCTCAACGTCGCGCAGGACAAATACGGTGCGGAAGCTGGGTGGCAACCCCTGGATTGTCTTGCCCAGAATCTCTTTCAGTTCGCCCTGCGTGTACAGCTGCTCCGGATTCGGCGACCAGTCCGCCACTTCTCGTGGCATGGAATCTTCTTCGGTCTTGATGTCCTCGTCAAGCGACACCATCCGTTCCGGACGACGGCGGCGTAAGCGCATCAGCGCTTCGTTCACCGCGATCCGCACCAGCCAGGTGTAAAACTTCGACTGCTCGTGGAAGTTCGCCAGGTTCTGGTACGCCTTCAGGAATGCGTCCTGCACCACATCTTCCGCGTCCTCGCGGTTCTGCGTGATGTGTTGCGCAATCCGGAAAACATTGCGATCGTAGCGATGCACCAACTGCTCAAAGGCGCTGATGTCACCCGCTTTGGCCGCGTGAACCAGCGCCAGCTCATCGCCAGCCGGTTCTGCTACTTTTGGTTGGATGGTCCCCATGTTTATCCAGATTCAGGATTTTGGACCGGAAATGCAACTGCCCTGCCCATTTTACCTATTCGGAACGGCATTGGGTCAACCGGGACATATTTTTGGCATTGCGTGATTAGATCAGCACCGCCCCAGGCGGTCAAATCTGCGTCTGCTTCAACTGGTCTCGTCATTGCCCCGATAACGCTACCCGCCAACTCCCGGCAGCGAGCAATTGCCGCCATTCTGTAGCCAGCGTGCACCCGAGCCGGTAAGTTCCAGAATGTTGATTGGGGCACTGACCTCACTGGGATGGGCTGCGATTTCCAATCGAATCAGCCGATCAATGGAAGCTGCCGAGCCGACGTTTCGAGGCCCGCTTGAGGTCGCGACGTACGGCTTGATGTGCTCCCAATATCCCAAGTAGAACAACTGAGTATTTTGCTTACAGTTGCCCGGACAAATAGTCGTCCTTGCCGTTAAGCCATTTCCCGTCCCACTTCCCCGCAGTTCAATGATCCCAAGCATGGGTTGAGATCTCACCGTTTGCGCGACTGCCAACTGTACGAGGTCGGATGCGTAATTCGATCCCTGCATCAAAAGTCGGTATTGGGTTGGATCGCTGGCCTGGAGGTTTGCCAGCAGGTTTTCTACCCTGCGTTTAAGAATTGCGGCAGTGGACGACACGTGAGATTCGAACGCTCCGGGGCCGGCGAAGCCCTCTCGAATCGTGTCCGCGACACGATAGCTTCGACCGTAATGAGCAAGGCCGGACACGGTTGCGTAAACGTCCCGAGCTGCGAAAAGTTTGCACTCCGTGGCATTCCCATTCAGGCCGTATATAGCGCGACTGTCCGCAGCCAACACAATCCGGTAACGGCTTCGCACGACGATTTCGGTGGTAGCCTGCGATGGCGCCGCCGGGGCAGCGCAGACGATGGCCAGTATAATCAGCCGAACCGCAGCCAGCCAGGCTCTCGGCCGGTTCATTTCGCTTGCCTCGGTTGTCTCCAAAATCTGACCACTGACATATAGAACACCAGCGGGCGAGGTAGTTGCAATCTCCGGCGCGGGCACGGTCACAAATACCATTTGCGGAGCCGTCGCCAAGGCCCGGCCTTAGGACTTCATCTCCGGGCACCAAGCACGACGAGTTGGTAGTATCCTACGATCATGGATAAGAAGGAGATCAATTCTCCAAGACTGACTGCACATTTCGTGATCTGGATGATCGTGGGATGTTTGCTGTTGCTGGCCTTCCTGGGACATTACCTTTGGAAGGTGTTCTGAAGATAGTTATGCAGATGGGTCGAAGCGGTAAGGAAGATAGACCGGCTCCCAGACATTGGCTCGGATGCGAGATTCTTCGGTTCGCTCGTCAAGCGGGCAGGCAACGCCATCATTGATCGCTTGACGCGCGACTGCCTTTGCCACGGCGAATGATGCCGAGCGAAGTTCCGAAACCGGCGGCAACAATTGTCCCGACTTACTGCGCCGAGCGGGGGAAAGTTCGGCGAGACATTTGGCGGCAGCCATCGCGCGGATCACCTCCTCGGTGAAGGCGCCAGCCTGTCCTGAGACCCCGATTCGGGTCGTTGGCTTGGCGTTCCTTACCACATCGAGCAGGCTAATGTGATCTTTATCCTCCAGTCCCCAATTGGCGACCGCGGAACGAGGCTGCACAAACGGCTGCCGTGCAGGACGTATTCCCGGCATACCACCACTCGGTTGTGATGCGATATTTCATGCTTGTCCGCCACCCATGGCTTCCCATATTGTAACGAGCGGCTGAGCTGGATGCGCTGAGCCAGGGGTCGCTGCCATTCCGGTTCGAAGAGATGGAGAAGATGCCGAAAAAAACTAGTAGCAATCCGGAGAAGATTCAGCTAGAAAAGCACATAACCACGTAAACGGAAAATAGCTGTACCTAACGCCTTATTCTCCCTGAGCAAGAGGCAGGAGTGTATCAATGCGAAACGGATCCGAGTTTGTCTGTCCCGAAATATCGCCGGCAGGCGGCAGAACACAACCACACCCAGACCAGGCGCGACGCCATGATTGGCGCGTGGCAGTTGTCGTCAGTTTGTTTCTCGGCGCGCTGCTGCTGGTGGGCTGCGAAAAGAAAGAGGAGTCCGCAAAGCCCGGGCCGCCCGAAGTCGGAGTGATGGAACCGCTGCAGCAGGATGTCCCCATCGTTGACGAGTATGTGGCGCAACTGAACGGACCAGTGAATGCCGACATCACTCCCAAAGTTCAAGGTTATCTCCTCAAGCAAAATTACCAGAACGGCTTTTTCGTTAAAGCGGGGCAACTTCTGTTCGAGCTCGATCCGCGGCAATATCAGGCTTCCGTCGATCAAGCAAAAGCAGATGTTGCGGTAGCTGAAGCGAACTTGACGAGGGTCCAGGCTGATGTGGCCCGCGACACGCCGCTGGCGGCGCAAAGTGCAATCCCGCAGAAGCAGCTCGATAACGATGTCGCCGAACAAGCCTCATGGGAAGCGCAGTTGAAGGCCAAGAAAGCCGCGCTGGCGAATGCGGAGCTGAATCTCGGCTGGACCAAGGTGTACTCCCCGATTGACGGCATCGCCGGGGTTTCCAACTCCCAGATCGGCGACTTGGTGGGCACCACGACCAAGATGGCAACCGTCTCGCAGGTCGATCCTATCTGGGCCTACTTCAATATCAGCGAGAGCCACTTCCTCGAGATCGCACCAAAGGTTACCCAAATTATTACCGGCAAGGTGAATGTATCCTCGACAGACTCGACGCCGATTGAATACATTCAGGCCAACAACCAAACGTTTCCGGCAAAGGGCGAGTTCATCTACGTCAATCGTCAGGTCGGTACCCAGACCGGCACTATTCAGGTGGCAGCACAATTCCGCAACCCGGGCGCGGTGCTTCGTCCCGGTGGTTTCGGACGAATTCGCATCCAGTCGGGCGTGAACAAGGGCGCGCTGCTGGTTCCACAGGCCGCGGTGACGCAGGTCCAATCGATGTACATGCTGGCCGTCGTCACTCCCGAAAACAAAGCCGTGTTTCGCCCGGTGAAGGTGGGCGACCGGGTGGGGACGAACTGGATCATCACGGAAGGGCTGAAGCCCGGTGAGCGAGTGGTGGTGGATGGGCTTCTGAAGTTGCAGATGGCTGCGTCACAAATGCCGGAGCTGGCCAAGACGGGTATTCCAGTGGTCGCCAAGCCTTACGTGCCCCCCGTGGCGCCGGCAGGGGGCAACTGACCATGCCGAAATTTTTTATCAATCGCCCCATCGTGGCGATGTGCATTTCCATCCTGATGGTTCTGGTCGGAGTGGTGGCGATGCTCAGCCTGCCCACGGCGCAATTTCCCAACATCGCCGATCCTCAGATCCAAGTATTGGGCATCTATCCCGGTGCCGACGCGCAGACTGTGGCTGAGTCAGTAGCCACCCCGATTGAGCAGCAGATGTCGGGCGTCTCCGGCATGAACTACATGTATTCCACCAGCGCCAGCAACGGCCAGATGACGCTAACCGTTGATTTCGCCCTGGGAACGAATGCCAACACCGATCAGATTCTGGCGCAGATGCGTGCCGGGCAGGCCAACTCGCAGCTGCCCAGCGCGGTGATCAACTCCGGCGTGACTGTGCAGCAATCGACTTCGTCGCCGCTGATGTTGCTGGCGCTGTCGTCGCCCAACGGGACCTACGACAATATCTTTCTGGCAAATTACGCATTCATCAATCTGAATTACGCACTGACGCGCTTGCCAGGCATAGCTTCGGTATCGGTGTTCGGCGCCGGTCAGTACTCCATGCGCATCTGGGTGAACCCGGATACGCTGGCTAACCTGAGCGTCACCGTTCCCGATATCATCAGCGCCGTTCAGGCACAGAATGCGGTGAACCCGGCAGGCCAGATCGGCGGTGCCCCTGTTCCGCCGGGACAAACGTTCACCTACAATGTGCGCGCGCCGGGCCGCCTGACGACCCCTGAAGAGTTCGGACAGATCATTGTCCGTGCCACGCCTGATGGTGGCGTGCTCCGCCTGAAGGACGTAGCGCGCATAGAGTTGGGCGCGCAGACCTACAACCTGGAAGGGCGCTTCAACGGGAAACCTGCGGCGCTGCTGGGAATCTATCTCACGCCCGGCGCCAATGCGCTACAGACCGCTGACGAAGTCCGCAAGTTCATGGAGGAAGCCAAAGGCCGGTTCCCACAGGACCTGACGTACAGCGTCCCGCTGGACACCACGCTGGCCATCACCGCCGGTATTCACGAGATCAAGAAGACGCTGATCGAGGCGCTGGCGCTGGTCATTCTCGTAGTCTTCGTCTTCCTGCAAGGCTGGCGAGCCACCTTGATCCCGCTGCTGGCGGTTCCAGTCTCGCTGGTTGGCGCGTTTATTGTCTTTCCGATTCTCGGATTTTCTATCAACACGCTGTCATTGTTCGGGCTGGTGCTCGCCATTGGACTGGTGGTGGACGACGCGATTGTCGTGGTCGAGGCCGTGGAGCACCATATCGAGCAGGGCATGACGCCGCATGACGCCGCCCAGAAAGCAATGGAAGAAGTGGCGGGCCCGGTCGTCGCCATCGCCCTGATTCTGGCCGCAGTTTTCATTCCTACCGCATTCGTTCCCGGCATTACGGGGCAGCTCTACCAGCAGTTCGCCGTGACCATCGCGGTATCGGTGCTCTTCTCCGCTTTCAACGCGCTCTCCCTCAGCCCCGCACTGTCCGCCATGTTATTGCGTCCCAAGAAGGAAGGCCGCGGTCCGCTGGCAGCTTTCTTCCGCTGGTTTAATCGCGTCTTTGGCAGAGCGACCGATGGCTACGTCGGCATTTGCCGTCACTTGATCCACAAAGCCGGTTTCGCCTTCGTTCTTCTGGGCATTCTCTGCGTCGGTGCGTACTTCTTCGGATCCAAAGTGCCCGGCAGCTTCCTGCCCGATGAAGACCAGGGATACGTGTTCGGAGCGCTGCAGCTGCCCGATGCCTCCTCGCTGCAACGTTCCTCCGAGGCGGCAAGGCAGGTCGAGAAAATCATCATGGATACACCGGGCGTCGAGAATGTCAGCTCGGTGCTGGGATACAGCCTGCTCAGCGGAGTCCAAACCACCTACAGCTCGTTTTTCTTTATCTCGTTTAAGCCGTGGGATGTGCGCAAGACGCCGGAGACCAGCTATGACGGAATCAAACTCCATCTGGCGCGTGCACTTTCCCAGGTCAATTCGGGGCTGGCGTTTGCCTTTCCGCCGCCGGCGATTCTGGGCGTCGGTACCTCAGGAGGATTCACCTTCATTCTTGAGGACAGGTCCGGAAGCGGCACCGACTTCCTTGCCAAGAACACACAGGCATTCATGGCCGAAGCCCGCAAGCGCCCGGAGCTGACCGGAGTGATGACCACGGCACTCTTCGGAGTGCCGCAGGTGGGCGTCGATGTGGACAAAGCGAAGGTGATGACTCAGCAGGTGAACCTGAGCAATGTGTACCAGACGCTGCAGGCCTTCATGGGCGGAGCGCTGGTGAACTACTACAACCAGTTCGGCCTGCAATGGCAAGTGTGGGTGCAAGCCGACGGCAAATTCCGAACCAACGTGGACAATCTGGGCAAGTTCTATGTGAGGAACACGGCGGGAGACATGGTGCCGTTGAGCACCTTGACCAGTACGTTTTCGCGCAGCGGTACGGAGTTCGTCATGCGCCAGAACCTTTACCAATGCGTGCAGATTAACGGCTCGGCCGCCCCGGGCTACAGCTCCGGCCAGGCGATGGCAGCGCTGGAAGACGTCTTCAAGAAAACCATGCCGGGCCAGATGGGCTATGACTGGAGCGGCATGAGCTACCAGCAGCAGAAAGCTGCCCAGGGCGTCAGCCCCACAACCATCTTCAGCCTGTCTTTCCTGGTGGTCTTTCTCATCATGGCGGCGCAGTACGAGAGCTGGACCCTCCCGTTCTCCGTGCTGCTGGGCGTTCCCATCGCGGTCTTCGGGGCATTTGTAGCGCTGTACTTCCGCAAGCTCGATAACGATGTGTACGCGCAGATTGGTCTGGTGATGCTTATCGGTTTGTCGGCCAAGAACGCCATTCTCATCGTCGAGTTTGCCAAGATGGAGTACGACAAGGGCGCGACACTACTCGACGCATCGCTGACCGGGGCGCGGCTGCGCCTGCGACCGATTCTGATGACCGCGTTCGCTTTCATTCTGGGCTGCGTGCCGCTGTGGGTTGCGACTGGCGCGGGCGGCATCTCGCGGCAAGTGCTGGGATCGGTGGTGATCGGCGGCATGCTGGCAGCCACGATTCTCGCGATTTTCTTTATTCCGGTGTCGTTCGATGTGGTCGAGCGCTTCGGCCTGTTCCTGGCGGGCAACAAGAAGAAAGATGAGCCGCCGCCCCCGAGAGACCAGACTGGTACCACTCCGAAAGGAGCGGGCCATGACTAACGTGCGAACATTCACCGTCATCGTGTTGTTGCTCGCGCTCTCGGCATGCAAGGTGGGACCGAATTACCAGCGGCCGCCGCTTACCGTTCCCGACCAGTATCGTGGGCTGGCTCCTGACGCTACTACCCAGCAGACGGGCACGGAAGATTTTGCTTTGCTGAAGTGGGATACGGTCTTCCAGGATGACACGCTGCGAGGCCTGATCAAGGACGCGCTGGCCAACAACTACGACATGCGCATTGCGGCCACGCGCATTCTGCAAGCCAGCGCCAACCTGGGAATCACACGCGCCAACCAGTTTCCAACCGTGGGCGGAAGTTTTTCCATCATCAATCAGCAGGCGACGCCGCAGGCAACCGGCGCTCCCACCATCGATACCGCCGGGCTCCAGCTCAACTATATTGTCGACTTCTGGGGACAGTATCGTCGAGCGACCGAGGCGGCACGCGCGGTCCTGCTCTCAACGGTCTACGGAAAAGACCTGGTTCAAACTACTTTGATTTCGCTGGTGGCTACCAACTACTACCTGCTGCTTCAATATGACGCCCAGCTCAGGTACTCCAACGAGACGATTGAAGCGGACAAAGACATCCTGAGACTCAACACCATCAAGTACAAGGGCGGCGATGCCGCGATTACCGATGTCTATCAGGCGCAGGTGCTGGTGCAGCAGGCCGAAGCTCAGGCCATCAGCCTGCAACAGGCGATCGAGCAGACGCAAAATAATATCAGCATCCTGTTAGGCAAGAACCCGGCCTCGGTTCCCCGTGGTCTGAGTCTGGTTGAACAGCCCCACATGCCCGATGTGCCAGCGGGATTGCCTTCAGCGCTGCTGGAGCGCCGCCCGGACGTTCGCCGTGACGAGGAAAGCCTGGTTGCCGCCAATGCTAACGTCGGTGTCGCCAAGGCGGCCTTCTTTCCGCAGATTTCACTCACCGGCCAGTTTGGCGCACAGAGCACCGCCATCAGCAGCTTCCTTGCAGGTCCGGCAACCTTCTGGGCTGTGGGGGGACAGATCGCCCAGCCGATCTTCGAAGGTGGCAGGATCAGAAGTGGCTATCGTTTAGCCTGGGCGCAGCGCGACCAAGCGGAGTTGGTGTACAAACAGACGGTGTTGAATGCATTCGGCGATGTCTCTAACAGCCTGGTGGGTTACTACGATTCCCGCAAGTATCGTATTAAGCTGGAAGAGGAGGCTGCTACCTACAAGGAAACCGCCCGCCTGGCTACCGTACGCTATCAGGGAGGCGTCACCAGCTTCCTGGAGGTTCTGGTGACCGAGCAGGACTACTTCACCGCTGAACTGAGTCTGTCCCAGGCTTGGTTTCAGGAAATGCAATACTACGTGCAACTCTATCAATCGCTCGGTGGCGGCTGGGACCAGCAATAGGGAAGTCGTCCCTAATTCAGGGTTCAGTGTCGTGGCACAGGATCACGATTGGATTACCCTGGCTTCAGCCCCGCTGGCGCAGGTCATTTTTCCCAGGCGAAAATCTGCTTCCAGTCGTTTTTCATGCTGATGACAGTCCAGCCCTTTGCTTTGGCCTCGTCATACAAAGCCTGGCTGAAGGTGCCGACCTTGGCATCAGGCAACCCGTTCGCCGGACCATAGGCATACTCGCGCGTGGCGTCGTCGTGCAGGACCAGCATCTCCAATGAGGCGCCGCCGCTTGCCTGGGTATACTCCAGCATCTCGCGGTCGCCTTCCGTGTTGCCGAACGCCGCTTTGGGATGTTTCCCGATGAATAAATAGATATCGTCCGCCTTGCCCGCACCATTGTTGTTCAGCAGGAGTTTGGGGTCGCGCATCAGGATGCCCTGTCCCTTTTCGTTGTAGGTGTACTGGGTATCCAGCGCCGAGCCGACGATCTGCTCTACCGGGATGCCATATACCTGCTGTGAATAGGTGCGCACAAAGTCCTGCCCACCGCCGGTCACGATGTAGGTGCGGTAGCC
>Ga0302326_10006406_pt1 | contig 26441 bp, 16 predicted proteins | sample Palsa_T0_3_FD_202264 | JGI IMG/M metagenome (GOLD analysis project Ga0302326, IMG submission 202264) | Peat permafrost microbial communities from Stordalen Mire near Abisko, Sweden - Palsa_T0_3 | ecosystem: Environmental > Terrestrial > Soil > Palsa > Peat permafrost | place: Sweden: Abisko... | reverse complement strand
CGCGGCAAACAACCACAGTAGCGCCAGCGACTGCACGCCGGCCTTGCGACCGGCAAATCCGTACGCGTAGATGCCCTTGACGAAGTTGTTGCTGGAGGCGGCCACCAGAATTCCGGCCGCGGCCAGGCCCTGCGAAATCTGTCCCCCGGCCGATTGCGTCAATCCCAGAATGAACGGGGTGACGTCCACCAGCCCGCTGAGGCCCGCCAACCCATACATGCCTCCGCTCCCGAAAAACTGGATGGCATAGTGCGTGGCAATCAACAGAACCGTGAACAGCAGGGCAAAAAGAAACGCCGTCGACAACGCCAGTGGATTTTTTGTTTGCAGCTCCTTTTCGCTTGCCGTTCCCGCCGCCGGCATCCTGGACCACAGCCAACCGCCCAGCAAACTTGCTCCGCCCAGCAGCGCAAACGGCAGGGTCAGTTCCCGCAGTAAGGCGCGATTGAACAAGGCCACCAGAATCAGGATTCGCAGATACATGGTGCTCGAAGCGACGAGAATTGCTCCGGCATAGGCCCCCGGCGCATTCTCGTCGCGCGCACGCTTGGCCAATACCACCGTAACCACGGTGGAGGAATAGGCTCCTCCCAGGATCGCCGAAAGAAGAAGGCCGCCGTGCCGGGCAAACTTCTGCAGGATGTAGCTGCCGTAGGAGATCGCGCTCGCCGCCACCACGATCAACCAGGTCTTGAACGGGTTGAAGGCGAAGGGCCCCAGGGTCCGGTCGGGGACAACCGGAAGGATCACCGCCGTGAGCAAGAGAAACTTCGTGAACGACAGAATTTCGTCGGCCGGCGCGCGCCGCGAGAGATTTTCCAGCATGCCCTTCAGCTCGAGCAGGAGCAGGGCGACAATCGCGAGGGTCGTGGCGATCCAGAACTCCCCGCGGGAAACCAGCGCGCCCACGATGTAGATCACCAGGCCGGAAACCTCCGTGGTCACTCCCGGAGTCCCGGTTCGTTCGAGTCTGTATTTGTAGGAGACCAACAGGAAGGCCGCCACGCCCAGGAATCCGACGGCGACCAGCAGCGATTGATCTCCGGAAAGCAGCGCCATCCCGTATCCGGTGAGGCCGATCAGGGGAAACGCGCGCACGCCGCCGAAGCTGGGGACAGGCGGGTCGCCCTGCGCACGGCCGGAACTTTCCTCGCGTTCCACGCCGACAAGGAAGGAGAGAAAAAGGACCAGGACAATCTTGATGCCTTCCAGCGGCACCCAGCCGGTCAACCAGTTCATTGCCGCCGAAACCTCCGCTGCGAACCCCTTCGGATCTTTCCGGACGTGCGAAGCCGATTAATCCCGCCCACGAGGCAAGTCCAAGGGCCAAGCCAAAGGACAGGCCCGCAAGAAGCTATCACTGTTCGGCGATGCCCGGTGAAAAATACGCGGTAACGGTTTCAGTGGGCGGCGTAAGGCTCAGAGAGTGCGGCAAGCCTAGTGGATGCCGCAGGCATTGATGCCGTGCTTTTCAAAGTAACGCTGGTGGTATTCCTCGCCGCGATAGAACTCCTGCGCGGGGGCGATCTGCGTCACGATCTTGCGCGGGAAACGCTTGGCGCGTTCCAGTTCCTCGATCATGGCTTTCGCGGCGGCCTCCTGCTGGGCATCGTGAAAAAAAATCACCGAGCGATACTGCTTGCCGTAGTCGGGGCCCTGGCGGTTGAGCTGGGTGGGATCGTGAATTTCAAAGAAGACGCGCAGCAAATCCTCATAGGAGACGCGGCTGGGGTCGTAATCCACCTGCACCACTTCGGCATGGCCGGTGCGATCGGTACACACATCCTTATAGGTGGGGTTGACCAGCGTGCCACCCATGTAGCCGACCGCGGCGTTGGTTACACCCTTCACCTGCCGGAACGCGCTCTCGATTCCCCAGAAACATCCCGCGCCGAACGTTGCCTTGGCCATATTTTTCCCCTTCTGCTTGTCCGCTTGTTTCTATTAGATGTTGCCATAGTCTCCCGCCCGCGGCCAAATGGGCATCGCTTCGATGGGCCTTGGGCCGCGACGAGAAGCTTGACAACAGCAGCCTGCATAAATTTGCGCATTATGTATGTCCGCCTTGGACACCGCGCTTCAGGCGCAGGAGTTGGGGGCCGCGCTGGGCGGCCTCGGCGACCAGAAAACCCATCTTCGGATGCGGCGGCTCGAAATCGACAGCCAGGCCGTGCTCGCGCAAAGCCTCGGAAGTCATGGGGCCGATGGAGCCCACCACCATTCGGGAAAATCCGCGACGCAGGCCTTCCTCCAAATTCATTTCCGCGGCGATTTGCAACAAGTGGGTTACCTGCACGGAGGTTGTGAACAGGGCCATGTCCATGGCGCCGGCGGCGACGGCTTCGACGGCCACACGCAGCGGGCCGGTGTCCTCGGGCAGCGACCATTGATATACCGGGACGCGCGTGACCTGCGCGCCGCGCTGCTGCAAGCCGGCAAGCAGCTCGGGATTTGCGGCGCCGTATTCCTGAACAGCCACGCGGCGGCCGGCCAGCGGCAGCGACTGGGATTTTTCGTCCAGGGCGCGCAGCAGATCGCGCCAGGTGTTGGGCTCGGGCACTTGCAAGGCGATGGCTACGCCCATCTCCTGCAGTGCGGCAACCGGCTTGGGCCCGCGGGCCACGATTTGCACGCGCCCCAGCGCGGCAACGAATTTTTCCCGGGGAAATACGGTGTCCGCGATTCGCGCCAGGGCGCGCGTGCCCACGCCGGTGAGGAAGATGACCATATCAAACTGGTTGTCCGCCAGGGCGCGGGCAAACGACACGGCTTCGGCGTTATCTTCCAGGGGCGCTTCGCGCATGGACGGCGCAACGCTGGGCTCGCCGCCATAGTTGGCGATCAGCCGGGCGATCTCCCGGGCGCGGCGGCTCTCCAGGGCCAGGACGCGCAAGCCCGCCAAGGGCCGCGACTGCGGGTCGTTGGGCGCGGGGGACATGGACGCTATCATGGCAGTTTTCCAAGTGTCTGGCGATGGGCCAAACACGAGAAATGTGGCTCTCGCATGCCGAATAGCGGACTCATGTTACATTTCGACCATGACATCCAGCCCAGACGTTCGTTACCCGGTTGGTCGCTTCGACTTCAAAGACCCATTTCGCTCCGAGGACCGTCCACTATTTCTCGCACAGCTCGCTTCAGCACCGGCAAATTTGAGAGCTGCGGTCGCTGGACTTTCCGACGCCCAACTCGACACCACGTATCGTCCTGGCGGCTGGACTGTACGCCAAGTAGTCCATCACCTCGCCGACGCACAAGTGAACTGGTATATTCGCACGAAGATCGCGGTTACAGAGTGCCTGCCGGTCACCAAGCCTTATGCGGAACAACTCTGGGCCGAGCTTGCCGACGCGCGCTCCGGTCCGGTCGAGCCCTCACTCCAAATGTTCGGAGGCGTCACGGCGCGTTGGTGCCGATTCCTCGAATCGTTGGCTCGCGACGATTGGGCGCGCAAGTTTAGTAATCCGGAATGGGGCACGCTTACAGTCGAGGACACTGTGAGGGCAATGGCTTGGCATTCGCGCCATCACACTGCGCATATCACAGAATTACGCAATAGAATGGGCTGGTAAGGGAGAATCACAAAACGCCACGATTAGCCCGATTTTTTCCTTGGGATGCTACCTCGCGGCGAAGTTGACGCCGGGTGCGAGCTCTCCTATACTCAGCATGTAGCACGGGGCGCGTCGCAACCTGCCGGCTGGTTTTTCCTTTTTTCTTTTCCCGAACGTGACGGCGGCATGAAATTTCCCTTGATGGAAACGCGCGCGCCCGATTGCGGGCGAGATACGGGTGCGGGCTGTACTTACAACCCGCCTGGTTTTAAGGACGCGTGGACTTTTTCTCTCCGCGGGCGCCCGGGCCGCGAAATACACTGAAGGAAACAAGGCGAACGCAAATGACTGAAGCGACTTGCCGGCGCGAACTAGATCTGGAGATTCCCGCCGAAGACGTGCAAAAGGCCGTGGAGCGCGTGGCGCGGGAATTCGCGCGCGTGGCGCGGGTGCCGGGGTTTCGTCCCGGCAAGGCTCCGGTCACGCTGATCCGGCGGCGCTTCGCGGAAGACATTAAGGGTGAAGTGCTGCAGTCGCTGGTCCCCGAGCAGGTGGAAAAGGCGGTCAAGGACCAGAAGCTCACACCCATTTCCCAACCGCATATCGACGGCGTGGATTTCGCCGAGAACGGGCCGCTGAAGTTCCGCGCGATCTTCGAGGTGCTGCCGGAGTTCGAGCTGGGGACTTATAAGGACCTGGAAGTCGAAGTGGAATCGGCGGCGGTCACCGACGCGGACGTGCAGAAGGTGCTGGACGAGTCGCGCGAGCGTGCGGCTACCTACGTGGCTATTGAGGGACGTGCGCTGGCCAAGGGCGATTACGCGCAATTGAAACTGGCAGGAACACCGGCGGAAGGCGGCGAACCGCTGAAGGCCGACAACGTGATGTGCCACCTGGGCGGGGAGGAGACCCTGGAAGCGTTCACGGAGAATCTGACCGGCGCGCAGCAGGGGGAACACAAGCAGTTCGACGTGGACTATCCCGCGGATTACCCGGACAAGAAGCTGGCGGGCAAGAAATATTCTTACGAAGTGGAAGTGCTGGGCGTTAAAGAAAAGAAGCTGCCGGAACTGAACGACGATTTCGCCAAGGAAGTGAGCGACTCGCAAACTCTGGAAGAGCTGCGCGAGAAAATTCGCGCGGGCCTGGATGCCGAGCGCGAGCAGAGATACAGCTCCGCGGTGCGCGAGGCCGTCCTTAGCAAGATTATCGCCGCGCACGATTTTCCGGTGCCCGAAGGACTGGTGGAGAGCCAGATGGACGTGCGCCTGGACCGCGCCATCCGCACGCTGGCGTCGCAGGGCGTGGACCCGCGCGCGGTGAACGTGGACTGGGTGTCCATGCGCGGCCGGCAACGGGATCGCGCGGTGGAAGACGTGAAGGCCGAGCTGCTGCTGGACCGCATCGCCACGGCGGAAAACATCGAGGCCAGCGACGAGGACATGGATCGCGAGATCGCCGCGATGGCCGAGCGCAGCGGCGAATCCGCGGCGGTGGTTCGCGCCAGCTTGACAAAGCAGGGAGCCATGGATAGGATGAAATCTAAGCTCCGCAGCGACAAGACTCTCGAGTGGCTCCAGAAAAATTCCAAGGTTCGGACGAGGGAGAGCCGGAGCGATGCTGACCAAGTTCCTCCAGCTCCCAAACTTACATAAATGAGAATGAACGACCCTAAATGAAACACGACGACGAGTACCCCCCGACCTCTTACGCGACAACGCTCATTCCCATGGTGGTGGAACAGACCACGCGGGGCGAGCGCGCCTACGACATTTATTCGCGGCTGTTGAAGGATCACATCCTGTTCATCGGCACGCCCATCGACGATCACGTGGCCAACCTGGTGACCGCGCAGCTTCTGTTTCTGGAGGCGGAGGATCCCGAGCGCGACATCCAACTGTATGTGAATTCGCCGGGCGGCTCGATTACCGCGGGCATGGCCATCTACGACACGATGCAATACGTGCGGCCCGACGTGGTGACCACCTGCGTGGGGCAGGCGGCGTCCATCGCCGCGCTGCTGCTGACCGCGGGCGCGCCCAAGAAACGCTTTTCGCTGCCCAACTCGCGCATTCTGATTCACCAGCCGTGGATGTCCGGTCTTTCGGGACAGGCCACCGACATCGACATCCACGCCAAGGAGATTCTGCGGATGCGCTCGGTGATCAACCAACTGCTGGCCGATCACTGCGGGCAGTCCATCGAAAAAATCGAGAAGGACGTGGAGCGGGACTTCATCATGTCGCCCGTGCAGGCCAAGGAATACGGTCTGATCGATGAGATTATCCACAAGCACCGCTAGCGCGTACCTAAGAGTTAGTACCGGAACCGAACGGTCCATGGGGCGACGCGCGAAAAAAGTCTTAGAATGTAGGCAAGCGCCTGCATGCACACGGGGCCTTCGGAGGCCAACGCACCGGTGAGAAAACTGAGCACAGACGAGCCGCTTCGCTGTTCGTTCTGCCACAAAACGCAAGAGCAAGTCGAGAAGCTGATCAGTTCGCCCTCGGATTATCCCCGCGCCTATGTGTGCAACGAATGCGTGGGCGTGTGCCAGCAGATCCTGGACGAGGAAAAGCGCGAACAGGCCGGGCCGGTGAACCGCCGGTTGCCGCGCCCGCCGGAAATCAAATCGTTCCTCGACGGCTACGTGGTGGGACAGGACCGCACCAAGAAGAAACTGGCGGTCGCGGTGTACAACCACTACAAGCGCATCTTCCTGAACCGCCAGCCGGGCGACGTAGAGCTGACGAAGTCCAACATTCTGCTGATCGGGCCGACCGGCACCGGCAAGACGCTGCTGGCGCAAACGCTTTCGCGCATGCTGGACGTTCCCTTCGCCATCGTGGACGCCACCACGCTGACCGAAGCGGGTTACGTGGGCGAGGACGTGGAGAACATCATCCTCAAGCTGCTGCAAAACGCCGACGGCGACGTGACCAAGACGCAGCAAGGGATCATCTACATCGACGAAATCGACAAGATCTCCAAGAAGGACGAGAATCCCTCGATCACCCGCGACGTTTCCGGAGAGGGCGTGCAGCAGGCGCTGCTCAAGATTCTGGAGGGCACCATCGCCAACGTGCCTCCGCAGGGCGGGCGCAAGCATCCGCACCAGGAGTTCACGCCGGTGGATACCACCAACATTTTGTTTATCTGCGGCGGGGCCTTTGTGGGCCTGGAAAAAATCGTGGAGCGGCGCGTGGGGCAGAAGTCCCTGGGCTTCCATACCGACGCGCAGCCGGTCGCGCCCAGCAAGCGCAACATCGAACTGCTGGAGCAGGCGCAGCCGACCGATTTGATCCGCTACGGGCTGATCCCCGAGTTTGTGGGACGCCTGCCGGTGCTGGGCGTGCTGAGCGATCTGGACAAGGGCGCGCTGATGCGCATCCTGACGGAACCCAAGAACGCGCTGATCCGGCAATACCAGCGGCTGTTCGAGTTTGAAAACGTGCGCCTGCGCTTCACCGACGACGCGCTGGAGACCGTGGCGGACCTGGCGCTGCAGCGCAAAGTGGGCGCGCGCGGCCTGCGCATGATCCTCGAGGATTTGATGCTGGATCTGATGTACAACCTGTCCGCGCAGCGCAAGCTGCGGGATTTCGTGGTGACCGCGGAGATGGTGCGCAACCGCGAAATCAATTGGACCCTTCTGGAAAAAGCGGGATAATTGTTGACAGAGACAACGAATTTGTTAAACACCAGGGAAACCACGTTGCATGTTTAGCCGCGAAAAAAATGACGTGAAGCGCGTGCCGATGATGCCGGTGCGGGACATGGTGATCTTCCCGCAGATGATGCAGCCGTTCATCGTGGGCCGGGAGGCCTCGGTGCGGGCGCTGGAAGAGGCCCTGGCGGGGGACAAGAAGATTTTCCTGGCCACGCAGCACGATGCTTCGGTGGACGACCCCAAACCGGAAGAGATCTACACCGTGGGAACGCTGGCCAACATCGTGCAGAGCGTCAAGCTGCCCGACGGGAACATCCGCGTGCTGGTGGAGGGCGTGGAGCGCGCCAAGGCCGTGCAGATCGCCGCGGAGGAAGGCTTTTATCGCGCCACGCTGCGTTCGGTGCCCAGCCGCCTGGAGCCCTCGGCGCAGGTGGAACAAGCGGTGAAGCGCGTGAACGGCCTGTTCGAGCAGTATGTGAAGCTTTCGCAGAGCCTGAACTACGATTCCATGATCGCGGCCGCGCGCGTGGACGATCCCGCCAAGCTGTCCGACACCATCGCCGCCAACCTGCAGATTTCCGTGGAGGAAAAGCAGGAACTGCTGGAAAACTTCGACGTGCTGGAGCGCCTGAACCGCGTGGCGGAAATCCTGGACAGCGAACTGGAAAAACTCAACGTCGACCGCAATCTGAACTCGCGCGTGAAGCGGCAGATGGAGCGAGCGCAAAAAGAGTATTACCTCAACGAAAAGCTCAAGGCCATCCACAAGGAACTGGGCCGCGGCGAAAAGAACGAGCTGGAGGACCTGAAGAAAAAGATCGAGACCTCCGGCATGCCCAAGGACGTCCGCGAAAAGGCCATGCAGGAGTTGAAGCGGCTGGAGATGATGCCGCCGATGTCCGCCGAGTCCACCGTCAGCCGCAGTTATCTGGACTGGCTGCTGGCCGTGCCGTGGAAGAAGAAATCCAAGGAGATTCGCGACATCGCCCTGGCCGAAAAATTCCTCGAAGAAGACCATTACGGGCTGGAGAAGATCAAGGAACGCATCCTCGAATATCTCGCCGTGCGGCAACTGGTAAAGAATCCCAAGGGCTCGATCCTGTGCTTCGTGGGGCCGCCGGGCGTGGGCAAGACTTCCCTGGCCATGTCCATCGGCCGCGCCACCGGCCGCAAATTTGTGCGCGTCTCCCTGGGAGGCGTGCGCGACGAGGCTGAAATCCGCGGCCACCGGCGCACCTACATCGGCGCGCTGCCCGGCCAGATCATCCAAATGATGAAGAAGGCCGGTACCATCAATCCGGTCTTCGTCCTTGATGAAGTGGACAAGATGTCCATGGATTTCCGCGGCGATCCCTCGGCCGCGCTGATGGAAGTGCTGGACCCCGAACTCAACCACGCCTTCACCGATCACTACCTGGACGCCGAATACAATCTTTCCCATGTGATGTTCATCTGCACGGCCAACGTGCTGCACACCATCCCGCAGCCGCTGCAGGACCGCATGGAGATCATCCGCCTGCCGGGATACACGGAGACGGAAAAGCGCGAAATCGCCAAGCGTTTCCTGGTGAAAAAGGCGCGCGAAGCCAACGGGCTGACGGAAGAAAACCTGACCTTCACCGACGAGGCTCTGAGTCACATCATCCGCCACTACACGCAGGAAGCCGGCGTCCGCAACCTGGAACGGGAGATCGCCAACGTCTGCCGCAAGCTCACGCGACGCGTCGTCAAAGAGGGCAAGGATGCGGTGAAAGTCGAAGTGACTCCCACCAACGTCAGCGAGTTCCTGGGCATTCTGAAATTCCGGGAGCTGTGGTCCTCCAAGAAGAGCGAAATCGGCCTGACCACGGGCCTGGCCTGGACCGAAGTGGGCGGTCAGGTGCTGGCCACCGAGGCCACCATCATGGAAGGCAAGGGCCGCCTGACGCTTACCGGAAAACTGGGCGACGTTATGCAGGAGTCCGCGCAGGCGGCCATGAGCTATGTGCGCTCGCGGGCGGCCAGCCTGGGACTGCCGCGCGATTTTTACCGGCATATCGACATTCACGTGCACGTGCCCGAGGGCGCCATTCCCAAGGACGGGCCTTCGGCGGGCATCACCATCTGCACGGGCATCGTCAGCGCGCTCACGCGCATTCCGGTTCGCTGCGACACGGCCATGACCGGGGAAATCACCCTGCGCGGCAAGGTGCTGCCCATCGGCGGCGTCAAGGAAAAGCTGCTGGCGGCGCATCGCGTGGGCATCCACAGGATCCTGCTGCCCAAGGACAACGAAAAGGATTTGGCGGATATTCCGCCGGAGATTTTGTCCAGCCTGATCATCACCTTCGTCGAAACCATGGATGAAGTGCTGGGGCCGGCGCTGGAACGGCCCATCGAGATCTCCGCGCTTCCCGGAGTTCCCGAAGAGGTGGCCACCAAGTTCGTACCCGAAGCGGAGCAAGACCAGGAATTGACCAACTGACGGAGACCTCGGGCGTTTCCCCGGACGGAGAGGCAAAGCACACTGTCCAGGAGTACCCCGCGACTGTTTGGATCCTGTTGGAAACCCGGAAGAACTCTAGCGTATCTATAAGCGTATCTGAGTTTTGATGTATCGCAGGCGGTAATCCGTTACCAGGGCCGCCCGCACCACAAGCACGACAAATCACAAACCGGAAAGTACCGGACTAAATGTAAGGAATGGAAACTATGAGCATTAGCCTCGCAGAACTGAAAGAAAAAAATATCACCGACCTGGCCAAGATCGCCAAGGACCTGGCCATCCCCGGCGCCAGCGGCTTGCGCAAGCAGGAGCTGATCTTCCAAATCCTCCGTGCGCAGACCGAGAAGAACGGGCTGATCTTCAGCGAAGGCGTGCTGGAGTGCCTGCCCGACGGGTTCGGCTTTCTCCGCGCGCCGGAATACAACTATCTGCCCGGCCCGGACGACATCTACGTCTCACCCTCGCAGATCCGCAAGTTCGATCTGCGCACCGGCGACACCGTCTCCGGGCAGGTGCGCCCTCCCAAGGATGGCGAGCGTTATTTCGCGCTGATCAAGGTGGAGGCCATCAACTTCGAGGATCCCGAAGTCGCGCGCAACAAGATCTTCTTCGACAACCTCACCCCGCTGTACCCCGCGGGCCGGCTGAAGATGGAGACCACCAAGGAAAACCTGACCGGGCGCGTGCTGGACCTGCTTTGCCCGGTGGGCAAAGGGCAGCGCGGCCTGATCGTGGCGCCGCCGCGCACCGGCAAGACCATGATGCTGCAGAATATCGCCAACTCCATCACCACCAACCATCCGGAAGTCGCGCTGATCGTGCTGCTGATCGATGAGCGCCCCGAAGAAGTCACCGATATGCAGCGCACCGTGAAGGGCGAAGTGATCAGCTCGACCTTTGACGAGCCGCCGCAACGGCACATTCAGGTGGCCGAAATGGTGCTGGAAAAGGCCAAACGCCTGGTGGAGCACAAGCGCGACGTGGTCATCCTGCTGGACTCGGTCACGCGCCTGGCGCGCGCTTACAACGCCGTAACCCCGCCCTCGGGCAAGGTGCTCTCCGGCGGTATCGACGCCAACGCCCTGCAACGCCCGCGGCGCTTTTTTGCCGCCGCCCGCAATATCGAAGAGGGCGGATCGCTCACCATCATGGCCACGGCCCTGATCGACACCGGAAGCCGCATGGACGACGTGATCTTCGAGGAGTTCAAGGGCACCGGCAACATGGAAATCAACCTGGACCGGCGCCTGGTGGACAAGCGCATCTTCCCGGCCATCGACATCAACCGCTCGGGCACGCGAAAAGAAGAGCTGCTGATGCCCCCGGACGAATTGAACCGCGTGTGGGTGCTGCGCAAGGTGCTCAACCCGCTGTCGCCGGTGGAAGCCATGGAACTGCTGCTGGGCAGGCTTACAAAAACCAAGTCGAACGGAGAGTTTCTGGCCTCGATGTCTAGTCCCGCCTAAGCGACTGCACTTCCCGCTCGCAATCGCCCACTTTCAATCGATCGCGAAACCTATTCCTTGGCATCGCCAACGTCCACACCGCCAAGCCCGCGAGTGCGCGCCAGCAGAACAATCACGCGCGCGGTTTCCTCGGCGTCCATGGCGCTATTGTCCAGCAGCACGGCGTCGGCCGCGCGGACCAGCGGAGAAACTTTGCGCTCGCTGTCGCGCCGGTCGCGTTCGCGAACCTCCTGCAACATTCGCGCGGGTTCGATGGCTTCCCCCTTGGCGAGATATTCCTGGAGCCGCCGCCCCGCGCGCACCTCGTCGGAGGCCTCCAGGAAAATCTTGAGGTCGGCGTGCGGAAACACCACCGTGCCGATATCGCGCCCTTCCATCACCACGCCGCCGGCTTCGCCCGCGTGGCGCTGCTGGGCCACCAGGGGAGTGCGCGCGCCGGGCACGGCGGCCACCCGCGAGGCCGCCTGGGAAACAGCCGCGGAACGGATGCGCTCAGTGACGTCTTCGTCGTCCACCTGCACGTGCATCGCGCCGCCCTTATACACCAGGTCAATCCGCGTCTCGCGCGCCAGCGCTTCCAGGTGCGCGGGCGAATCCAGCGGCACGCCGTCGCGCAGCGCCTTCCAGGCCAGCGCGCGATACATCGCGCCGCTGTCCAGATACTTGTAGTCCAGCATCTCGGCCACGCGGCGCGCCACGGTGGTCTTCCCGGACCCCACCGGCCCGTCAATGGCGATGATCAGCTTGTCGGTCATTTGTTTAGCGCGATCCGCTGGATGAAACCCGGATTCAGCGCCTCCTGCCCCTGGTTGCGGAAGGCTTTGCGCTGGCGTTTGCATTCAAATGCGCTTGAAGGCGCGCTCAATCTCTCGCAAGGAATAGCGCAGCACCACCGGCCGGCCGTGCGGGCAGCTCATGGGCGCGTCCGTCTTGGCCAGCTCCGCCAGCAGCCATTCCATCTTGGTCTGGTCCAGGGGCATGTTCACCTTGATCGCCGCATGGCACGCCGTGCTGGCGGCGATCTTGGCCTGCAGCGAATCAATGGAGACGGCCGAATGTTCGCGCTCGATGCCCTCCAGGATTTCCGATAGCAGACGCTCGGCGTCGGCGCCGGAAATTCCCGCCGGAGCGGCTTGAATGGCCACGCTCTGGGAACCCATGGGCGTCACGTCGAAGCCGTTGGCCGACAGCTCCTCGGAAATCTGATCCAAGATCACGCGCTGGCGCGGGGCCAGTTCGATCATAATGGGCACCAGAAGGCGCTGGCCGCTCAGAACCCCCTCGCGGCGCGCGCGCAAATGCTGCTCGAACAGCACGCGCTCGTGCGCCACGTGCTGATCCACAATCCACAACCCCTCGGAGTTCACCGCGACGATAAAACTGGCGCTCACCTGGCCCAGCGGCTTGAGATCCGCCAGGCTGGCGGCGCTGGCGGGAATCTCTTCCGGCGTGCCATTTCCCGGCGCGCCGTTGCCGCCGGCGGCGCGGAAACGCTCCATCAAATTTTGGCCGTCGCCCTCCAGCGCGCCCGAAAGTGCTCCAGAAAGTGCGCCCCCAAGAGCCACGGACTCGTTGTTTTCAAAGCGAAACCGCTGCGCCTCCGGCGCCAGCGGCCCGGCCGTCAGCCCGAAGGCTTCCGGGCCAATCGTTTCCGTGAACGCGGCGGAATCGGCCGCCGGGGGGATGATCGCACGCGGCGCGGCCATCGGTCCGCCGGCGGACGCGGCGGCGGCTTCGGCCAGCGGCGGCGCTGGACGCCCCGCCTGAAAACTGGGAACCGGACGCGCCTTGCCAAGGGTCTGGCGCATGGTGTCGCGGGTGAAATCGTGCACGAACTGCGAATGCCGGAAGCGCACCTCGATTTTTGCCGGATGGACGTTGACGTCCACCTCCTCGCAGGGCAGCTCCACAAACAGCAGCGCCATCGGAAAAACGTCTCCGGGCAGGATATTGCGATAGGCCTCGTGAATGGCATGCAGCAGCAGGCGGTCGCGCACCAGGCGGCGGTTCACGAAAACGTAAATCCCGTTGCGGTTGGAGCGCTGCACCTCGGGGCGGGAAAGGAAACCGTGCACGCTGATCTCCGCCGCGCGTCCCGCGGCATCCAGATCGGCTTCGGTGATGGCCGCGCGAATGGCCGCCGACGCGGGCGGGATTTCGATCATCTCCTCCAGCACCTGCCGCCCAAACAATTGATAGACGCGCTCGGCCATGGTGGCCACCGGCGGCACGTTGACGATCTCCTGCGTGGGCGTTTTCAAGGCGAACTGCTTGCCGGGATGCGCCAGCGCGTAATGGGTAACCAGGGATGCGATGTGGCCCAGTTCGGTGGTCTCCGACTTCAGAAATTTCCGGCGCGCGGGCACGCAATAGAAAAGATCGGCCACGCTCACGGAAGTTCCCGTGGGCAGCCCCGCCGGTTTTACCCCTACCAGCTTGCCGCCGGCGAATTCGATGCGGCTTCCCTGCTCGGACTCCACCGCGCGTGTTTCCAGCAGCAGCCGCGAAACGGAAGCCATGGAGGGCAGCGCCTCGCCACGAAATCCCAAAGTGGAAATGGAGAGCAGGTCGTCGGAAGTACGCAACTTCGACGTGGCGTGGCGCTCAAAGGCCAGCAGCGCATCGTCGGGCGTCATGCCGCAGCCATCGTCCACCACGCGAATCATGCGCTTGCCGCCCGATTCCACTTCGATGCGAATAGAGCCGGCGCCGGAATCGATGGCATTTTCGAGCAACTCCTTCACCACCGAGGCCGGGCGCTCCACAACCTCACCCGCGGCGATGCGGTTGGCCACAGCTTCGGGAAGGATGCGGATGCGCGACACGCTAGGAAGGTTCTCCCTTGAGTGCGATGCCCAAATCGTCCAGCTGGTCTTGTTCCACGGCCGAGGGCGCCTCCGCCATCAAGTCTTGCGCCGCGGTGGTCTTGGGAAAAGCGATCACCTCGCGCAACGATTTCTCGCCCGCAAGCAAACCTACCACGCGGTCGATTCCCAGGGCGATGCCGCCATGCGGAGGCGTGCCGTAGCTCAGCGCGTCCAGGAAAAACCCAAATCGCGCGCGGCGTTGCTCCTCGCTCAGCCCCAGCATCTGGAAGACGCGCGACTGCAGCTCCTGGCTGTGAATCCGGATGCTGCCCGAGCCCAGCTCCGCGCCGTTCAAGACCAGGTCGTAGCCCTTGGAGCGCACGTTTTGCGGCTCCGATTCCAGCTTGTCGAGATCCTCCTCGACGATTCCGGTGAAAGGGTGTTGCGCGGGAACCCAACGCTTCTCCCTGGCTCCCCATTCAAACAGGGGGAAGTCGGTGACCCACAGAAATTCCCAGCGGTCCTTGGGGATCAGATTCAGCCGCTCGGCCAGCGCCAGCCGCAACTGCCCGGCGATGAGCGCGGCGGCATCGGTGCCGGGAATCTGCTCCGCCGCGGCCACGGCGAGGATCAGGTCGCCGGGCTTGGCCCCGGTGGCGGCCACCAGCGCCTGCAAGCCGGGCGCGCCCAGATTTTTCTCCAGCGCGGAAGTGACGCCCTCGGCGGCAACTTTCACCGTGTACAGCCCGCGCGCGCCTAGCGCCTTGGCCTGCGCGGTCAATTCGTCGACCTGCTTGCGCGAGAAGGCCGCCCCGCCCGGCGCCACCAGCGCTTGCACGTTGCCTTCGAGGCGAAATGTCTCGCGCGCGGGGGCGAAATGCGGCGTCACGTCGCACAGTTCCATGCCGAAGCGCAAATCGGGCTTGTCGATGCCGAAGCGGCGGATGGCTTCGCGATATTCCAGGCGGCGAAACGGGGGATGCACCACGATGCCGGCCACCGCGCAGGCGCGCACCATGACCTGCTGGATCACCCCGAAGATATCCTCGCGCGTGGGAAAAGACATCTCCAGATCGAGCTGCGTGAATTCCGGCTGGCGGTCGGCACGCAGGTCTTCGTCGCGAAAGCAGCGGGCGATCTGAAAATAGCGGTCCAGGCCGCCGATCATCAGGATCTGCTTGAAAAGTTGCGGCGATTGCGGCAGCGCGTAAAACTGCCCGTGATGCACGCGGCTGGGAACCAGGTAATCGCGCGCGCCCTCCGGGGTGGAGCGCGTGAGCATGGGTGTCTCGATCTCGTAAAAGCCCAGCGAATCCATGGTCTTGCGAATCTCCAGGACCACGCGGTGCCGCAATGCCAGGTTGCGCTGCGGGCGCGGGCGGCGCAGGTCCAGAAAGCGATAGCGCAAGCGCGTCTCCTCGCTGGCGTTGATCTCGTCTTCGACCACGAAGGGCGGCGTCTTGGCGGTGTTCAGGATTCGCAGCTCCGCCGCGAAAATTTCCACTTCGCCGCTGGCCAGCTCGGGATTGGGCTTCTGGCGGGCGGCCACGCGGCCACGCACGGCGACCACGTATTCGGCGCGCAACTCCTCGGCGCGCGCGTGCGCCGCGGGAGCCAGCTCCTTGTTGAACACCACCTGCGCGATTCCCGCGCGGTCGCGAACGTCGATGAAGATCAGGTTGCCCAGGTCGCGGCGGCGATGCACCCAGCCCATCAGCACGACTTCCTTTTCGGCGTCGGCGGCGCGCAGATCGCCGGCGTAGTTGGTGCGCTTCCAATCTCCCAGCAGGTCGAGCGTCGCCACTATGGTTTCCTCGCAGAGAGCAGATAGGCCAGCAGATCGGATCCCGAAAGCTTTTTTTGTTCGCCGTCGGCCAGGCGCTTCACCGTGAACTGCCCGGAGGCCAGCTCGTCCTCGCCAATGATCACGGCATGGCGCGCGCCCAGACGGCTGGCAAGATTCAGGGCCTTGCCGAACTTCATGGCCACGGGAGGCAATTCCACGGAAATTCCCTGCCCGCGCAGCCGGCGCGCCAGCACCACAGCGGCATGATAAGTCGCGCCGCCAAGCCAGGCGAGAAATACTTCCACGCCGGCCGGCGCGGAAGCGGAAGCCGCGACGGAACTCATGCCGGCAATTGCAGAAGAAACAGCGCCGGAAGACGCGTTTAATGAACTCGCAGCCTGGGCTTGCAGCGACAGCACCAGGCGGTCGGTGCCGATGGCAAAGCCGATGCACTTGGTGGTGGCCGGGCCGCCGAGAAGCTCCACCAGCCCGTCATAGCGCCCGCCGCCGCAGACGGCGTCTTGCGAGCCCAGCCCCGGAGCGGTGATTTCAAACGTGGTGCGCATGTAATAGTCGAGGCCGCGCACCAGCCGCCAATTTTCCTGATAGGCGATGTCGCGCAGGGCCAGCTCATCCTGGAGTTTGGCGTAATGCTCCTTGCACTCCGCGCAGAGATGGTCGGCAATGCGCGGCAGCGTGGCGATGATGGCCTGCTCGTCGGGAACTTTTGAGTCCAGCACGCGCAGCGGATTGGTTTCGATGCGCCGCTGGCTGTCGGGCCCGAGTTTGTCTCGAACCTTGGTCAACTCAGCGCGCAGCAGTTCAACATACGCGGGGCGGCAATTCTTATCGCCGATGGAATTGATGGATAGGATCGCGCCCTGCAGGCCCACGCGCGCGAAAAACGCCAGAAGCATCTCAAGCACTTCGGCATCCAGCGCGGCATGATCGGAACTCCCCAGAAGCTCCGCGCCAATCTGATAAAACTGCCGGTAGCGTCCCTTCTGCGGCCGTTCGCGCCGAAACATCGGGCCCATGTAATAAAGCTTGGTGTTGCCGGGTCGGTTGTACAGACCGTGCTCGATGTAAGCCCGCACAACGGACGCCGTCGCCTCCGGCCGCAGGGTGAGGCTGTCTCCGAACTGGAAGGATTTGAAGTTTTCTGCGATCCCCTTCAAGTACCCACCAAAAGTGGCTGCGTCAACGTCTTCACCGAGGTTCTTCAGGCCAAGGGATTCCGCTGCTTCAAGAAGTTCCAGAACCTTTCGAAGTCTCTGTTCATTTTCCGCAGTGCGGGGAACTTGGCCGCTCGCCATAGCCCGCTTTAAATTTTCTCCTAAGGCAAGTACGCTTCTCTGATATGAAATAAACAGAGACGCATCACGAATGCTGGGTGGATTTTGGGTGATTTCTTCGCAGCGCTGCGTGAGTTCAGCCGCACTTCGGCTTCGATCCTCGAAGGTGTACATCTCTTTCGAGACCACATCGGTTTCCGCGCCAATCGAGCGGGCGAAAAGCTCCGTAGGCTCGAAGATCGGCAAGCGAATTTCGCCGTAGCCGTACGTCTCAAAGACTTCGCGCGCGGCTTGCTCAACGCGATTCCACAGCGCAGAGTCGGGCGGCAGGATGTCGCGAACGCCTTTAATAGCCTGGAATTTCATTGGGCTTGAGCGGGCAACAGACGCCGGACAACCGAAACGTTGTCATTCTGAGGGAGCGCAGCGACCGAAGAATCTCTCCGATTCCCTTGATTTGAGCGACAGAGAAATTCGCCGCGCTCCGCGCGACAGCCTCGGCCAATGCTCATTTCCCCGCCTCGGCGCGGTAAGTCTCTTTGTATCCCACATAACGTTCGGCGTAATCGTCGATGGACTTTTGATCCTCCGCCGTGAGCGAGCGCCGGAACTTTCCGGGATGGCCCATGAAAAGGCTGCCGGGGGCAACCACGGTGCGTTCAGGCGCCAGGGTTCCGGCCGCCACGATCGATCCAGTCCCGATGCGCACGTAATTGAGCAAAATGGATCCCATGCCCACCAGCACCCGCGATTCGATGGCGCAGCCGTGCAGCACCACGCCGTGGCCCACTGTGACGTTGTCGCCAATCTCCAGCGGGCATTCGTCGCGCATCACGTGCAGCACCGAGCCATCCTGCACGTTGGAGCGCGCTCCGATGCGAATCCAGTGCACGTCGCCGCGAATGACCACGCCGGGCCACACGCTGGAATGCTCTCCAATCGTCACGTCGCCGATAATCACGGCGTCAGGATCGACATAAGCGGACGCGGCGATCTGCGGCCAGCGGCCGCGGTAACTACGGATCAAGATTCACCTCACAAACCAAAACACGCCAAGCTAACACAGGGTTTCCCAGGCTGACAAGGAAGGCCCAGCAGCGATCGCTGGCGGATCAATTCGACCGCGGCTCCAACAGCTCGATGCGATTCCCGAAAGGGTCGTCCACATAGATCCGATCAAAACCATCCAAAGGCTCGTCGCTCTTGAGGACATAACCGGCGGCCGCGATCGCGGCCTTGAGAGTCGCCAGGTCCTCGACCAGCAGCGCGGGATGCGCCTTCCGCGCCGGCCGGAAATCCTGTTCCACTCCCAAATGGATCTTCAGCGGCCCTCGTTCAAACCAGCAGCCGCCGCGGCTCGCCAGATTGTGCGGCTTGGGAACCTCCGGGATGCCCAGAACCTTTTCGTAAAAGGCGCGCGCGTCGTCTTCCCTTCCGGAAGGCATAGCCAACTGCACATGATGAAGCGCTTTGATCCCCATGAAAAACCCTCGCACAAGCCAATGGGCGAAATGATCTCCTCAAAGCAGGGATTTCAAGCCGCCGGTTGCACAACAATTTCGCGCTGCGTTTCGGCAAGATGGCAAGACAAGAAATGTCAGCTGATCTCGATGGTTGGTCCCCCGCCGGCGGCGGTAACCTCCGAGGCGCGCGCCGCCACGGCGCGGGCCATGGCATAGATACTCTGCGCCAGCGGCGAGTCCGGGCCCAGCGAAGCGACCGGCTTGCCGGAGTCGCCTCCCAGGCGAATCTGCAGGTTCATTTCGATCTCTCCCAGCAGCGGCACGCCGTAGGCTTCGGCGATGCGGCGGCCTTCCCCGTGGCCAAACACGTCGGCGCGCTCTCCGCAATGGGGACACACGAAGAAGCTCATATTCTCCACCACGCCGAGGATCTCCACATTCACCTGGCGAAACATCTCCACGGCCTTGCGCACGTCGGCCAGGGCCACCGCCGAAGGCGTGGTGACCACCACCGCGCCGGTCAGCGGCACGCTCTGGATCAAGCTGAGTTGCACGTCGCCGGTGCCCGGCGGCAGGTCCACGATCAGGTAATCGAGCTCACCCCATTGCACGCTGCGCAGGAACTGCTGCATGACGCTGTGCAACATCGGCCCGCGCCAGATCATGGGCTTGTCCCCGGGCACCAGCAATCCCATGGAGATCATCTTCAACCCATAGGCTTCCACCGGCAGGATTTCGCGCTCGCTGAGCATCTGCGGCTGTTCTTCGGTCGCCAGCATCAGCGGAACGTTGGGGCCGTACACGTCCGCGTCCAGAAGGCCCACCGAAGCTCCCATGCGCGACAACGCGATGGCCAGGTTCACTGCCACGGTGGTCTTTCCCACCCCGCCCTTGCCACTGGCCACGGCCACCAGATTCTTTACCCCCGGAATGGGCTGTTTTTCGTGCGGTGCTGTCGGTCCTGGATGCGCAGGGGGCATGATTTCCTTCCCGGTCGGAGATTCGTCTGTTCGGGTGCGGGCTGTACTTACAGCCCGCCTGTTTTTTTATTGCTGATTCGGGCGGCTGGAAGGCGAGGCGCTTCGCAGGTTAGCAGCAGAGAATCAATCGCCTGAGGCTGCCAGGCGCCCTTCACATCATAGGCGGAGCGCCGCTGTCGAGCAAGCCATCGCCTCGGGCATGGCCGCTGGCTGGGCAGGTTGGCAATTGGCCACATTGGGCCCGGCGTACCATTGTTTCCCCTTCCGGCATCAGTAAGCTTACAAATGGAACATCGGCCTCGGGTGGACCGATATGGAAATGGACAAGACAACACGCAAGATGGCCGCCGCGCGCTCCTTTGTGCGCAGCCTGAACATCCTGCTGAAGTATGCACGCCTTTACGGCTTCGATCACGCGCGCACCACGGAGCAGTTCAATACTGCGTGGGACGAGCTTCGCGGCGGCCTGAATACCACCCCGGGCCCCGTCCACAAAGAAGACGGCGGGGTGCTGCTGGGCGCCACCGGTTCGCAGCTTCTGTTGGACGGCGCGCCGCTCGAAGGGGCGGGTTCCGAACGCAGCTTCGCGCAACTGCTCTCCTCCGCCGGGCTGGCCAGTATTCAGTTCCTTCCCAGCATCAAGCGCGATGAGTTTGAGCGCTTCGTTCGCGCCTTTCCGGTGGGCAACGCCAAGGCCTCCGCCCTGGCCGACCAGCTCAAAGCCGCGCTCAGCGGCATGACCGGAATCCGCATCAACGAAGTGCGTTTCGTTGCCGAGGACGCCTCCACGGCCGAATTTCGCATGGCTGCAACCCTCACCGCAAAAACCCTTGGCCCCGACGCCAAGCAATTCCGCGAGTGGATGAGCGACCCCCAAAAGCTTTTGCAGTTGATTGCCGCGGCGGAAGGATCGCGCGCCGGTGGCGGCGGCAGCGGGCCGGTAGGATCGGGCCAGGGCGGTGGCCAGGGCGGTGGATGGCCCGGCGGCAGCGGCAGCGGATCAGGTAGTAGCGGCGGTCCCGGCGGCGGACAAGGCGGCGGATGGGGCTCCGGTCCAGGCAATGGCGGCGGGTCGGGCTCGGGATCTGGCGGTTGGGGTTCAGGTTCTGGCTCCGGTTCAGGAGGAAGCGAATCAGGCGGCCCGGCCGAAGGCTGGAATCCCCGCGACGAAGAGATCATGAACATGTTCCGCCTGGTTTCCCGCATCGGCCAAATGGGCGTGGGGACCGAAGCCGCAGCGACTCCGGAAGGAGCGGGAACAATTCAAGCGGAGATCGAAAAAGCTCCCGTGAATTCCCGCAAGATCCTGGAGCAGGCCCTGGCGACTTTGGCCCGGCAAGCCCCCGCGACGCAATCCGACGAGCCCATGCTGTTGCGTTTGGCCGAGCACCTGGCCATCCGTTTTGCCCTGGAACGATACGAGCGGGGCGAAGTGCGCGTGAATGCGGTGCGCGAGATGATCGACAAGATGGGCCAGGAGATTTCCGCGCTGCGGAAAGTTTTGGGCAGCCACGAAGACCGCATGGCCCAGGCCGGTATCATCGTCGAGGCCCAGGAGGATCTACTGGACCGCCAGTTCTGGGCGGCGGTTCCGGAAGCGGGCAAGCGCAGCGTGCTGACGTCCCCCGACGCCTATTGCGTCCCGCCGCGCAATATCCGGCAATTTGTGCAGGAGTTGATCGCCAGAGGCGATCCCCAGACGGCCCATACCATTCTCGACCACTACTCGGCGTCCGTGAACCACGAGGACGCCAACGCGCGCCGGCGGGCGGCCATCGGACTTTCCGATCTCGCGGACCTGTATTCCGCGGGCGAAGGCCCCATGCTCGAGCCGGCCATCCGCCGCGCCGGAATCCAGCTGGCCGGCGAACGCGACACCGAACTGCAAACCCTGATCGGCGCGGCCTTCGTGCGTCTGGCGCAGGAGGCGGCCATTCGCCGCAACTTCCGCGCCATGCTGGCGTCGCTCGAATGCCTCGAAAGCATCGAACATCAGCGGCCCACCTTCGCGCAGAGCATGCGCCCGCGGCTGGGCCTGGACCAGCGTGTTCCGGAGTTCGTCGGCGAAGCGATGAAAGCTTCTCCGCAGTATCCGCAGGGACTGCTGGAGGTGCTGGGAGGCGTATCGCACAGCGCCGCGCAAGACCTGGTGAAGCGCTTCAATCGCTGTTCGCAGGCCGTCGAGCGCGAATGCGTCGTCCACGTGGCCGCTGCCATCGGTCCGCAAATCACGGCCCATTTGCGCGAGACCCTGCAACAGGGCCAGCCCAACGAAGCTGCCGACGTGACCGGGCTGCTCGTCCGCCTGGACACTCCGGCCCTCAAGAGTTTGCTGACCAGCCGTCTGGTCGATTGGCCGCAAATGGCCCAGGATCGTGCGCTGCGCCTGGTTGCCGGAAGCGGCGGCTCCGAGCGCGGGCGCCTGTTGCTGGGCATCTTCGATCAATTCGATTCCATGCTCCAGCCACTCGCTTTGGACGAAATTGGCATGAGCCGCGAGGTGGATGCTCTGGAGCTGCTGCTGCATCTGGCCTCCGGAGCCGTGAACAAGCCCAGCGCCTTCCTGCGCTTGAAAGCCGTGGAGGCCCTGGGCCGCTTGCGCGCCGTGCAAGCCGCGGAACTGCTGCGGGAGATCGTCGAAGCCAAGAAAATGTGGAAATGGCAGTACCCCGGCGAACTGCGTCTGGCCGCGTTTCTCGCCCTGCGCGGCATCGCTCCGGCCTGGGCCAACGAATTCTTTCCGCGCAGCGGTTTTACCGAGGACGATATCAACCTCGGGCCGCGCGACGCTGTCCCCGAGCAGATGTGGTTCCGGCAGAGACGCCATCTCCGCGTGCGCCTGAAGACCATCCTGCCCTCCACCGCCACTTCCGAACATGAAACGATCGCCCTGCAGGTGCGCTCCCTGAGCCTGAGCGGCGGTCTGGCCAGCGGCGAAAGACATATTCCCCCGGGCACTCTGGTGACCTTGCGCCTGGGCAATGGCCTGCGCCCCATTCGAGCGCAAGCCTTCATGCGCGGCGCGCGCTCCCAGGCCCTCAGCTTTGAGTTCGCGGAGATGGATCTGGAGGATCGCGCCCGCCTGCGCCGCCTCCTGCACGAGAACAGCCCCATGCGCACCGGCGTCCCGGAAACCAATCCCGGCCCGGTCCCCGCCGAAGCCACCAAGGTCTAATCGCGCGTCATTTCTGCCTGAATAAATGCCGGCTAACTCCCGCTAGATCCCGTCACAGCCACCTGGCTGTGAGGCTCGCGCGGCGGTTTCCCACATTCCGAAAAATTCCGTCTGAACAAAGCTTCTGGCGCGGCGGATGCCTTGCGTGATAGCCTCCACCAATCGTGCCGCGCCGCGAGGTCTTAAGCCGGGATTTCCGGTTCCGCATGATTCTGACAAACTACTGTGGAGGAGTCTGCCGATGGAACCGACGAAACCCAAGCTGCCGAGCGAGGCTGTGGAACTCTATAACCTTTTTATTCACGGCGTGATCAGTCGCCGCACGTTTCTGGAAGGCGTCGGCAAGTATGCCGTAGGCGGCCTGGCGGCGGCCACCATTATCGACGCGTTGATGCCCAACTACGCCGCGGCGCAGCAGGTGTCCAAGACCGATGATCGGATCAAGACCTCCTACGAGACCGTCGCCTCGCCGCAGGGAAACGGCAGCATCAAAGGATATCTGGTCCGGCCGGTCAGCGCCGACACGCGGGACAAAACCGTGGCGAAGTTGCCCGGCATCCTCGTGGTCCACGAAAATCGCGGCCTGAATCCTCATATTGAGGACATCGCGCGCCGGCTGGCCCTCGCCAACTTCATGGCCTTTGCCCCGGACGGCCTGACCTCTCTGGGCGGCTTTCCCGGGGACGACTACAACGGCGGGCTGCTGTTCGCCAAGATCGACGGCAAAAAAATGGGCGAGGATTTCCTGGCCTCCGCGCAGTGGCTGAAAGCGCGCCCCGACTGCACGGGCAAGGTCGGCGTCACCGGTTTCTGTTATGGGGGCGGCGTGTCCAATACCCTGGCCGTCCGCATGGGAGCCGATTTGGGAGCCGCGGTGCCGTTCTACGGCGCCGTTCCCCCCGCCGAGGAAATTCCCATGATCAAGGCGGCGATTCTAGTCCATCACGGGGAACTCGACACGCGCCTGGCGTCAACCTGGCCGGCATATGACAAGGCTTTGACCGCTGCCAATGTTCCGCACGAAGGCTACATCTACCCTGGCGCCGTTCACGGCTTCAATTGTGATGCCACGCCGGAACGCTACAACAAAGCTGCCGCGGACCTGGCCTGGGGCCGCACGATCGACTGGTTCAACAAATACGTGCGTGTTGCCTGACCTCCTCCGCACCGCGCAAGGCGAGCCAGCCGCGCCCTGATTGCGGGCAAGCTTCAAGCGTATTCAGGTGTGACGCTGCCTCCGTGCGGCGTCACACGCTCCTCTGCTGTACTTTGCGCCGCCCATCCCGCCAAATCCCCCGATAAATCCTATGCTCCAAGACCCGCCCGCAACCCCGCTTTTCGCCGGTTTTGCTCCAGCCACGCCCCGGTTTTGCTCCAGCCACGCCCCCGATATACAATAAGTTGTTGCCTGGAGTGTGGAAATCGTCCTCCTGTCTTTAAGGTCCATCGTCACGCCGCTGGACCCCGTCTTGACTTGGGAGCATCCAATACCGAAGCATGCGAATTGAAGAGATGGTGGATCGGGTCGTCGCCCGGTTCATCGGCACGAAATATGAACGCGATATCAAGCGCCTGGGCCCCAGCATCGCGGGCATCAACGCGCTGGCTGCCAGTTACGAAGAGCTGCCCGATGCCGATATAACCGCCAAGACCGTGCAACTCAAGGCGGAAGTCAAGGCGCGGCTGAAAGATGCCGACCCGTCGGATTCCGATTACAAGCAGCGTTTAAAGGATGCTCTGGAGCCGGCGCTGATTCCGGCCTTTGCCCTGGTGCGCGAAGCCGGCCGGCGCACCCTTGGCCTGCGCCACTTTGACGTGCAATTGATCGGCGGCGCCGTCCTGCACGAGGGCAATATCGCCGAAATGAAAACCGGCGAAGGCAAGACGCTGGTGGCCACGCTGCCCGCCTATCTGAACTCCCTCGCCGGGCGCGGCGTGCACATCATCACCGTCAACGACTATCTGGCCCGCCGCGACGCGGAATGGATGGGCCCCATCTACAGCATGCTGGGCCTGACCGTGGGCGTGATCGTGCACGATCTGGACGACGCGCAACGCCGCGCCGCCTACGGCGCGGACATCACCTACGGCACCAACAACGAATTCGGCTTCGACTACCTGCGCGACAACATGAAGTACGACCTCGCCGATTGCGTCCAGCGTGGCCACCAGTTTGCCATCGTCGACGAAGTGGACTCCATCCTCATCGACGAAGCCCGCACCCCGCTGATCATTTCCGGCCCGGCCGAAGAGTCCACCGACAAGTATTACCGCGTGGACAAAATCATTCCCAAGCTGATCCAGGACATCGACTATGCCGTCGAGGAAAAGCACCGCACCGCAACGCTGACCGAAGAGGGCTTCGCCAAGTGCGAGCGCCTCCTGGGCCTGAACAATCTCTCCGATCCCACCAACGTGGAGCTCATGCACCACGTCTACCAAGGCCTGCGCGCCCATTCCCTCTACAAACGCGACGTCGATTACGTGGTCAAAAACGGCGAGGTGGTGATCGTCGACGAGTTCACCGGCCGCGAGATGCCCGGCCGCCGCTGGTCCGACGGTCTGCACCAGGCCGTGGAAGCCAAGGAAGGCGTGAAGATCGAGCGCGAAAACCAGACCCTGGCCACCATTACCTTCCAGAACTACTTCCGCATGTACAAGAAGCTTTCGGGCATGACCGGCACGGCGGAAACCGAGGCCGCCGAGTTCCACAAGATCTACACCCTCGATGTCGTGGTCATTCCCACCAACCGCACCTTGCTGCGCCACGAATTTGCCGACGTCGTCTATCGCACCAACGAAGAAAAATACGACGCCGTGGTCAACGGCATGATCCAGGAAGATAATTCGCGGGCCAACGGGATTCGCCAGTTGCACGAGTCCGGCCAGCCCGTGCTGGTGGGCACCATCTCCATCGAAAAATCCGAAGTCATCGCCGGCCTGCTGAAAAAAGCCGGAATTCCCCACCAGGTCTTAAACGCCAAGCAGCACGAGCGCGAGGCCCACATCGTGGCCCAGGCCGGGCGCAAGGGCGCCGTGACCGTCTCCACCAACATGGCCGGCCGCGGAACCGATATTCTCCTGGGCGGCAATCCCGAGGCCATGACCCGCGACTATTGCCTGAAGAACAAGCTGGCCATCCCTTATGCCGCGGCTCCCGCGGTGATTGGCGCCACGGGCGCGAGCGAGAACGCCTCCGCTCCCAGCATGGTGCTATTCCAAATCGAGGGCAAGATCTTTCAGGTGCCCCTCGAGCAATGGAAGCCGATTTACGATGAGTTCGCCGGTCAGTGCCGCTCGGAGCGCGACGAAGTGATTGCCATGGGCGGCCTGCACATTCTCGGCACCGAACGCCATGAGGCCCGCCGCATCGACAACCAGCTCCGCGGGCGCGCCGGCCGCCAGGGCGATCCCGGTTCCTCGCGCTTCTTCCTCTCTCTCGAGGACGATCTGTTGCGCGTTTTCGGCGGCGAACGCGTCAAAGCCCTGATGTATCGCCTGGGCATGACCGAAGGCGTGCCCATCGAGTCCAAGATGATCTCCAAGCGCATCGAAACCGCCCAGATGTCCGTGGAAGCGCAGAACTTCGAAGCCCGCAAACACCTGCTGGAATACGACGATGTAATGAATAAGCAGCGGGAAACCATCTACGATATCCGCCGCTCGGCCCTGGAAGGAAAGGATCAGAAGGAATACGCCCTGGAAATTGCCGCGGAGCTTGCCCAAGGGCTTGTGGATACCTTTTGCCCGCGCGAGGAAC
>Ga0302326_10006404_pt1 | contig 26442 bp, 18 predicted proteins | sample Palsa_T0_3_FD_202264 | JGI IMG/M metagenome (GOLD analysis project Ga0302326, IMG submission 202264) | Peat permafrost microbial communities from Stordalen Mire near Abisko, Sweden - Palsa_T0_3 | ecosystem: Environmental > Terrestrial > Soil > Palsa > Peat permafrost | place: Sweden: Abisko... | reverse complement strand
GCCCGTTCTTCACCTGCAGCAGCACATTCGAGTCAAACTGTCCGTCGAGCGGCACGAACTCATCGTAAGCTTGGCGGGTTCGATCTTCATTTTGATGCGCCGAATACACAAACGCGCGCCACATCACCATCCCTGCGTGGGGCGCGAGCGCGGCGGCCAACATATTGGCGCCATCGGCATGCGAGCGGCCGTAGTCCTGCGGGCCCGGTTGTCCTTCCGAGTTGGCCTTGACGAGAAAGCCGCCGAAGTCTGGGATGACTCGATAAATCTCATCCACCTTGTTGCGCCACCAAGCGCGCACCGCCTCGTCCGCGGGGTCTGCGCTGCGCAGTCCACCGATCTCGATGGGCGCAGTGAAGCGCGCGGACAAATAAACTTTTAATCCGTAGGGGCGAAAGACACGGGCGAGAGCCGCCGCCTTTTCCAGGTACTGCTTCGTCAGGCTGATTGCATCCGCATTGACATTGTTGAGCACCGCACCGTTGATGCCGATGGATGCACAGGCGCGCGCGTAGTCTGCATAGCGGGGCTCAAGATAGTCGGGCAGCGTCTGCCAATCCCAGATCGAGGCACCGGCGTAGCCGCGCTCGATCGTACCGTCCAGATTGTCCCAGTGATTGAGGAGCCGATGCCGGATGCGCGGCGACTCCTGCAGATTCAGAGCCTCGAGCGGCTGGCGCGTTTGCATCAAACGCAGAAAGGCAAAGGCGCCATACAGCACGCCGAGGTTCGAATTGGCGGCGATGAGCGTGGCCCGGTGGCCGTGCACTTGAATGCTGCGAATCAAATAGCCCTCGGGCCCCAAGGTCTTGAGATCCCCGAGCGGCGCCCCGAGGTCGCCCGAGAATCCGGGGGCGCGGAGTAAAATGGCGCCGTCGCGCGTGACCCGGCGAGCCATGCTTGGAGCCACGGATAACAGGCCGGCCGCCCCGCGCGTCAATTCTTGTACGGCTATACTTGCTCCGGGCGCGGCCACGACTTCGGTGGCGAAACTGCGATAGCGCACGGCCCACGGTGCCTCGATGGGGCGGTAGCGCAGCCACAAATCGTAGCCGTCCTCGGCGTGCGCGCTTGCCGCGCAGACCAACAGGCAGGCCCAGGCCGCGCGCCTCATGGCACAAAGCACCTGACGGCGATTCCTGGTAGCGCTATCATAGACTGACCCTAAGGCATGGCAGACATGTCGACATAATAAGGCCATTTGGTGATTTTGGATTCGCCCACGACAGAAACGCTCATGCTGACCCACGGCGCGGCGCGCTGCGGCCTATTGCCGCAAGTCGGCGGCAGCATCGCCAGCTGGTCGGTGAGCGGACAGGAGATGTTGCGGACGGCTAGCGACTCAGGTGTCGCGGCGCGCGATCCGTACGCCACAGCCGGCTTCCCGCTGGTGCCTTATTCGAATCGCATCGGGCAGGGTAGCTTCGCGTGGCGCGGTAAGCCGGTTACGCTGGCGCGAAATTTTCCGCCGGAACCGCATGCGATTCACGGCGTGGGATTCGAGAGGGCCTGGCAGCTGCAAACGCGCGAGCGGAACTCGGCGCTGCTCCGCCTGACACATCGTCCCGACGCAGCGTGGCCATGGGCCTTCGACGCGCGCCAACGCATAACGCTCACCGATGACCTGCTGATTCTGGAATTCGATGCCGTGAACTTGGAATCGCAAGCCGTACCGTTGGCCTTTGGGTTTCATCCTTACTTTCCGCGCGACGGCGCGCGCCTGACTTTTCACGCGCAAGGTGTGTGGCTGTCGAGCGATGACGGCCTGCCACGCGAACAGGTCAAACCTTCCGGCCCATTCGATTTTTCGAAAGGTGAGCCGGTTGAGAATGCGGACATCGATCATTGCTTCACGGGATGGAATGGTGTGGCGATCATTGCCTGGCCGGACAAGGCCCAGGCCCTAGGAATCACCGCGTCCCGGGAGCTGTCGAATGCGGTGGTATACATTCGACGCGAGCGCGATGGATTCTGCTTCGAGCCGGTGCCCCACATCAACAATGCACTCAATGGCAGCGACCCTGAATCGGCCATGCCGGTCATTGCGCCCGGCGAGAGTTTCGAGGCGAGCATCCGCTTTCGCGCGATCCGCCGCTAGAAGCCACCGCTCAGCGGCTCGGGGGCCCATCCGAGTCGCGGTGCACCAGCGTGAAGTCGAGCAGGGTGTGTTTGACCTCTTCATCCCGGCCCTCGCGCCGAGCCTTGATTTTTTTCAGCAGCAATAGCATCGCGGAGCGCGCCATGTCCGCGATCGGCTGGCGAATGGTCGTAAGCTCGGGCCAAATCGAACGCGAAAATTCCGTGTCGTCAAAACCGCAGACCGTGAGGCCTTTGGGTACGTCCAGATGGTGGCTATGCGCGACCGCCACGGTGGCGGCCCCCATGTCATCGTTGCTCGCGAATATGGCGGTCGGCGGCTTCGCCAAACTCAGCAGCTGATCGGCCGCCTTGAGCCCTGAGCGATAGGTAAACAGTCCTTGGCGGATCAGCGAATTGTCGATGGGGATGTCGGCTTCGGTCAGCGCCGCCTTGTAGCCGGCGAGACGTTGCGCGCTCGCGGTCTGATCGGGGTTGCCGATGATGAAACCGATGCGCGTGTGGCCGAGCGAGAGTATGTGCCGCGTCATGGCGACGGCCGCGGCATGATCGTCGATCCGTACCGCCAGCAAGCCGGCTCGCGGACTGGCGCTGGCAACTGCAACCGCGAGTGCGTCAGCCTTCATCAGAACCGCATGAATGCGCTTCGAATCGCACAAAGGCGGCGGCAGAATGATGCCGTCGACCCCGGTGGCGAGCAATTCGCGCACCACTTCGTCCTCATGCGCATCGACGTCGCACTTTTCCACCACGAGTTGTACATGGCTCAAGCGCGCCTGCTCCAAGCTGCCGACCAGGAATTCACTCAAGAATGCCGCGCTGGGATTGCTGTAGAGCATGCCGATGCGAACCTGTTCGGCGCCTGCCAAGGTGCGCGCCGCGAGATTGGGCGAATACTTGAGCTTGGTAATGGCGGCTTGCACGGCCTCGCGCGTTTCCTGGCGCACGTTGCTCTCGCCGTTGATGACGCGCGACACCGTCATCGGTGCAAAGCCCGCATACGCAGCGACGTCCGCGATGGTCGGAGCGCCCTGCTTGCGATGCTTGGGTTTCCGATCCGCGCGGGCAGTGCGTTTTCTGGCTGATCTAATCGTCATTCGCGGCGTCAGCTTACAATATTGAGAGCAGGCTCGTATTTGACTCCGGTCGGGGCAGCAAAAGCAAATGATTGACAAAGCCAAATGTAATCGCTCATGGTAGCGCTATCAGAAGAGCAACTGGCCTTGGGGGATCCTCGATGAAAGCAGCCGTCACGCGGCCCGCAGCTTTTGCCGTCGGCTTCAGCTTCGCGGGCGGCATCATCCTTGCCGCAGGCGGCGCACTTGCCGCGCCGCCCAGCAATCCGCCCTATAAAAATGCCGGCGCCGGCGTCGAGGCGCGTGTCGAGGATCTGCTGGCACGCATGACCTTGGAGGAGAAGGTCGCGCAAATGCAGAGCATCTGGGACAACAAGGGCGCGTTGTTCGATGCCAAACTCGAACTCGATCCGAAAAAGATGGCGCAGCAATTTCCGGACGGCATCGGCCAGTTCGCGCGGCCCTCGGATGCCACGGGCCCGGCTTCGCCGCGGCTGGTGCCTGGCCGCGACCTGCGCGGCACCATTCGGCTCGTGAACGCCTTGCAGCACTATGCGTTGGAGCATACGCGGCTCGGCATTCCCATTATGTTTCATGAAGAAGGCCTGCATGGCTATGTCGCGGTGGGCGCCACGAGTTTCCCGCAGGCTATCGCGCTCGCGTCGAGTTGGGATCCGGCCCTGGTGCGCGCGGTCAATGTGGTGACGGCGCGTGAGATGCGGGCGCGTGGTGTGACGGAGGCGCTCACGCCTGTGGTGGATGTGGCGCGCGATCCGCGCTGGGGCCGCATCGAAGAGACTTTCGGCGAGGATCCGTATCTCGTCGGCGAGCTGGGCGTCGCGGCGGTCGAAGGGTTGCAGGGCGAGGGCAAGACCTGGGACTTGGGGCCGGGCAAGGTTTTCGCAACGTTGAAGCACCTCACCGGCCACGGCCAGCCCGAAAGCGGCACCAACGTCGGGCCGGCGCCTTACTCGGAGCGCAACTTGCGCGAATTCTTCTTCCCGCCGTTCGAAAAAATCATCGCCCGCACCGGCATCAGCGCCGTCATGCCGTCCTACAATGAGATCGATGGCGTGCCGAGCAGCGCGAATGTATGGCTGCTGCAAAAGGTATTGCGCGGCGAGTGGGGCTTCAAGGGAGCGGTGGTGAGCGACTACTACGCCATCGAGGACCTAGAGCGACTGCATCATATTGCCGCCACCCCCGCAGAGGCCGCGCGCCTTAGCCTAAAGGCGGGCGTCGATATTGATCTACCCAGCCCGGGCGCCTATGCCACGCTGACACAGCAGGTGCGAGACGGCCGCGTACCGCAGTCGAGCATCGATACTGCCGTGCGCCGCTTGCTCACGCTCAAATTCCGCGCCGGCTTGTTCGAGCATCCTTTCGCCGATCCCGAGCAGGCCGCGGCGGTCACGGATACCTCGGACGCACGCATGCTGGCACTGAAGTCGGCGCAGCGCTCCGTGGTGCTGCTCAAGAACGACGGCATCTTGCCGCTGCAACTCCCGCCCGGGAAGACCCCGGTGATCGCGGTGATCGGACCGAACGCCGCGGTCGCACGGCTCGGCGGTTACTCGAGCCAGCCGCCGATCGCCGTGTCGATACTCGATGGCATCCGCGCCAAGGTGGGCGCGCGCGCCAGAGTCGTGTTTGCGCAGGGCGTGAAAATCACCGCGAACGACGATTGGTGGGCGGACGAGGTGCAACTCGCCGATCCCAAGGAGAATCATCGCCTCATCGACGGAGCAGTCGCGGCGGCACGCGGCGCCGATCAGATCATTCTCGCGATCGGCGATACCGAACAAACCAGCCGCGAAGGCTGGGCGCCGACTCACTTGGGCGACCGCGACAGCCTGGATCTCGTCGGCGAACAGCAGGCCCTGTTCGATGCCCTGCGCGCACTCGGCAAGCCCCTGGTGGTCGTGCTGATCAATGGGCGCCCCGCCTCCACCGTGAGCATCGCGGAGCAGGCGAACGCGCTGCTCGAGGGCTGGTACTTGGGCGAGCAGGGCGGCAACGCCATGGCGGATGTTTTGTTCGGCGCTGTGAATCCCGGCGGAAAATTGCCGGTGACCATTCCACGCAGCGTCGGCCAGCTGCCGATGTTCTACGACGTCAAGCCCTCGGCACGCCGCGGCTATTTGTTCGACACCGTCGCGCCGCTATTTCCATTCGGCTTTGGGCTAAGCTACACCACGTTTGAGATCGGCGCACCGCAGTTGTCGAGCGATCACATCGGCGTCGACGGTTCGCTGAAAATGAGCGTGACCGTGCGCAACACCGGCAGCCGCGAGGGCGACGAGACAGTGCAGCTCTACGTGCATCAATTGGTGGGCTCGGTCACCCGTCCCGTGAAGGAATTGAAGGCCTTTGAGCGCGTCAGGCTCGCGGTGGGCGAAACCAGAACCGTGACCTTCACGCTCACCCCGGAAACTTTCCGCATGTGGAACCTCGAAATGCAACGCGTGGTCGAGCCGGGCGCCTTTGAACTGATGGTTGGTCCCAATTCAGTCGACCTGAAGACCACAGTCCTGCACATCGGCTGATAATTCTCGCCGCGATCCTCGCCGCGAGCCAGCCGCTTACACCGTGTAGCGGCTCACCAGATTCTCGAGATATTCCTGCCGGCCGGATTTCGGCACCGGCACGACGTTGTCGGCGACCGCGGCGTCCGACACCGCCTCCAGCGTGCTGCGGCCCTCCAGAATATTGCGCGCCGAAATGGTGTGCCAGCCGGCGTAGCGCTGTTCCACAAACGTCGCCACTTCGCCGCCTTCGAGCATGGCGGCGGCGCCCAACAGGCCGCGCGCCAGAATATCGACGGCGCCGATGTGCCCATAGAACAAGTCGATGGGATCAATGCTCTGCCGCCGCACCTTGGCATCGAAATTATTGCCGCCCGTGGTAAAGCCGCCGCCCCTGAGCACGTAGTACAGCGCCAACGTGATTTCGCGCAGATCGTTCGGAAACTGATCCGTGTCCCAGCCGTTCTGCATATCGCCGCGGTTCATGTCGATCGATCCGAAGATGCCGTAGTCGATCGCCATGGCAATCTCGTGCTCGAAGCTGTGACCCGAGAGCGTCGCGTGGTTCGACTCGATATTCACCTTGACCTCTTTTTCGAGTCCGTGGTGCAGCAAGAAGCCGTAAATCGTATCCACGTCGAAATCATATTGATGCTTGGTTGGTTCATGCGGCTTGGGTTCGATCAAGATCGCACCCTTGAAGCCGATCTTGTGCTTGTGTTCCACCACCATCGAAATAAACCGGCCGAGCTGGTTCTTTTCTTGGCGCAAGTTGGTGTTGAGCAGTGTGTCGTAGCCTTCGCGTCCGCCCCAGAGCACGTAGTTCTCGCCCCCTAAGCGCTGCGTCGCCTCGAGACAGTGGCGCACCTGCGTGGCGGCGAAGCGAAACACGTCTGGATCCGGATTGGTGGCGCCGCCCGCCATGTAGCGTGGATGGCTGAATAGGTTTGCAGTTCCCCACAGCAGCTTGATCCCGCTCGCCGCCATCTTGGCCTGGATCTTATCGACGATAAGATGAAAGTTGGCGACGTATTCGCGAATGGTTTGCGCCTGCGCCATGACATCGACGTCGTGGAAGCAGAAGTAGGGCAAGCCTAAGCGCGTGAGGAATTCGAACGCCTCGTCGAGCTTGTGATCGGCGGCGGCCTGATTCAGCGGCCCGCCGTGCCAGGGACGATTGAAAGTACCGGCGCCGAAAATATCGGTCCCTTCCCAATTGAAGCTGTGCCAGTAGCAAACCGCCATGCGCAGATGCTGCTCCATGGTCTTGCCGGCGACGATGCGATTCTTGTCGTAGTAGCGATACGCCAGCGGGTTTTGCGATTGCGGGCCTTCGTATTGGATCGGGGCGATGTCGCCGAAATATGAGCGCTTCAAGGGCGTGTCTCCGAAAATAAACTTTTGAGATTTTGGTAAAGGGCGCGATAACGGCGCAACGATTCGCCATACTGATCAGCAAGCCGCTCGTCGGGCTCGGCCACATGCAAAATCGGCGGTGGTGTGCACACATCCTCGATGCTGGCTTGCTCCTTGCCCATGCGCGCGAGCCGCGCGGCGCCATAGGCGGGCCCGACTGCGCCGCTATCGCGGTAGGTCAACGGCCGGCGCAGCACCGAGCTTAAAATGTTGCCCCAGTACAGCGATCGCGCGCCGCCGCCGATCACCGAGATCGAGTTGATGCTGGCGCCGCTTGCGAGCAGCGCATCCATGCCGTCGCGAAATGCGAACGCGACGCCTTCCAGAACCGCTTGCGCGATGTGGGCTGGCGAGGTCTCCTGCGTCAGGCCAAACAGCACGCCCTGCGCACTGGGGTCGTTGTGCGGCGTGCGTTCGCCCGACAAATAGGGCAGGAAAATTTCCGCAGCGCTCGGTTTGCCGCGGGCTTCCGCCGCGGCGAATAGCGCGCTCGCCTGACCTAAGCCGCACAGCCGCGCGGCCCAGTCGACGCAACTCGCGGCGCTCAAGATCACCGACATCTGGTGCCAATGCTTTGGCACAGCGTGACAGAAGGTGTGCACCCCGCCGGCCGGATTCGGCCGATAACCATCATTCGCCAGGAACAACACGCCCGAGGTGCCGAGCGACAAGAATGCGTCGCCCGGCCGCACCACGCCGACGCCGATCGCGCCGGCCGCATTGTCGCCGCCGCCGGCGACCACTGGCACGCGCGACATGCCCCAGGCTTCCGCGATTTCCGCGCGCAACTCGCCCGTGATTTCGTTGCCTTCCGAGAGTGCGGGCATGTGCGATTCATCAAGACCGGTGGCCGCGAGCATCGTGTGAGACCAGCGCCGCTGTGCAACATTCAGCCACAGCGTTCCGGCGCTATCCGACATGTCCGAGGCCGTCTCGCCGGTCATTCGCAGCCTGACATAGTCCTTCGGCAGCAGCACCAGCGCCGTTTCGGCAAAAATGTTCGGCTCGTGCCGCCGCACCCACAAGAGCTTCGGCGCCGTGAATCCCGGCATCGCGCGGTTGCCGGTGATCGTCGCCATTTCCGGCACGGCGGCTTCGAGTTCGGCGCATTGCTCGGCGCTGCGGCCATCGTTCCACAATATGGCGGGGCGCAAGGCCTGGCGTTGTTTATTGAGCAGCGTGGCGCCGTGCATCTGGCCCGTAAGCCCAATGGCGCGCACGGCATTGCGTACCGGCAGCCTCAAGCCGCTGACCGCATTATTCGCCGCGGACCACCAATCGGCGGGATTCTGCTCCGACCACAAGGGGTGCGGCCGCGAGACCTTGAGCGCTGCGCTGGCCTGATCGACTACACTGCCCGTGTCGTCAACCACAGCCGCCTTCACCGCCGAGGTGCCTATGTCGATGCCTAGATACATCTGTAGAAGCTGCCAGCCCTAGAAAATATTTCTGTTTGGAATATACGGTAGCGCTATCATTCTATGCCCGTTTTGGATCATAGCACCAACAAAAGAACGCAATTCAGGGCAGGGCGCGCTGCTGCCTCGGGGGAGAAATCACATTGAGCGACCAACGCGACGCAAGTACAAACATGCCGCTGATCGCAGCCATCGTCGGCGTCGCCACCATTGGCGGCTTCATGTTCGGCTACGACAGCGGCGTCATCAACGGCACCCAGGAAGGGCTCAAAAGCACCTTTAACTTAAGCGAGGCATGGCTCGGCATTACTGTGAGCGCTCTGCTGCCGGGATGCGCCGTCGGCGCTTTTGCCGCCGGACGCTCGGCGGATCGCTGGGGTCGCCGCCGCGTTATGTTGGCTGCGGCGGCGCTGTTCATTTTGAGCGCGCTCGCCTCGGGCGCGGCGGCCTCCGCGGTGATGATGATCGTGGCGCGATTTGCGGCGGGCGTCGGTGTGGGCGCCGCGAGCGTGCTGTCGCCGGCCTACATCAGCGAAGTGACGCCGGCGCACATGCGCGGACGCCTGTCCAGCGTGCAGCAGGTCATGATCATCGCCGGACTCACCGGTGCGTTTCTGGGCAATTATTTTTTGGCGCACGTCGCCGGCCGCTCCACCGAAGTGTTGTGGCTCGGATTTGCCGCGTGGCGCTGGATGTTTTGGATGCAGGTCATTCCGGCGAGCATCTTTTTGTTGACGTTGTTGTTCATTCCCGAAAGTCCGCGCTATCTCGTGGCGCGCGGCCGGCAAACGGAAGCGTTGGGCGTACTGACGCGCTTGTTCGGCAGTGCTGCGGCAGCGACGAAAACGCTGGAAATCAGGGGATCATTGGCCGCGGACCATACGCCGCGCCTGTCGGATCTCATCGATCGCTCCACGGGCCGATGGCGCCGCATCGTCTGGGTCGGCATCGGGCTCGCGACTTTTCAGCAGCTGGTGGGCATCAACGTGGTGTTCTATTACGGCGCCGTGCTCTGGCAGGCGGTTGGCTTCAGCGAGGCGGATTCGCTCAAGATCAATATCTTGAGCGGCACGCTGTCGATTGCCGCCTGCTTGCTGGCCATCTTTTTGATCGATCGCATCGGCCGAAAACCACTGCTCATGATCGGCTCGATCGGCATGGCCGCGACCTTGGGGCTCCTGACGATTGCGTTCGCGACCGGGGACATAAGCGGCGGCACGCTGCACTTGGCGCCCAATGTGGGCAGGCTGGCCCTGGCCAGCGCCAATCTCTACGTGATTTTCTTCAACTTGAGCTGGGGCCCGGTCATGTGGGTGATGCTGGGCGAAATGTTTCCCAACCAGATCCGTGGCTCGGGGTTGGCGGTCAGCGGCGCGGCGCAGTGGAGCGCGAATTTCCTGATCAGCGTGAGCTTTCCGGTACTCGCGAAATACATCGGTTTGCCGATCACTTACGGCTTCTACACCGCGTGCGCATTCATCTCGATCGTCTTCGTCTTGAAGATGGTACACGAGACGCGCGGCCGGGAATTAGAGGACATGATCGGCTAATCCGCGGCTCAGGCGGGCCATCCATAGCCTCCGTTCTGATATATGTAATCTGATTGGTAGCGCAACCACAAAGTGATTGCCAAAGGCAAAAAATAATGTTTAAGATGGTAGCGCAACCATTAAAAGGTAACGCGGGCTGATAGCGTTATCGATAAATAGATCGAGCGTTGGGGAGATTTATAATGAGCCGAAAGACACGGCGGAATGCGTCTAAGAACGATGTCCAAAACCTGACCCTGCGCGCGGCGATCCGCCGCATAAGCTACGCAAGGCTGGGCTTATCGGGCCTGGCGCTCGGGTCGATGGCCTTCAGCGGACAGCTGAAGGCGGCGCCCGCAGATGCCGGCGCGACCGATAGCGACCTCAACGAAATTGTGGTTACCGGCATTCGTGCGTCGTTGCAGAAAAGCTTGGACATCAAGAAAGAGTCCGACGGAATCGTCGATGCCATTTCGGCCGAGGACATCGGCAAATTCCCCGATTCGAATCTCGCCGCCGCCATGGAGCGAGTCCCCGGCGTGACGGTAACCCGCGGCGCGATGACGCTGACCGGCACAGGCTCGACCTCGACCACCGGCGACCCGACGCAAATCACCGTGCGCGGCTTTGGTCCGCAGTTCAACGAAACCCTGTTCGACGGCCGCCAGGTGCCGGTCGCGGTCGGCAACACCACCCGTGGCTTCGACTTCGGGTCAATCGGCTCAGAGTTCGTCAGTCAGGTCGACGTCTTGAAGACCCCCGACGCCACCCTCTCGAGCGGTGCGATCGGCGCGACGGTCAATATCAAGTATCCGAAGCCCTTCGATCACCCCGGAATGCAGTTGGCGGGCTCGCTCTCGGGGACCGATTCAACCGGCGACAACAAGGTCACGCCGAACGGCAGCCTGCTGTTCAGCGACACCTTCGCAGACGATCGCTTCGGTATTTTGGTCGATGCCGGCTACGCGGACACCAAGGTGCGCGCCAATCACCTCAACATCCAAGGTTGGGAAGGCGGCAACCCGGCCTCGGGCGGTGGATTGGTACCGTGCCAATTGAAGGGCGCTGGGCCCTGTGCCGTTGCCCCGGGCTCGGCCACCAGCCCGCCCCCCACCATCAGTGATTGGTTCATCCAGGACTACGGCATCTATCAGGAGCACAACGACGACAAGCGCGTCGGCGGGCGATTCGTGCTGCAGGCCAAACCGGTGGACGGCTTGGAGATGACACTCGACGATAATTACGCCAAGGAAACACTCGTCCAGATACAGCAGGGTTTCAGCGCCTGGTTCAACAACACCGGTTTGACGAACGTGGTGCAGGCGCCGGACGGCACGGTGACCAGCTTCACGCAGCCAGGTACACCCACGGATTTCCAGGCACAGATCAACCAGTCGGTGACCACGACCAACACTCTTGGGTTCAACGTGAAGTGGGATGCGACCGCGCATACCTCGTACATGTTCGATGCCTACAATGCCGTCGCCAAGCTCAACCCCGGCGGCCAAACCAGTTTGGACGCGGACATCGGCTACGGGAACGGTCCCAACTCAACCTCGCTCGGTATTATCGTCCCGGGCGGCGGCAACAACCTGCCCTACCCGGTCGGCTTTGGGCCGGGCGGCGTTGCGGCGAACTTCGCGAACCCCGCTTACATCGGTTCGCACGTGCTGGTGGAGTCTTATAACCAGAATACCGACATCATCGACCAGCTAAAGCTGGAAGGCAGCTGGCACGACGACCAGCTGAAATTCAAGTACGGCGTGCAGTTCACGCGCGATGCGGAGACCCTGCGCGGATTTACCGATCTGCCGTACACCTGGCAGATGTATGCCGGCTACGGGCCGCCTCCGGTCGGATCGGGCGGCGTCGCGCCGATACCGGCGAACCTGATATCCAGCACTTTCAGCACCGGCTCGGGCTTCATCAACGGCTGGGGCAACGGCGCCAATCTGCCGCCCAATATTATTGCGGCCAACGGTTATTCGATCTTGAACTACCTGCAGGGTTTGAATGGCGCGGGAATGAACGGCGCGAATAACACGACCGTTTGCAGCAACCTAAGCGGCGGCGTGCCTTGCACCGGCAAGTACATCATGTACCAGAATCTCGGCGGTTCGCAGGACGTTACCGAGAGCACGGTCTCGCCGTATTTGAGCATGTCGCTGAATGAGAAGGTCGAAGACATGCCGTTGAAGATCAACTTCGGTGCGCGCATCGAGTCTACGCACGTAACTTCGGCCGGCATCTCCAGCTTGCCAGTGGGTCAGCTGACCATCGTGCCGACCGACCATACCGCCTACGCTTTCACTCCCACCCCGCCAATCCCGATCAGCACCGAGAGCAATTATCGCTATCTGTTGCCGAATCTGGATCTGGGCTTGTTTGTGCTCGACAACCTCAAGGTGCGCTTCGATGCCTCGCGTACCTTGACCCGTGCGCCGTTGAGCGACCTCACACCGGATCTCAATGTGCCGGCCGGTCAGCGCGTGGGAGGACTCAATGCAACGGGCGGCAATCCAACTTTGCTGCCGTATCTGTCCGATAATTTGGATTTGGGAGCGGAGTGGTACTACACGCAGAACTCCTACGTATCGGTGGATGCCTTCGTGAAAGAAGTGACCAACTTCGTTGTGGGCGGCACCGTTTCACAGCAGATCAATGGCGTGACGCTGCCCGGCGGCGCGCCGGCGATTTTCGCCGTCACCTCTCAAGTCAACGGCCCCTCGGCCGAGGTCCGAGGCATCGAATTGGCGTGGCAGTACACGATCGGCGACACCGGCTTCGGCTTCCAGACCAACGCCACGTTTGTCAGCACCAACAAGCCGTATGATCCGAATAATCTCAGTCAGTCCGGCTTCGCGGTGACGGGTTTGGCCGATTCATACAACTTCATCCCGTTCTTTGACAAGTACGGCTTCCAGGCGCGCGTTGCGATCAATCATCAAAATGCGTTCCTGAATAGTTTCGGTCAAATTCAGAACAACTCGCAGTTCGGCATCGAGCCGACCTTCGTGAACGCGGCCACGTATGTCGACTTCAGCACCAGCTACCAGATCAACAGGAACTTCAACGTCTATTTCACGGCACTGAATCTCACCGATCAGATCTATAGCACGCATGGCCGCTTCGCCGAGCAAACCCTGGACGTGGTCGACACCGGCCGGCAGTTCACGCTCGGAGTTCACATGAAGCTCTAGGAATCTGTCAGAACGTGGCGCTTGAGCTAAGCTGTTCAACGTCATGACCGCACTCCCTATCCGCAGCATCGCTATCGTGGGCGGCGGCACCGCGGGCTGGATGACAGCCGTGAGCCTCGCGAAGTTCTTCAAGGCGTCGAATGTACGCGTACGCCTGATCGAGTCCGAGCAAATCGGCATCATCGGCGTCGGCGAGGCTACGATACCGCCGATAATGCATTTCATACACTCGGCAGGGATCGACGAGAACGACCTCGTCCGCAAAACCCAAGCGACCTTCAAATTGGGCATCGAGTTCAAGGACTGGACTCGGGTAGGCCACAGCTACTTGCATCCCTTCGGACAAACCGGCTTCGACTTGGGGCCTATCGCTTTCTCGGCCTACTGGCTCACAGCCTTTCGCGAGGGAACGGCGGCCAGGCTAGAGGAATATTCGCTGGAAGCGACGGCGGCTTACGCTGCGAAATTCATGCGGCCGGTGCGAGCCGCCAATTCGCCTTTGGAGAAAATTACCTACGCCTTGCACTTCGACGCCTCGCTGTTTGCGCGATACCTGCGCACCATCGCCGAGGCTCACGGCGTCGAGCGTACGGAAGGCAAAGTCAACTTGGTAGCACTGCAGTCGGACACCGGCTTCATCCGCGCCCTCACCCTCGAGAGCGGCGAACAGGTCGAAGCCGATCTTTACATCGATTGCTCCGGCTTTCGCGGCGTGTTAATCGAAGGGGCGCTGCACACCGGCTACGAGCATTGGAATCACTGGCTGCCTTGCGATCGAGCCGCGGCGGTGCCGTGCCAACGAACCGGTGCGCTGTCCTCCTTTACAAGGGTGACGGCGAAGGCTGCGGGATGGCAGTGGCGCATCCCCTTGCAGCACCGCATCGGCAACGGCTACGTTTACGGCAGCAACTTCATCAGCGATGAACAGGCGCAAAATGAGCTTTTGTCGAGCATCGAAGGCAAGGCATTCGCCGAACCGCTTAAACTGCAATTTACCACCGGTCGCCGCAAGCGCTTCTGGAGCAAGAACTGCGTGGCCATCGGTTTATCGGCAGGCTTCCTCGAACCGCTGGAATCCACCAGCATCCATTTCATCCAGCGCGGCATCGCGCTGCTGCTGAGCTGCTTCCCGGATCGCAATTTCAACACCGCGGACATCGATCGCTACAACAAGATCGTCGCGAGCGAATACGAACGCGTTCGGGACTTTTTGGTGCTGCACTACTCTACGACCGAGCGCGACGACAGCGAGATTTGGCGCTATTGCCGCAGCATCAAGAAGCCCGATAGCTTGAGGGAAAGAATCGAACTGTTTCAAAGTTTCGGACGCCTGATCCGTGAAGACAACGAGCTTTTCCCGATGCAGAGTTGGCTCTATGTCTTGGTCGGCCAAAACATCATGCCGCAAAACGACGATCCGCTCGTAAACATATTGGATCCGCGGCAGGTTATGGACAGTCTGAGCAATATCCGCGGCGTCGTTCGGCAATGCGCCGCGGCGATGCCGAAGCATGAGGACTTCATCAGTCAAAACTGTGCAGCCTCGGTCGCCGCCGTGGGATAATTCGCGTATGACTCAAGCAGTTCAAAGAGTCGTCATCGTCGGGGGCGGTACCGCCGGATGGCTGACCGCGGGCATTATTGCCGCGCGTCATCAAGGACGGATGAAGGCTGGCTTCTCGGTCACGCTGATCGAATCGCCCAATATTCCCATTATCGGAGTGGGCGAGGGCACCTGGCCGACGTTGCGATCGTCGCTTGAGAAAATGGGGATCTCCGAAACGGAATTCTTCCGTCACAGTGATGCCGCTTTCAAACAGGGCGCGAAGTTCGCCCGCTGGACCACCGGCGCCGACAACGACTATTACTATCATCCGCTGATGCTGCCGCAAGGCTTTACCCAGTTGAATCTGGTGCCGCACTGGCTTCGCAATGATCAGGGTCGAAATTTCAGCGACTCGGTGTGCCCGCAAGAGCAGCTCTGCGAAGCCGGGCTGGCGCCCAAAATGATCACCACGCCGGAGTACAAGGCGCTCGCCAATTACGCCTACCATCTCGACGCCGGCAAGTTTGCACCGTTCCTGACCAAGCACTGCGTCGAAAAACTGGGTGTCCGCCATGTGCTGGCCGATGTCTTGGGCGCGAATCAATCCGAGTCGGGTGATATCGCCGGGGTGTTTACCAAACAAGCCGGCGAGATCAAAGGCGATCTATTTGTCGATTGCAGCGGATTCTCCTCGCTGCTGCTCGGCAAGACCTTGGGCGTGGGGTTCAAGGATTGCAGCGATGTCTTGTTTTGCGACACGGCGCTGGCGCTGCAAATACCCTACGACACGCCCGATGCGCCCATGGCTTCGCATACGATCTCGACCGCTCAAGCGGCGGGCTGGATCTGGGATATCGGATTGCCGACCCGCCGCGGTACCGGTTATGTCTATTCGAGCCGGCATACGAGCGAGGAGGAAGCGCGCGAGACCCTGCTGCGCTACGTCGGTGACCAACACAAGGATAAGGCGGCGCGCAAAATTGCCATTCGTTCGGGGCATCGCGAGACCTTTTGGAAGAACAATTGCGTCGCCGTCGGACTCGCGGCGGGCTTTCTCGAGCCGCTCGAGTCCTCAGCCATCGTGCTCATTGAACTGTCGGCGAAGCTGATCGCGGAGCAGATGCCTCCCTGCCGTGAAGTGATGGATATCGTCGCCGCCCGCTTCAATGACGTGAACCACTATCGCTGGGGCAGGATCATCGACTTCCTCAAATTGCACTACGTGCTCACGCAAAGGCAAGAGGCCTTCTGGCGCGACAATCTTGACCCACAGTCGGTCCCCGACCGCTTGAAGAATCTATTGCAGCTGTGGAAATACCAATCGCCGTGGTTCTTCGATGAGTTCGATCGTCTCGAGGAAGTGTTTCCCGCGGCCAGCTATCAATATGTTCTGTACGGCATGGGATTCCGCACCGAGGTGGGACCGATGGACAATGCCGATACCGAATCGACCGCGACGCGTCTGCTGCGCGAAAATGCGGCCATGACCAAACAACTCCGCTCGCAGCTCCCCAAGAATCGCGATCTGTTGCGCAAGATTCATGAGCACGGGCTGCAGCGCATCTAATTGATTTCAAAATGACGCACATCGTGGCCCTCAACAACCTCGTCCACCGCACCGTGCGCGTTCAAGCCGAGCCTGCGGCTAAGTTCGGCGACAATCAGCGCTTCGTGCAAGTGGTGGTCACGGAATTTTCCCTCCTGGTAACGCACTATCCCATTTTGTTCTCCAAAGACGCCGACACCGGCGCATTCTTTTGCGGCGCCATGCTGGGGATCGACGAAGGCGAGAACCTTTTCTTGAAGGAGGGCAAGGGCCACGAAGGTTATCGCCCGCTGAATCTGCAGCGCGCGCCGTTCTTCGTCTCCGGCGACGACTTGGCGATCGACCTCGACCACTCGCGCGTCAGCGCCGACATTGGACAAGCCTTGTTCAATGACCAAGGCGAACCGACCCCGTACCTTGAGAGCATCAAGGCGGCGTTTCAGCAATTGAAGCCGGGCATCGAAATGACCAAGCGCTTCATCGACACCTTGTTGAAGCTCAATCTGCTGGAGCCGGTCGACATCGTTCTCGGCTTCGATGACGGTTCCAATAGAAATCTGACGGACCTCTATACCGTCAATCAAGAAGTTCTGCGCGAGCTGGCGGATGCAGCGGTCATTGAGTTGTTTCGGCGCGGTTATCTGCAATTGATTTATTTCCTCATCGCCTCGCTGAAGCAGATCCCGGTGTTGGCAAAAAAGAAGAACGACCGGTTCCTCGCCGCCTGATCCATTCGCCCACCTTTCAAAATGCCTGAGACGCCCCGAAGTATCGACGCTCGAGATCTTGAAGGTCCCCAGCAGTTTTTGCGTGACGTGGTGGAACCGTGCCGGCCAGTGGTGCTGCGCGGCCTGGTGAAAGATTGGCCCATCGTTGCGGCGGGCCGTCTTTCGCCCGCGGCCGTGCGGGATCACCTGTTGCCCTTGGATGTCGGCGGCGAAATCGAGGCGTTTTTCGGCGCTCCGGCAATTGCAGGAAAATATTTCTATACAGAGGACTTGAAGGGCTTCAACTTCGAACGGCGGCGCATGAAATTTAGCGCAGCGCTCGAGTCCATCGTATCGTCCGTGGACGTGCCGGGTTCGCCGTCGATCTATGTGGGATCAGTCCCGACCAGCGACTTCCTGCCGCGTTTCGCCTCCTTGAATCCGATGCCCCTATTGAGTCCCGGCATTGCTCCGCGAGTGTGGATAGGCCACGCCGCCAACGTCTCGTCTCACTACGACGCCGTGGACAATTTAGCGTGTGTGGCGGTCGGAACCCGGCGCTTTACGCTGTTCGCGCCGCAATTGATCGACAAACTCTACGTGGGTCCGATCGACAACACCATGGCGGGACAACCGGTGAGCCTGGCAGCATCGTCGATCCCCGATAAGGAGCGATTCCCTCTTTTCGAGCAGATCAAAGATCAGTCGCTCGTCGCCGACCTTGCGCCCGGCGATGCGCTCTATCTTCCGAAGCTCTGGTGGCACAAAGTCGAATCGACCGCGCCCTTCAACGTGCTGGTCAATTATTGGTGGGACGCCTTCCGCTTAGGTCCCGACGCGCCCTATACCAGCATGCTGCTCTCCATGATCACGATTGCCGAGCGGCCGGCCGCGGAGCGGCAAGCGTGGCAAGCCTTTTTTGATCACTATGTGTTTCGCAGCCATGGCCACCCGCTGGCGCACCTGCCAGCCGAACAACACGGGCTGCTAGGCTCGCTCAAGGAGAATTACGGCAAGATTCGCGCTCGCGTGATGCATATGCTGCGCGGAGGTTAAGGGCAGGGCGCGCAAAATCGCTAAGCACCAAATAATCTGCGTGCCAGCAACGACTCCATATCGCGGCGACCGTCGCTAATAACGTAAATAATCACTTGTTTCGCGTGCACCCTATAAATTAGCCGGCAGGGCTTAAAGAAAATTTGTCGATATTCCGAGATGCCAAGAGAGCGCAATTCGTTTACGTAAGTACCCCGGTCAGGAGACGTTCTGAGCGCTTCTGTCGCCTTAATGAGGCGATCGAGGACGTGGTCAGCGCTAGTTCGGGAATCGTGCTCGGCGATGTAAAAGTAGATCTCTTCCAGGTCGCGCTCTGCGTCCTTCGTCACAGAGACCTCGCAAAGCATCAGGGGATTGCGGTCTTGGAACGCAGGCGACTCGCCACCTCGCCGATCGACGTGATCTCCCCGCGCTCAACCTGTTGGCTGCCGAGCGCAAGAATCTTCAATAGCGCCAGTGTCTCTTGGGTTTCCTCGTACGAGACAACATCCTGAATCACGGCCTTGGCTTCGCCGTTTTGAGTGATGATCAAGGGTTTACGCTGCTCCTGCAGCACTTGAAGGACCTCGGCGGCATTCGCTTTTAAGTAGCTAATGGGCCTTATTTGGGTCGAATAGCGCACGGTAGCTCCAAATGATTGCAAGACTTAATATAGTCTTTTTATGGTCCTATCGCAATATTGGCTCGTGCGAAACGCACCGCCCGGCCGGCGGATGAATGTGGGCATCGCTCCGCGAGTTTGGATAGGCTATGTGTGCATGTCGGACGCCGAAACGGGGGGCACCATGGTCAAGCTTGATTTTCATCCGAGCGGGCGGCACTTCTTACAGATTCCCGGCCCGAGCCCCGTGCCCGATCGCATTCTTAGGGCGATGAGCCTTCCGACCATCGATCATCGGGGTCCCGAATTTGGCGCGCTCGGGCTCAAAGTTCTATCGGGTATCAAGCAGATCTTCAAGACGCGGCAGCCGGTGGTCATCTATCCCGCCTCCGGCACCGGCGCCTGGGAAGCGGCTCTGGTGAACACCTTGAGCCCGCAAGACCATGTGCTGATGTATGAAACCGGACATTTCGCATCGCTTTGGCAAAAGCTCGCGGCGCGCCTCGGGTTGTCCACTGAGTTTCTTAGCTGGCAGGGCGATGATGCGGAATTACCCGGTGCGCCCAGCTGGCGGCACGGCATCCAAGCGGATCTGATCGAGGCGCGCCTGACCAAGGACCCGCAGCACCGCATCAAAGCGGTGTGCGTTGTGCACAACGAAACCTCGACCGGCGCGACCTCAGACATCCTCGCGGTGCGCCGCGCGATCGATGCGGCCAGGCATCCAGCGCTGCTGCTGGTCGACAGTATCTCGGGACTGGCGTGCGTGGACTATCGGCACGATGAATGGGGCGTCGACGTCACGATCAGCGGCTCGCAGAAGGGACTCATGCTGCCGCCGGGCATGGGCTTCAACGCCGTGTCATCCCGTGCGCTCCAGGCGGCGAAAAGCGCCAAGCTGCCGCGGTCGTATTTCGCCTGGGATGAAATCATTGAAATGAACAGGACCGGTTATTGGCCGTACACGCCGAACACGAATCTGCTGTACGGCCTATCCGAAGCGCTCGACATGCTGCTGGAGGAGGGGCTCGAGTCGGTGTTTCGCCGCCACGCGCGCTGGGCGTGCGGCGTGCGTGCGGCGGTCGCAGGCTGGGGCCTGCCGCTGCAGTGCGCGGACGCTGAGGCGTATTCCCCGGTGTTGACCGGGGTGATTACGCCTGTCGGTGTGGATGCCGATGCGCTCAGAAAACTCATCTATGAACGCTTCGACCTTTCGCTCGGCACGGGGCTTGGAAAGGTAAAAGGCCGCATGTTCAGAATCGGACACTTGGGAGACAGCAACGACCTCACGCTGATTGGGACCCTCGCCGGTTGCGAGATCGGCATGAAGCTGGCCGGCATCAAGCTCGCCGGCAGCGGTGTGCAGGCCGCGATGACTGCATTTGGCGCAGACGCGAGGCCCTCGATCACTGCAGGTGAAGGCCAACTTCAAGCATCGGTGGGTTGAAGAGGCCAACGTGCTGAATCGATCAACCACCCGCGTGCTCGGCTTGCTGTGCGTGATGTATTTCATCACTTACGTCGATCGCGTGAATGTGAGCACGGCGGCGATCGAATTCAGCAAGGATTTTCACCTTTCCAATACGCAGGTCGGTTTGGTGTTTTCCGCGTTTGCTTATCCGTATCTGATCTTTCAGGTTATCGGTGGCTGGGTCGGGGATCGATTCGGCCCGCGTCGCACACTCACCCTTTGCTCGCTCGTTTGGGCCGGTGGGACCGTGCTCAGCGGGTTGTCCACGGGCCTTGTCTCCCTGGTCGCCGCCCGCGTGCTGCTCGGACTGGGCGAAGGCGCGACGTTTCCAACGGCGACGCGCGCGATGTCGAATTGGACTGCAGTCAATCGCCGCGGATTTGCGCAAGGCATCACCCATGCATTTTCGAGGATCGGCAACGCCATTACGCCGCCCATCGTGACCTGGCTCATGGTGGCCTTGAGCTGGCGCGGCTCATTCATCGTGCTCGGAGTATTGAGCTTCATCTGGGCCATCGTCTGGGGATGGTATTTCCGCGACAACCCGCGCGATCATGCCAAGATCACGCCGAAGGAGGTCGACATCCTGCCGGCGTATATTGGCGTCAAGGAAACGCCTGCGGTGCCGTGGGCGGCACTCATCAAGCGCATGCTGCCGGTGACGCTGGTGTATTTCTGTTACGGCTGGACGCTGTGGCTCTTTTTGACTTGGATCCCGCAGTACTTCCTGCACAACTACCACATGAATTTGAAGAACTCGGCCGTGTTTGCGTCGGGGGTGTTCTTTGCGGGAGTGTTGGGCGATACGCTCGGAGGCCGTATTACCGATTGGTTGCTGACGCGCACGGGAAGCCGCACCAAGGCGCGCAGCTACATGGTGGTGGCGTGCAATTTGGGAGCGCTCGCTTCGCTGCTGCCGATATTATTCGTCCACGACTCGACCATCTCAGCAATCTGCCTGAGCTTGGGCTTTTTCTTCGCCGAACTGACGATCGGTCCCATGTGGGCGATCCCAATGGACATTGCGCCGAAGTATTCCGGCACCGCCAGCGGCTTCATGAATATGGGCTCGGCACTGGCCGCGATTCTAAGTCCGGTGGTGGGCGGCTGGATCATCGATGTCACCGGCAACTGGGACTGGCCCTTCATCGGGTCGATGGGACTTATGGTGGTGGGTGCCGTCTTCGCCTTTGCCATGAAGCCGGAACAGAAATTTTAGTTAGCAGAACTAAGTTCCGGTTTAGATAACCTAAAGCGCATTGCCGGTGGAATGGGTACGATTGCTGCTGCATGTCCTCCGACCTCAAGAACCCCGCTGTTGTAAAGCCTTCCGCCTGGCTGGTTGGCGCGTGTCTGTTCGCCGTCTATATCGTGTGGGGCACGACGTACTTCGCCATCAAGGTGGCGATCGAAGGCTTTGCGCCGTTTTTCCTGGTCGGAACACGTTTCGTCGTTGCGGGAGCGCTGCTGCTGGGCTGGCAGGCGTTGCGCGGCGCACCAGCGCCGACGGCGAAGCAGTGGCGCGGCGCGGCGTTGGTGGGATTTCTGCTGCTCGTGGTTGGAAACGGCGGGGTGTCCATCGCGGAGCACTGGGTGAGTTCCGGCGCTACCGTGGCGCTGATCAGCATCATGCCATTGGCGACCGTGCTTTGGTCCGGCGCATTCGGCCAGTGGCCGCGACGCGCCGAATGGATCTCCATTGCGCTCGGTGGCGCGGGAGTTGCCATCATGCTCTTGGGGCGCGATCTGCAAGGAAGCATCTTCGGAACGTTACTCATTCTATTTGCCACGGCATCATGGTCGTTGGGCACGGTTCTTTCCCGCCGGCTGGACATTCCGCATGGCCCGACCGGATTCGGCGCGGAGATGCTGACCGCAGGCCTGATGGGGCTGGTGGTTAGCGCGGCACTGGGCGAACACTGGTCGATTCCGCAAGCGCCGCATGTCTGGTGGGCATGGGGATACCTCGTAGTATTCGGCTCGCTGGTCGCTTTTTCGGCGTATCGGTTCGTCGTCGAGCGAGTATCGCCGTCGCTCGCCGCGACCTATGCCTATGTCAATCCCCCCGTGGGCCTGATTGTGGGTTGGTGGCTGGGCAATGAAACCTTTTCCGTAAACGTTGTGCTGGGTTTGCCCGTCGTGCTCGTCGCGGTTGCGTTGCATGCCTGGATTCAGACACGCGATGCGCCGCTGGCACCGGCCGCAGTCAGGCTCGATACTGCGATGTGCCTCCCCTCAGAGCGTGCCAAGCCCTAGGATCTCGACGCGACGCCGCTGGCCCCGCTATAGGTCCCGTTCGACACGCGCGTCGCGCCTTCCATCCCAGGCACGTGGTCAGCCTTAGACGAAGCCCGTACGATCGAATGACTAGTAGCGGAGCGGGGATATCTCATGCGCTGTATCCGGTTATTGATTCTGGCGGCGGTGTCGACTTCAGTGCATTGCGCACCCGCGCAGCCAGATGGATGGTCGGCTTATGGCGGAGATCCTGGCGGTTCCCGCTATTCCTCGCTGTCGCAGATCACGGCAAAGAACGTGGCCGACCTCAAGGTCGCCTGGACTTTTCGCACAGGCGAGCTTGGCCAGGGCGTGAAGGACTGGCGTCGCTCCGCCTTTGAGGCGACACCGATCCTCTATAGCGGCACGCTGTATTTGACGACCAGCAGCACGGACGTCATTGCGGTGAACGCGGCCAGCGGGCAACTGCGCTGGCGTCATGACTCCCAAAGCCGCAAGGACCTGCACTTCTCCGACGGCGTATCGCGGGGTGTGTCGCTGTGGGTGGATGCAGAGAGCGCGCAACAGGCGCCATGCCACGCGCGCATTTTCGCGCCCACGCTGGATGGCCGGCTACTGGCGCTCGATGCTGCGACGGGCAAGCCTTGCGCCGACTTCGGCGAGCAGGGTGCGGTCAATCTGCTCAAGGACATTCGTTCTCAATTCCAGGAGGGCGATGAATGGCGCAACTACCTTGTGACTTCACCGCCGGCGATTCTGGACGGCAAAGTGATCGTGGGTTCCTCAATTGGCGACAATCGCGCGGTGCTCGAAGAGCTCGGAACGGTGCGCGCCTTTGATGCGCGCAGCGGCCAATTGGTGTGGAGCTGGGACCCCATACCGCGAGACCCCAGCAACCCCCTATATAAAGAGTGGGATTCGGCGACGGTTGAGAATGCAAGCGCGGCGAATGCGTGGGCGCCGCTTTCCGTGGATACCGAACGCCACTTGGTGTTCGTGCCGACCGGCTCCGCCAGTCCGGATTTTTTTGGCGGCGCGCGGCCGGGGGACAATCGCTGGGCGAATTCCATCGTGGCGCTTGATGGCGAGACGGGCAAGCTCAAATGGGGCCAGCAGCTCGTGCATCACGATATCTGGGACTACGACGTGGGCTCGCAGCCAACGCTGGCAAACATCCTGCACGACGGCAAATCCGTGGCGGCCGTGATTCAGGCCACCAAAACCGGTTTCCTGTTTACCTTCGATCGCGACACTGGCGCGCCGCTGTTTCCGATAGAGGAGAGAGCAGTTCCGCAGGACGCCGTCCCCGGCGAACATCCCTCACCGACGCAACCTTTCCCCACAGCGCCCCCGGCGTTGGTGCGGCAGTCGAAGATCACACCCGATGATGCCTGGGGCGTTGCCTGGTTTGACACCCGAGGGTGCCGCAAGCGCATCGAATCGTACCGCTCGGAGGGCATCTTCCAGCCGCCTGCGCTGAAAGACTCGTTGATGCAGCCGGGCAATGCCGGCGGCTCGAATTGGGGCGGCATTGCCTTCGAGCCACGGCGCCAACTCGCCGTGGCCAATACCATGAATTTACCCTTCATCGTGGCGCTGATTCCGCGCGCCGAACTCGCCGCAGAACGCGACTCGGAGGAATACAAGGGCTTCGAGTTCGCGCGGCAACTGGGTACCCCTTACGGCATGCGCCGCAGATCATTCATGTCGAGCTTCGGCATTCCTTGCGTAAAGCCGCCGTGGGGCACGCTGGCCGCGGTCGACATGCAGCGCGGCGTCATCAAATGGCAGATTCCGTTAGGCGACACGCCGGTGGTACATCTGAACGTCGGCATGCCGGGCCTCGGTGGGCCCATTGTCACCGCCGGCGGGGTCATCTTCGTCGCAGCCAGCCTCGATGATCGGTTCCGAGCCTTCGACACGGACAGCGGAAAATTATTGTGGAGCGCGAGCTTGCCGGCCGGCGGCCAGGCCACACCGATGACCTATGCCGTCGATGGGCGGCAATATCTGGTCATTGCGGCGGGTGGATACAAAGACATGAGCACCCGTGGCGATTACTTGATCGCATACGCGCTGCCGCCTTAGACAGAAGGCGGCTAGCGCATATATCACAACGCAGAGGTTGGCCGCTGATACGATGGCGGAATCGATATCCCTTGTCGGGCACTTTCGGCAGTGTGACCGACTGGTAACCGATCTGAAGCCCGGGAGAATAAGCGATGAGTCCGCCTAACCTGCTGCATCGTCGCGATGCCATTAAGATACTGGCGGGGAGCGCGGCGGCCACATGCTGGGGCCGCGGCTCAAGGGCCGCAGATCTCGCTGCACGATCGGCGCCCTTCGTGACGAGCGATGTCGCGCGCCTGCGGCGCGTCATCATGTGTCCGCCCGGCGAAGGGTATTCCGGGCCCTCTAGTCAGGATGATGATTTGGTGCCCGTGGCGGATTACGATGCCGCAGCGGTCGTCAAGGAGCATGCTGCGATGATGCGAATCGTGCGGGCGGCCGGAACGGAAATTCTAACCGTACCGGATTTGCTTACGTCGGCGATCGAACAGGCGCGCTCGCGCGGAATGTGGGAAACCTGGTTGCGGGCCACTCACCCGAAATTGGCTGCTGATGTGAACAAGGTCACCGCGCAAACACTGCTCGGCCGCGATCCAGCGACGCAGTATCGCACTTGGACGGACGGCACTTACCGGCACATCATCGAGGAGCCAGGAGGGATTATTTTCTCCCGCGATACGGCCGTAACCATGCCCGCCGGCGTTGTGCTCTTAAACGTCGGCTCTCCGTGGCGCGTCCGTGAGCAAGTATTGATTCGCTTTATGTTCGATTTTGCGCCGGCCCTGGCGCGCTATCCCATCCTCTTCGATGCGCGCCAAGAGGGCCTGTTGGCCGAGGGCGGAGACTTTCAAGTTGTCGACGAAAGGACGCTGTTCCTGGGAGTCGGTAACCGCACCGATCCACGGATCGCGCCCCTCCTCGCGCGTCGGCTGCAAATGGACGTGCTGACCGTGCAGACGCGAAAGTCGGAATGGCTGCGAAAAATGGACAAGCAATCTCGGCTGCGCCGCGTATTTCTTCATCTCGACACGTATTTCACACACGTCGCCGATAAACAGGCGTTGACGCTGCCGTGGTTTCTGGAATCCGCCCACGTCGGCAAGGATCCTTACGTGCAATTCCTGCAGGGAATGGCCGCTGATAGTGAGATCAGCGACGATGATTTGGCGGCGGCACGGGAGTTCATGCGGGAGTTTGGCAAGGTGCGGCTCTTTCGCGCTGGATCTGCGCAAGAGGACCCGAGCATCAATGACATGAAGCTCGTCGATTACGTGCGCAGCCGCGGCTACACCGTACATTTCGTCGGCGGCGAGGTTCCGGCCGCAGATCCGATTCGCCATCTGTTCACCGTTGTGTTGGATGAACACGAACGTCAAGGCGCCAATGTGGTTGCAACATCACCGGGCCACATCGTGGCATATGAAGGCGCGCCACGCACGCATGCAGCGCTGCGCAGCGCAGGCATTACCGTGACGACGTTTCCGGCGCGCGAATTGTGGCCGTGGGACGGCGGCCCGCACTGCCTCACCATGCCGCTCGAACGATCGGCGTAATGCAAATCCAACTTTGGGACCTCCGTGTTCGGCTACTACCTTGATCTAGCGCTGCGAAGTCTCAAACGCAATCCTGTGCTCACAGGCCTGATGATCACCGCGATTGGTTTCGGGATCGGCACGTCAATGACTTCGCTTTCCGTTTCTCGGGCGATGTCCGGAGATCCCATCCCTGAAAAATCCGCGCAATTATTCATGGTGCAGCTTGATAGCTTGGGACCTGATAGGCGGGGCGAGCGCAACGAGGACGGGCTCGACGAGTACATGAGTTACATCGATACGATGGCGCTCAAGAATCTTCAGGCGGCGCAGCGTCAGACGCGAATTTACTCGACTTACTTCAATGCACGACCGGAAAATCCAGCGCTCAAGCCGGTGGGAGTGATCGCGCCG
>Ga0302326_10006403_pt1 | contig 26443 bp, 26 predicted proteins | sample Palsa_T0_3_FD_202264 | JGI IMG/M metagenome (GOLD analysis project Ga0302326, IMG submission 202264) | Peat permafrost microbial communities from Stordalen Mire near Abisko, Sweden - Palsa_T0_3 | ecosystem: Environmental > Terrestrial > Soil > Palsa > Peat permafrost | place: Sweden: Abisko... | reverse complement strand
GGCGTCGCGGTGAGACGAGCCGCTGGCGGCGGCCGTGGGCCTGGCAGAACGCGTGCGCCATACGCTTACGAAAGCACGCTACCCCGGGCGCCTCGTCGACGGTCAGAGCAGCAGAATCATAACTCGCTTGTCGGGGGTTCGAGGCCCTCAGCTCGTCGATGATTGAAGTCATCGCTACGTCGGGCAACCCACAGGCGACGACCCAGGAGAACGGGTCGAGGTCGTTCACGACGTTCACCGCAAAGCCGTGCGTTGAGATTCCCCTGGAGACGTGCACGCCGATCGAGGCGATCTTACGCGGGCCGACCCACACGCCGGTGTAGTCGGGTCCCTCGTCCGCACGCGAGCGGGCCCCGTCGACCCCTTCCGCGCCGAGCGCGACGACGATTGCGGCTTCCATCGTGCGCAGGTGCGCACCGATGTCGGTCACTCCCATGATCGGATAGCCGACGAGCTGGCCGGGGCCGTGGTAGGTGACGCGGCCACCACGGTCGGTCGCGACGAGGTCGATGCCTTTCGCGCGGTAGAAGTCCTCGTCAAAGGGCAGCTCGCCCGCGGCCGAGCGACGGCCGTGCGTGTAGACGGCGGGATGCTCGAGTAGGAGGAGCGTGTCGGGCAGTTCCTCGGCCTGCCTGCGGCCGCGAACTTGCTTCTGGAGGGCGACCGCGTCGAGATAGGGAACCGTGCCGAGGTGGCACACCCATAGCTCGTTGCGGGTCATATGCTCAGGTTAGCGCCGGGCCAATGTTCAGAGGGTGAGCGCGGCCGGTGCTTCGAGCAATGCGCGGATACGGGCCAGGAACCGCGCGGCATCGGCGCCGTAGAGGATGCGGTGGTCGCAGGCGAGCGTCACCGTCATCGTGTTGCGCGCCTGCACCTCGCTGTCGTGGACAACGGCGCGCGGCCCCAATGAGCCGACTGACAGGATCGCCGCCTGGGGCGGGTTGATGATCGCGGTGAAGTTACTCACGCCAAACATGCCGAGGTTGGAGACCGTGAACGTGCCTCCGCCGAGCTCTGGGGGGGTAATCGACCCGTCGCGCACCCTTGCGGCCAGCGCGTGCGTCTCGCGGGCGATCTCGCCCAATGACTTCTGGTCGGCGTCGAACACTGTCGGCACAACCAACGTCTCCTCGGCGGCGACCGCCACGCCGACGTTCACGCGCGAATGCAGCTGCACCCGACCGTCGCGGTAGCCGCCGTTGGCGCGCGGGGTCTCGCGCAGCGCGAGCGCGCAGGCCTTCACGACCATGTCGTTGTACGTGGGCGCGTCTACGTGACCTAGGGCCTTCAACTCGGAGCGCAACGCGACGCAGGCCTCCATATCGATCTCCATCTGCAGCGTGAACTCGGGAATCGTCGCCTTCGCCTCGGCCATCCGCCGCGCGATCGTCTGCTGGGTGCGCGTGAGCTCGACGATCGTGGTCTCGCCCTTCGCGGTGCTCACTTCCACCGATCCCGTGGCGGGGGGTGGCTTGGCGGTCCCTCTCTGCACATCCGCCTTGACGATCCTCCCGCCCGGGCCGCTCCCGGTCAGGGTGTTCAAATCGATGTCGTTCTCCTGTGCGATACGACGTGCGACCGGCGATGCCCTGAGGCGTTTGCTCCCTTGTGTGTCATGCGCCCCCAGCGCCTTTGGCGAAATCGGCGTAATCGGAGATACGTCGCCGTCAGGGGTCTCACCCACCGCGCGCACGCCGGCCGGTCTCCAGGACGGCTCATCATCCTCATTTTTGGCCGTTGTCGAGACAGATGTATCGGGATCTTCGGCTCCGATTTGTGCGATTGGAGCACCTACCGGCAGCGTGTCCCCCTCGGCGGCGATCGTCCGAAGGACTCCTTCCTGGTCGGACTCGTACGTCATGTTCGCCTTGTCGGTCTCGATCTCGACGAGCTCCTGACCGCGCTTCACGGGCTCGCCGTCGGCGACGAGCCAGCGCAGGATCGTGCCCTCCTCCATCGTGTCCGACAGCCTGGGCATCACGATCTCGGCCATCTAGCGTGCTCCGGAGGCTGCCGGACGTGCTCCGAGGCTCACGAGCGCTGCCTCGACGATCTGGGGCTCGTGCGGGAAGGCGATGTCCTCCAGCGGCTTCGAATACGGCATCGGCACGTCGGCGCCGGACACGCGCGCGATCGGCGCGTCGAGGTCGTCGAAGGCGTGCTCGGCGATCAGTGCCGCAAGGTTCGCACCGACGCCGCCATGCGGCCAACCCTCCTCGACGACCACGCAGCGGTTGGTCTTCTTCACCGACGCGAGGATTGTGTCGAGGTCGAGTGGGCGCAATGTCCGCGGGTCGATCACTTCGGCCTCGACGCCATGCTCTTGCGCGAGCGTCTCTGCGGCCCGCTCGGCCGTGAGCGCCATCCGTGAGACGCCGACGATCGTCACGTCCGCGCCCTCGCGGGCGATCCGCGCATGGCCGAAGTCGACCGTCACCTGATCGTCGTCGGGCACCTCGCCGCGGATCCCGTACAGCGACTCGTGCTCGATAAAGATCACTGGGTTCTCGTCGCGGATCGCCGTCTTCAGTAGGCCCTTCGCATCGGCCGGCGTGGCGGGGACGGCGACGAGCAGGCCGGGCACGTGCAAAAACATCGCCTCCAAACAATGGGAGTGGGTCGGCCCGAGCTGGTGGCCGGCGCCCTGGGGCATGCGAATCACCAGGGGCACCGACACCTGGCCGCCGAACATGTAGCGGATGTGGGCGGCGCTGTTGACGATCTGGTCGAAGGCGAGCAGTGCGAAGTTGATCGTCATCAGCTCGACCACCGGCCGCAGCCCGCTCATTGCGGCGCCCACGCCGACGCCCACGATCGTGTTCTCCGAGATCGGCGTGTCGCGGACCCGGCGCTCGCCGAACTCCCCCAGCAGCCCCGCCGTGACCTTGAACGCCCCGCCGAACACGCCGATGTCCTCGCCCATCAGCATCACGCGCTCATCGCGCTTTAGCTCCTCGCGCAGCGCTGCGTTCAGCGCCTCGCGGTAGCGCAGCTGCGCCATCAGTGGTAGGCCCCGCGGGCATGCTGGTCGAGGACGTAAACATCCTCGTACAGCGACTCCGCTGCAGGGAACGGCGATGCCTCCGCGAACTCGACCGCCGCATCGATCCGGGCGATCGCCGCTCGATCGATCTGCTCGCGCGCTTGCGCGTCGAGGATCCCCTTGCCTTCGAGCAGTGCACCGAACGCCGGGATCGGGTCGCGCTCGCGCCAGTGCGCGACCTCCTCCTTTGTGCGGTACTCCTCGGGATCGGCCATCGAATGGCCGCGAAAGCGGTACGTCACGGCCTCGACGAGCACTGGCCGGCGGTCTTCCCTCACTTGGCTTACGGCCGCGGCGATCACCGCGTGCGTGGCGGTCACGTCCATCCCATCGCAGCGCGTTCCAGGGATACCGAGCGACTCGCCCTTGCGCTGCAGATCGGTCACCGCGGAGTGACGCGCGAGCGAGGTGCCCATGCCGAACTGGTTATTGATCACGACGAACACCACTGGTAGCCGCCACAACGCTGCGAGGTTCAAAGCTTCCCCGAACGTGCCCTGGTTCGATGCGCCGTCGCCGAACGTGCACAGGGTCACGTCGTCGGTGCCGGTGTAGTCGCTCGCCAGCCCGATCCCGGTCGCGATCGGCAGGTTGCCGCCGACGATCCCGTAGCCACCCATGAAGCGCCGTTCGATGTCGAACATGTGCATCGAGCCGCCGTGCCCGCCGCAGCAACCGTCGACGCGCCCGAACAGCTCGGCCATCACCCTCTCAGGTGGGGTGCCGCGCGCCAGCGCATAGCCGTGCGAGCGGTAGGTCGAGACGAGGTAGTCCGTCTCGCGCAGCGCCCGTGTACTGCCCACGATCGTGGCCTCCTCGCCGATCGACAGGTGCAGGAAGCCGCCAATCTTCGCCCGCGCGTACATCTCGCCCGCGCGCTCCTCGAAGTGGCGAATCAGCGTCATCGTCTCCAGCCACTCCCGCGCGGCCTCGGTCTCTGGCAACCCGGACATCAATGCTCCACGGTAGCCCAGCGCGCGATGAACTCCTCGGCCTCCAGCTGCGACAGATCTGCACGCAGCGCCCGCGCGAGCTTCGATGCAGCCTGAGGCGGGCGATCCCAGAACAGGATCACTTCTCCGGCGTCTACTTCGACGACCTCGATGTGGTCGACCCTGCCGGTGTCCGCCAGCAGCGCGGGCGCCCGTCCTCCACGCGTGACGATCAGCCGGTAGGCGCGGTTGGCCTTCATCGCGTATCCCCGTTGCTCGCATGGGCGGCCGCGGCCGCCTCCTCGACGGCGTGCTCGCCGACGAACGCCTGCTCACCGAGGCGCACCGCCGGCACGCCGGTTACTCCCGCCCGGGCTGCGCGTGCGGTGGCGCTGGACAGCTGCTCCTTCACCGAACGCAACCCTGCTCCCTTGAGCACCGCGGCCGGGTGCATCTCGCAGGCCGCGGCGGCGATCAGCACATAGTCCGGGTCCTCGAGCGAGTGTCCTCCGGCGAATGCCTGGCGGAAGGCTGCCTGCACGAAGGGCACCGTTCGCCCGATCGACTTGGCATACGTGGCGACGCGCATCGCCAGCCCGCTGTCGAACGGGAAGGGGCTCGGCCACGTCAGGGGCTGTAGGCCCTGCTCGCGCGCCGCGTGCTCGATCTCCGCGCGGAAGATCTCCTCTTCGGCGCTCCCGCGGTGGGCCTCGATCGACTCCACGCCGGGCAGCTCCCGCGCCAGCACCGGCTGCCACTCGGCCGGGCCAGGCAAAACATGCAGAACGCGCTCCGCGGCGAGGTAGGCGAGCGGACTTGCCAGGTCGAAGTAGAAGGCGGCGTCCGAGTCGGGCATCCCGCCGAGACTAGTGCTCGCGACGTAGGAGGCCGGGTCGCGGATGGCGTATGACGCCACGGAACGGCCTTCTCAACCGTGAATCAACCAACCGTCGGCGGCGCGTCCAGCCTCCATCACGGCCTCGGACAGGGTGGGGTGCCCGTGGATCGTGCGGGCCACCTCGGCGAAGCCGCCCTCCAGCGCTCGCACGTTCACGAGCTCCTGGATCAGCTCGGTCGCCCGCGCGCCGACGATGTGCCCGCCGAGCAGCTCGCCGTATTTGGACTCGCCGACGAGCTTCACCATCCCTGAGCGGTCGCCGTAGACGATCCCGCCGCCGACCGCCCCGTAGGGCACCTTGCCGACGATCACGTCGTAGCCCTGCTCCTTGGCCTGCGCCTCGGTCAGACCGAAGGAGCCGACGTTCGGCGTGCAAAAGGTCGCGCGCGGGATGTCGACGTAGGCGATCGGATGGGTCTGCAGACCCGCGGAGTCCTCGGCGGCGATCACGCCCTCATCGGAGGCCTTGTGCGCGAGCGCCGGCCCCGCGACGAGGTCGCCGATCGCGTAGACGCCCTTGCGCGATGTGCGCAGTGCGCCGTCGACCTGCACCAGCCCGCGCTCGTCGAGCTCTACCCCGGCCTCTGCCAGGCCGAGCCCGTCGATGTCCGCGCCGCGGCCGGCGGCGATCACGAGGTAATCGACCTCGGCGGTTTGATCGCCGTAGGAGAAGCTCACGCTCTTGTCGGTCTCCTGCACGTCCTTGACCGGGGTGTCGGTATGGACCTGGATGCCCTGACGCTTGAGGCCTCGCTCGACCAGCCGCGAGACGTCCGCGTCCTCGGTCGGCAGCACCCTGTCGAGCGCCTCCAGCAGCAGCACCTCGCTGCCCAGCCGCGCGAAGCCCGAAGCGATCTCCGCCCCCGAGGCGCCCGCGCCGACGACCGCCAAGCGCGCGGGCAGCTCTCCGAGCGCCCACGCCTGCTCGGTGCCGATCACGCGCCTACCGAACTCGACCCCCGGGATCGCCCGCGGGATCGAGCCGGTGGCCAGGATCACGGTCTCCGCACCGAACGTCTGCTTGTTGCCGTCCGCCTCGACGAGCACATTCCCGTCCGCGCTCAGCGTGGCCGAGCCTTCGATCAGGTCGATCGTGTTTTTCTTGAACAGCCCGGCGACACCACCGGTGAGCGTGGAGACGACTTTCTCGCGCCGTGCCTGCACGCCGGCGTAGTCGACTTCGACGCTCGCGACCTTCAGGCCGTACTCGTCCGCCTCGCGAATCTCCGTGAGCAGGTCGGCCGAGCGCAGCACCGCCTTGGCGGGGATGCACGCGTAGTTCAGGCAGCGCCCGCCGACCTTGTCCTGCTCGATCACGGCGGTCTTTTTTCCGAGCTGGGCGGCCCTGATCGCGGCCACGTAGCCGCCGGGGCCGGAGCCGATCACGATGCAGTCGTAGGAACTCTCTGCCATAGAGGCCTGAGCCTATCGAACGTCGCTGCGCTTCCAGGGCCGTCCCATGAAGGCGCGAGGCTATTGGTGTTCGCCGGCCTGAATCCTGCCCATCACCCGCACCAGCTTCCAGAACAGCCACCCCCCGAGCCCGACGCTCACCACGCAGATCGCCGCGGCGAGGATCGTCGAGGCGACGACGAGCGCGAGCGAGGTGACGATGATCTGGAAGGCGAGTAGCGCCTCGAAGCCGAGCACCGCCCAATAGCGCCGCTGATACATGCCGGAGGCGAGCAGCAGCAGGACGATCGTCAAAAAGGCGCCGCCTGGGAGTGAGCCACCGCGGCTACGGAGGTCGTGCACGGTCGCGGCGCCGACGATCACCCCAAGGGCGAGCAGTGCACAAACGGCGACCGCGACGAGCAGCGCGGGTGGACGTTCGCCCTCGCCCAGAGGCTCCAGCTCGGCGCGGAGCAGCTCATCGCGCTGACCGCGCTCGGGGCGATTGGACGACGCCAACTCAGGTCTCCAGGGGATACGCGTCGAGCAGCTCGAGCAGCTCGCGGGCGGCGTGCTCGGGATTCTCCGCCGCGGCGATCGCGCGCAATACGCACAGTCGCCGTGCCCCGGCATCGATCGCGTCGGCTGCGTTCGAAGCGTCAATCCCGCCGATCGCAAAGAACGGCACGGACGCGTGCTCGGCGGCGTAGCGCACGAGCTCCAAGCCCACCGCGGGACGACCCGGCTTGGTCGGGGTGGCGTGGACGGGCCCGACGCCGATGTAGTCGACGAGCCCGGCATCCACGGCATCGATCTCCTGCGGGGCGTGGGTGGAGAGTCCGATCACCATGTCGGCGCCGAGGAGCTCGCGCACCTCCTCGACCGGCATGTCCTCCTGGCCGACGTGCACCCCGTCGGCGCCCACCTCCCGTGCGACGAACGGTCGGTCGTTGACGATCAACAGCGCGCCGAGCCGCTCGCACAGCGCTCGCGCGGCATTCGCGACCGCGACCAGCTCATCGTCGGGAAGCTGCTTCTCGCGCAGCTGCACTATGTCCACGCCGCCTGCGATCGCCGCGCGCAGTAGGTCCGGTAGCGCGGCCTCAGCGGAAGACGTATCCGAGATCGACCCGCAGACGAGGTACAGCCGTGCGGCTGCGATACGAGCACGCCGCTCGGCGCCGAGGTCTTGCACGGACATAGATCCGCAGTCTGACAGCGGGCTAGCATCAACCATGTGTCCGCTATCTCCGAGGGTGCCCGGCCGGCCGATGTGATTGTCGTCGGTGGCGGCGTGATCGGCCTGACTGTCGCTTGGCGCGCGCGGGCGAAGGGACTGTCGGTGACGGTGCTCGAGCGCGACACAATCGGGCGGGCAACCTCCTACGTGGCGGCCGGGATGCTCGCGCCGGTGGCCGAGGTGGAGTTCGGTGAGGCCGGACGGGCTGCGCTCGAGCTGGGGCTGCGCTCGGTGGCGCTGTGGCCGGAGTTCGCGGCCGAGCTGGAGCGGTGCAGCGGCGAGGAGGTGGGTCTGCTGAGGACGGGCACGCTGGTGCTCGCGCGCGACGAGGATCAGGCGCGTGAGCTGGAGCGCCAGATCGCGTGGCGCGATTCGCTGGGGCTGCACACGGTGCGTCTGCTAGGCAGCGAGGCCCGCGAGCGCGAGCCGGCGCTTGCATCCACCATGCGTTTGGCGCTGGAAGCGCCGGAGGATCACTCCGTCGATCCACGCCGCGTGCTCCGGGCATTGCGCCGGGCGTGTGAGGTGGCCGGGGTTGCAGTGCGCGAGCACTCGCCGGTGGCGCGCGTCGAGCTGGATGGCGCCGGGACGCAGGTTGTGGCGGTTGCGCTCCAGGACGGCGAGCTCGTGTCCGCGCGTCATGTGGTAATCGCCGCCGGCGCGTGGAGCGGCCGTCTGGAGGGTTTACCCGCGGAGGCCTGCGTGCCGGTACGCCCGGTCAAGGGCCAGCTCCTACGCCTACGCGACCCCGCTGGTCCGGGGCTGCTGAAGCGCGTCGTGCGGTTTGAGGGCGGCTACCTCCTCCCGCGCGCGGACGGGCGCTATGTCCTGGGCGCGACCGTCGAGGAGCGCGGCTTCGAGCGGCATGCGACCGCGGGCGGGGTGTACGAGCTGCTGCGCAACGCCCACGAGGTCGTCCCCGGCGTGAGCGAGCTGCAGATCGAGGAGCTGTGCGTCGGGCTGCGGCCGGGCACGCCAGACAATGTCCCCTTGGTCGGCCCCGGTGCGCTTCCCGGCTTGACTTGGGCGACGGGCCATCACCGCAACGGCATCCTGCTCGCGCCGGTCACCGCCGAGCTGGTGCTCGAGGCGCTGCTCGGTGGGCAAACTGGCAACCCGCTGCTGTCCGCCTGTGACCCCTTGCGCTTTACGGCGGATTCGGACAGTCCGCCACGCACAGACTCGCTTTCCCCAGTGGGAGCTCCGCGATGATCGTCAACGGGCAGAGTGCTGAGATCCAACCAGGCGAGACTGTCGCGTCGGTATTCGAGCGTCTCGGCCTGTCGCTCGCCGCTCGGGGAGTTGCCGTGGCCGTCGACGGCGAGGTCGTGCCACGAGCCGCCTGGCCGAGCTTTACGCTCGACGCGGATTCACATGTGGAGGTGCTCACAGCGATGCAGGGAGGATGATCCGGGGGATGACCGATCCGACGAGCGCCGCACCGCCCATCGCGGCTGCGCACAACGGCACAGGACCCATCGAAGATGCGCTGCGGATTGCTGGCCGCAAGTTTCAATCGCGCCTGTTGCTTGGCACCGGCGGGTTTCCATCGCTGGAGCTGCTCGCCGAGGCGATTGCGCATAGCGGCTCGCAGCTCGTGACCGTCGCCTTGCGCCGGATCGATCCGGCCGCGCGCGGCTCGCTCGTGGACGTGCTCTCCGCCGCCGGCGTGGAGCTGCTGCCGAACACGGCCGGCTGCTTCACCGCCCGCGACGCAGTCCTCACCGCGAAGCTCGCGCGTGAGGCGTTCCAGACCGACTGGGTCAAGCTCGAGGTGATCGGCGACGAGGACACGCTGCTGCCCGACGCCCCCGAGCTGCTGCGCGCCGCGGAGGAGCTCGTCGACGACGGCTTCGTCGTGCTGCCGTATACGACCGACGATCCGATTCTCGCACGGCGGCTGGTCGATATCGGCTGCGCGGCGGTGATGCCATTGGGCTCGCCGATCGGCAGCGGCATGGGCATCCGTAACCCCTACAACATCAGCCTGATCCGCGAAGCCGTACGGGTCCCGGTCGTGCTCGACGCCGGCATCGGCACGGCCTCCGACGCGGCGCTCGCGATGGAGCTCGGTTGCGATGCGGTGATGGCCGCCAGCGCGATCGCCCGCGCCCAGGATCCCGTGCGCATGGCGAGCGCGATGCGCCACGCAGTGCAGGCCGGACGCCTGGCGCGCACGGCGGGCCGTATACCCCGCCGGCTCTACGCCACCGCTTCCACGCCCGACGAGGGTCTCCCAGACTTCAGCTGAACTTTGCTGAGGCGGCCGGTCTACTCGGTCTCCTACTTAACGACTTCGATCGTCCCATTCATGCTCGCCGGGTGATATGTGCACTCGTAGTGGATGATCCCCGGTTTGGTGACCTTGTAGGAGAACGTCGATCCTTCGGTGAGGTTCGCAGAGGCGAAGTGGGCCGGTCCGGACTGGGAGGTGACGTTGTGGGTGACGTCGTCATAGTCGGTCCACTTGATCGTGCTTCCGACCTTCACCCTGATCGTGTCCGGGTTGATCGCAATGTTGCGATAGGCGATCTGGACTGTCCCACTCTGCACGGGCGTCGAAGATGCCGGCGCGGCGTACTTGGGCGTCGAGTCCGTTTTTAGGCCGCTGGAAGTGCTCGTGCTCGCCGCCGTCGAGCTGCTGGAGCTACTCGACCCGCAGCCGGCCGCGAACAACAGAAGCGCGGAGCAGCCGATCAGCGCACCTAAAAGTAGACCTTTTCTCATCGGACGATCCTTTCTCCGCGGACGTTCTACCCAGCCTAACCTAGACTGGCCGGTCCATGACACGCCACTTTCTTACGGGAGCGGAGCTGACGGCAGCGGAGCTAAACGCCTTGCTCGACCGCGCCGCCGAGTTGAAGGCCGCGCCGCTTTCCTCCGAGGCGCTCTCCGGGCGGAGCGTCGCGCTGATCTTCCAGAAGCCCTCCACCAGGACGAGGCTGTCGTTTGAGGTAGGCATCGACGAGCTCGGCGGCCATCCCGTGGTGCTGCGCTCAGACGAGCTGCAGCTCTCGCGCGGAGAGTCGCTGCGCGACACCGCGCTCGTCCTCTCCCGGCACGTCTGCGCGGTGGGCGTGCGCACGGGCCCCGACGCGATGCTCGCCGAGCTGGCCGAGTACAGCGAAGTGCCGATCTTCAACATGCTCACCGCCCTGCACCATCCCTGCCAGGCGCTGGCCGACCTGCTGACGCTGCGCGAGGCGCTCGGCACCTTTGAGGGGGCTCAAATCGCCTATGTCGGCGACGGCAACAACGTCGCTCGCTCGCTCGCGCTGCTCGGCACGCTCGCGGGCCTGGACGTTGCGGTGGCCTCTCCTCCCGGTTACGCGCTGGAGGAGGATCTGGCGCTGCTCGACGGCGCCACCGGCTCCCTCGAGCTGCACACCGACCCGCTCGAGGCCGTGGCCGGCGCCCAGGCACTCTACACCGACGTGTGGGTCAGCATGGGCGACGAGGCGACCGCCGACGAACGCCGTGCGGCGCTCGCGCGCTACCGGGTCGACGACGCGCTGCTCGACGCCGCCGCGCCCGGCGCCTTCGCGATGCACGACCTGCCCGCACATCCCGGCGAGGAGATCACCGCCGAGGTCCTCTACGGCTCGCGTCAGCGCGTCTGGGACCAGGCCGAGAACCGCCGCCATGTGCAGAAGGCTCTCTTGGAGTTGCTGGTGGCTCCCGCCGACTCCTCGCCACCGGCATGACCCTCGATCCACGGGTGGTTCCCGATGCCGACGCGTCGACCGGGCTTTCCGATGCTCCTGGAGCTGTCGATGGCGCCGACGTGCCCTCGCCGCGCCCGCAGCGGGGGGACGAGCTCGAGTTGAGCATCGACTCGCTTGCCTTCGGCGGCGAGGGCGTCGCGCGGCTGGGTGATGGCGGTTACGTCGTGTTCGTCGCGGGCGCCATCCCGGGCGATCGCGTGCGCGCGGTCGTGCACAAGCGCAAGCGCAGCTACGCGCACGCCCGCGCCGTGGAGATCCTCGAGCCCAGCCCCGAGCGGATCGCGCCGCGCGCCAACCACCCCGGTGTCCCGTGGCAGGTGCTTCCCTACGAGCGCCAGCTTCTGGTCAAGCGGGCGCAGGTCGACGACGCCCTGCGGCGGATCGGACGCCTCGACGGGTTCGAGTTGGAGGAGATCGTGCCGGCGCTCGAGCAGTGGCGCTACCGCAACAAGCTCGAGTACTCCTTCGGGGGCGCTCCCGCCGGTTCCGAGGGCGACGGTCTGGTGTGCGGCTTCCACGCCCCGGCGGGCGGCAACAGCGTGGTGGCGATCGAGGATTGCCTGCTGGCATCCGAGCGGGGCAACCTCGCGCGCGAGGTTGCGCTGGCCTGGTGCCGCGCGCAGGGACTTACCGCCTGGGAGCGTGGCGGCGGTCGCGGTGCTCCTGCCGGCGAAGGCCGGGAGCGGACGGCGCGGGTGGGGGCCGATCCGGACGGGCGTGTGCGCCTGCGCAACCTCGTCGTGCGCGAAGGCCGGCGCACCGGCAAGCTGCAGATTCGCATCGTCACGACCGACGGCGAGCTCGAGGCGGGCGCGCTCGCGCAGGCGTTGAGCGAGGCGCTCGGCGAGAGCCTCTCGGGCGTACTGTGGACGCGCTCGCGCAGCCTCGCGGAGACGACCGCGGGCGGCGACACCGAGCTGGTGTGGGGCGATGCGGAGCTTCCAGAGCGCCTCGGCGAGCTCGACCTGCGCATCTCCCCCGAGGCGTTCTTCCAGACGAACACCGAGATGGCGGAGCTGCTCTACGCGGTGGTTGTCGAGTACGCGGCGCTGGAGGGCTGGGAGCGCGTCTACGACCTCTACTCGGGGATCGGCACGATCGCGCTCACGCTTGCCCCGCGCGCGGGCGAGCTGTGGGGCATCGAGCTGATCGAGGAGGCCGTCGCCGACGCGATCGCCGCCGCGCGGCGCAACGAGATTCCAGGCGTGCAGTTCTTCGCCGGCGACACCCGCCTCGCCCTGCCCGAGCTGGTCGAGCGCGCCGGGCGACCGGACGTCGTCGTCGTCGATCCGCCGCGCGCCGGGCTCTCTCAGAAAGTCGTGCGCCGGATCATCGAGGCTTCGCCGAAGCGGATCGTCTACGTGTCCTGCAACCCGACCACGCTGGCGCCCAACGCCGCACAGCTCGTCGAGGCGGGCTGGGTTTTGAAGAAGGTTCGCCCCGTCGACATGTTCCCCCAGACGCACCACATCGAGTGTGTGGCGTTGTTCGAGCGCCGATAGGGTTTCAGAGCGATGCGCGCCGCCACCATTCGCGAGCAGCAGATCGTGATCGAGGAGCACTCCGATCCGGAGCCCGCCGCCGGCGAGGTGCTCGTGCGTGTGCGCGCCGCCGGGCTGAATGGTGGCGACATGATGCAGCTGCGCGGGCTGTACCCGGCGCCCCCCGGCTACCCTCAGGACATCCCCGGCATGGAGCTCGCCGGCGAGGTGCTCGCGCTCGGCGCCCACCCCGCGGGAGCCGAGCGCTTCGCGGTGGGTGACCGCGTGATGGCGATCGTCGGCGGCGGCGCGCAGGCCGAGTTGATGACGGTCCACGAGCGTCTGCTGATGGCGGTCCCGCATGAGCTCGACTGGCCCGCCGCTGGGGGCCTGCCAGAGGTCTTTACGACCGCGCACGACGCCGTGTTCGTCCAGGCCGAGCTGCGCTCCGGTGAGCGTCTGCTCGTGCACGGCGGCGCCGGCGGCGTCGGCACGGCCGCGATCCAGCTCGCCGGTGCGGCCGGCGCGCGGGTGACCGCGACCGTTCGTCACGAGGGGCTGCGCGAGCAGGTTGCCGCGCTCGGAGCCGAGGCGATCGCGCCCGAGGACTTCGCCGAGCACGGTCCGTTCGACGTGATCCTCGAGCTCGTCGGCGCGCCGAACCTCGCCGAGAACCTCAAGGCGCTCGCCACTGGGGGGCGGATCGCCGTGATCGGCGTCGCCGCCGGGGCCAAGGGCGAGCTGAACCTGCTCGCGCTGATGGGCAAGCGTGCCCGCATCCACGGCTCGACCCTGCGCGCGCGCTCGCTGGAGGAGAAAGCCCTGAACGCGAGGCGCGTCGAGCACGAGGTGCTACCGCTGTTCGAAACTAGCCCACCCGCCCTACGCGTGCCGATCGCCGAGACCTTCCCGCTCGAGCGCGCCGCCGATGCCTACGAGCACTTCGCCGCGGGCGGCAAGCTCGGCAAGATCGTTCTTGAGATCTGACGCAGGCTCTTAGTACGGCGGCTGCGCCGCGTACCAATCGCCAAGCGTGCGGAACGCCGCCCAGAAGGCGCGCTTGGCGTCCTGTTCGTCTAAGGAGTCGTCGATGTTCGGTACGTACAGGGCGTCGATCATCGGCGTGAGGCGTTGGACCTCGCCCAGCAGGGGCTCTAACGGACGCGCGAGCGGGATCTCCATCTCGCCAAGCGCGGCGAGCGCGTCCGGGCCCATCACGACGACGATCTTCGGCTGCACGATCGCGAGCTCTTCGACGACGCGCGCCACGCAGGCGAAGTCCGCGAGCGATGAGTCGCTCAGCGGGCACTTCACGCAGAGCGTGCCGTAGACCGCGAGCGGATCGATCGACAGCCGCTTGAGCGACTTCATCAGCGCGCCGCCGGCGCGGCCATAGAAGGCGACGCCCTCCTCGATCTCCGATGGCATCGGGGCGTGCTTGAGCAGCATGATGTCCGCCTGAGGGTGTCCCGAGCCGAGCACCGGCATCAGGTTCCCACGCGGGCAGTGCGGGCACGCCTGCAGCTCGCGCGTGAGCGAGTTCAGCTCGCGGATTGCGCGCTCGAGGTACTTCTCGCGGATCTCGTCATCGGTTACGGGCATCGACCCCGAGGGATTTGACGGCGCGCGGACTTGTCCTTGACGCTGCACCCTTACTTGCGGTGGCCGCCCGTCGCGCGCTTGACCCGCCGGGCCTTCCGCGCCCGCTGGGCAGAGGCGGGTGTGGCCTTGGTCTGCAGGAACTTCAGCGCTTGCACGTACAGCAGGCTGGTGGGGCGCGTGAGGATGTCGGCATCCCGCAGCGACTGCAGGAACTCGGCCGGCCCGTCGAAGTCGCGCATCCGAATTCGCACCGAGCCGAGGCCCTGGGCGACGTGCGAGTCCGAGCCGGCGCCCGCGACGATCCGGTACTTGGCCGCAAAGCGCGCGGCCTCCTCGTTGAAGGCACCGATCGCCACGCGTGGGTTGAAGACCTCGATCGCGTCGACGTCGTCGAGGATCGTCAATAGGTGCTCGTAGTCGGGGACCGAGTGCATCCGATCGAACGGGTGCGGCACGTACACGAGACCGCCCTGGCGCTTGATCTCGTCGACGGTCTCCTCCAAGCTCAGCCCGCGCGGGATCTTCTCCTCGATGAACAGCCCGATCACCTCACCCTGCCCGGCGGTCTTCACCTCCTCGGCAACGATCACCTTCACGGGGTGGGCGGGGTCTAATTCGGCGGCCTGGCTGCGGGCCTCCAAGGCGCCGGAGATCTCGTTGTGGTCGGTCACCGCGATCGCGCCCAGTCCCTGCTCGCGCGCTCTCGCCAGCAGCACCTCCACCGGCGTGGCGCAATCGCCCGAGTGGTCGGTGTGCATGTGCAGGTCGACATCGATCAGCGGTCGTTTCGCCAGGCGCCGCTTCAGCTCAGGATCGCCGCCCGCGCTGTGCCTGCGCGCCGCCACGCCGCGGTAGATCTCCTCCAGCGCGTCGGCGGCACGGACTGTCTCGGCGTGATCGTCGAGCAGCCTGTAATCGCCGGGGAAGTGGCGGTCCATCAGCTCGGCCGTCGCGGGCAGGCTCGCGGTTCGTGCGTCGAGTCGCCCGAAGAAGGTCTCGACGAAGCGCCGCGCGACGAGTGTCGAGAGCACCCGCTCGGTGGGCGCGTGGAAGGAGCCGACGTTGAGCGAGCGCGAGTGACGCAGGGCAGCGTTGGAGGTGCTCGGCGCGAACGGCTCGTGCACATGGACGAAGTCGAGCGGGACGGTGCTCAGCAGTTCCTCGATTGTGCGCGCGACATCGATCGGCAGCGCCGGCGCCCGCCGGCGTGGACTTGGCCCGCCCGCCCGCGCAGTGCTCTGTAGATCGAGTACCTCACCGACGGCGATGACCCGAGGCCCACCCGGGCGGGCGGGGTCCGAGCCCGAGTCGGTCCCCTCCAGCAGTGATCCGGCGTTACCCCGCGCTGCCCGCAGCGCCTTGCGCGAGGCGCGCACTCGCTCCTGCGAGCGCGATGGGGCGAGCACCAGCACCCGGTGCCCGCGCGCCGAGAGCTCGCGCGTGACGCGCTCGACGTAGGCGTTGACCTCGTGCTCTCGCTCCTCCCACGGGTACGGGGTCACATGGGCGATCGAGAACCGCTCTGACGAGGCCATCTGGCCCGCCATGATCACACCTTCTGCGTCACCTTTCGGGGCTTGCTCGCCGGAGATCCAGATCCGGCGGGCCCCCGTCCGTACTTGGCGATGAACTTCTCCGTGTCCAGCCGCGCCTGGTTGTCGGGGCGCTGGTTGTGGGGCGACTTCATCAGGTAGGAGGAGGGCCCGTCGAGCTGGCCGCCGACGCCGTGGTTGAGCGCGAGCTTGCAGCAGCGAACAGCGTCGATCACGATCCCGGCCGAGTTCGGGGAGTCCCACACCTCGAGCTTCATCTCGAGGTTCAGCGGGACGTCGCCAAAGGCCTGGCCCTCGACGCGGATGTGCGCCCACTTGCGATCGGTCAGCCACGGCACGTAGTCCGAGGGACCGACATGCACGTTCTCCGGGGCCATCTTGTGGTCGATGATCGAGGTGACCGCGTTGGTCTTTGAGATCTTCTTTGACTCCAGGCGCTCGCGCTCGAGCATGTTGTAGAAGTCCATGTTGCCGCCGACGTTCAGCTGGGAGGTGCGCTGGATGCGTACGCCGCGCTCCTCGAACAGGCGCGCCAGCGTGCGATGCACGATCGTGGCGCCGACCTGCGACTTGATGTCGTCGCCGACGATCGGCAGATGCGCCTTTTTGAAGCGCTTGTCCCAGTAATCCTCGCGGGCGATGAACACCGGAATGCAGTTGACGAAGCCGCAGCCGGCCTCGAGCACCTGCTCGACATACCACTTGGTCGCCTGCTCGGAGCCGACGGGTAGGTAGGAGACGACCACATCGGTATGGGTGTCCTTCAAGATTTTCACGATGTCGGCGGTCTCGCCGGGGGCCTTTGTGATCTTCTCTTTTAAATATTTGCCGAGGCCGTCGTGAGTCATACCGCGATATACGGGCACACCCAGATTCTTGGGGACCTTGGCGAACTTCATCGTGTTGTTCTGGCCGGCCCAGATCGCCTGGCCGAGGTCCTTGCCGACCTTCGTCTTGTCGATGTCGAAGGCCGCGGTGAACTCGATGTCGCGCACGTGATAGCCGCCGAGGTCGACGTGCATCAGGCCGGGAACTTCCTGGCTGGGGTCGGCGTCGCGGTAGTACTGGACGCCCTGCACGAACGCCGATGCGCAGTTGCCGACGCCGACGATCGCGACGCGGACCTTGTCCGACTGGTACCGCGCGACGCCGTTCTTGGAGGCGCCATTGGAGGAGGCGCCGTTGCTGTGTTGGGTGGGAGTCAAGTCGTATGTCCTTCCTGAAGGTTCGGGGTAACTACTCCGCGCGGCGCGCTAGGTCACACCGCGGGCTTGGACAGCTCGCTGCGCACGTGCCAGATGCGCTGCGCGACGGTGATCAGGCTGAGCGCCGCGAGCACATACACGGCCCCCTTCAGCACCGCGAGGTGCCCGCCCGCAGCGACGTCAGCGAACAGTAGCCCGATCGCGAGGATCACGACGCGGACGGGGCGCGTGGCGATGCCCACCTTGCACTCGACGCCCAGCGCCTCCGCGCGGGCGCGCGTGTAGCTGACCATCAGCGAGCTGAGCACCGCGACGACGACCGCCGCGGCCGCGACGCGGTCGCCTTTCAGTGCGAAGTCCCCGGCGACAGCCGTCAGCACGATCCCCTCCTCGATCCGGTCGAGCGTCGAGTCCAGGAACGCGCCGAAGGGGGTGCCCTTGCCCGACATCCGCGAGTAGCGCCCGTCGAGCGTGTCCATCACCGAGCCGACGATGAACGCGACGCCGCCGAGGAAGTACAGCTCTTCCCACACGAGCACGGCCGCCACTAGGTTCAGCGCGAAGCCGGTGAGCGAGATCGCGTTCGGCGTCAGGCGCGAGTCGATCAGGCGGTTGCGCACGAGCTCGCGCCGCTCCCCCGCTCCGATCGGGGCTCTGCCGTTCGCTCGCGCCCGGGGTACTCCGCGCCGCGCGCGGCGCGTGGGAGCTTGATGTCGCGGGGCCATCAGCTCGCTTGCAGAGGATTGGAAGTTGATTCGGAGAAGCGCCACACGCCACCCGGGCGTGCCCGCGCGAGCCAGCGCGCGCCATAGGCGGCGAGGCCGGCGGTGAGCGCGCCGAGGATCGCATCGAAGATGAAGTGGTTGGCGGTGGCGATGATCACGAACGCCATCAGGAACGGGTAGAGGAACCACACGACCTTCACGACCCGATGCCGCGCCAGGCGCGCGAGCGGCCAGCCGATCATCAGCGCAAAGCAGACATGCATTGAGGGTACCGCCGCATATGGGTTGACCAGCGCGTTCAGCGAGGCACTGGCATGGTCGACGTGCACGCCGGTGACGTTCGAGACGGAGTCGATGAAGCCCCATTCGGGCATGAACCGCGGCGGCGCCGTCGGGAACACGACGTAGCCGATCAGCGCAATGAACATCGCGATCACGAACATGTTGCGCACGAAGTAGAAGCTGCGGTTGTGGCGCAGGTACAGGTAGACGAGCGCCCCGACCGTGACCGTCGTCTGCGCGTTGACGTACAGCCAGCTCAGGAAGTCCATCAGCGCGCGGCTGCCGGACGCCCACGCCTGGATCGAGGGCTCGACGAAGATGTGCAGCGTGAGCTCGAGCGAGATCACGTCGCGTGCGTGGGCGAAGGCGGCGTTGGCGTCGCCCTCGACCAGCCCACGTACCAGTCGATAGGCGAGATAGGCCGCGGCGAACAGGGCGACTTGACGCAGCACGTCCAGCCATCCCCGGGGCAGGACGCGTGCCTGTAGGAGACGAGCACGAGCGACCACACGGGAAGCCTAGACGATGTAAAGAGGCCCTATCTAAGAACCTCGAGAACAGCGGGGGCCGTGATCGAAGATCCTCACCAGGGAGAAGTCGATCCCGATATGCAGGCTGCCCGCGGCGCGCGCCTGCACCTCTGTCCAGCCGCCCGGCGCCTCGCGCACACAGCCGTTCCCATCGAGGACTGCCCAATAGGGGGTGAAGCGGATCCGCACGGTCGTGCTCTCCGGGCGAGGCTCGGAGAGCGTGAACGAGTCGGTGCTGGCGCTCGTCAACACCGCGGGCGCCTGCGCCAGCGGCGTGGCGCCAAGCACCGCGAACAGTTGCCAGTGCGTCGAGCGCCAGATCTCCCGCAGGTATGAAAGCCCGCCCCCGCGCAACAACTTGGCCTCGGCCTTCCCCGAGTAGTCCAGGGGCCCGCCGGACAGTGCGACGTAGGAGACCGCCTCTTCAAACAGCCACGCGCGGTAACGCGTGGGCGTGAGAGGAGTCCTCGATTCGTCGTAGAACAGCGCGTTGCGGCCCTGATCGAGCTGACGCTCCCAGCCGCGCGCGAGCATCGCGTGGGGCGCAACCCAACGGGCCTCCCAGTGATTGCGCGTGGGGACGATCTCGATCCGCGCGGGGCGCTCTGAGTAGCCGACGCCGAGCATGCGCAGCTCCTCCAGCAGGGGCGTGTAGTAGGAGGCGTGCACGGCGGGATCCGATGCGGCCGAGGCGTTGTCCGTGATCGGGGCCTTGACCTGCCAGTAGAGGAGCAGCGGGGCGAGCAGGAGCAGCAGGTGGGGGCGGCGTGGCATCAGGACGCAGGCCGCGAGGGGACCGGCGAGGAGCGCGCCGAGACGGTCGGCGTTGCCGCCGACGGCCGTCGGAATTAAAAAAGCGCCGAGCAGCGCGGCGGCGTACAGCAGTGTGCCGATCAACAGCACGCGAGGGCGCTCTTCGAGCGGGCCGTCCGAGTGATCGCGCCCGGCGCGGAGAATCAGCGCGGCGATCACGAGCACAGCGCCGAGCGCGGGGTAGAAGGCGGAGGCGACAAACGGCTGCGAGCCACCTTCGGGGAAGGCGAGCGCGAGCAGGGCGATCGGGGCGAGCGCGGTCAGGGTGAGCACGATTGGCCAGGCGCGAGGCCTGCCGGCCAGCGCCCAGGCGAGGAAGGCGAGCGCGAGGAAGGCGCCGGCCACGGGGCTCGCCAGCGCGCAGAGCACGGCTAGCACGACCGCAAGCCCGCGTAGGACATATCGCTCGCGCGGGACACGGGCGGCGAGCAGCGCGCCGAGGCCGAGCGCGAGGCCGAGATCGAAGGGGATGCGGTTGGAGAGCAGCTCGACGGACACGCCGAGCGCAAACCAGAGCGCCGCGATCCGCGTGGCCCGCGCCGGGAAGTGGCCGTCGATCAGCAGCGCGAACAGGGCGCTCGCGGCAACCGCCGACAGCGCCGCCAGCAGCTGCGGTCCGAGCCACGCACCAAGCGCGGGAGCGAGCACGGAGTAGGCGGGCAGGTGGTGGCCGCCGTACCAGGAGTTGTCCCAGAGGGTGAAGCCGACGCGCGAGAACAGGTCGCTGCGGTAGGCGGCCGCCGCCAGGTCGGTGCTGGGCGGCGCGACGATCACGTAGGCGAGGCCCAGCACGGCCGCCAGCGCGGTCGCGAGCGCCCAAGTGGGAACCCGCTCCTGCAGCGCGCCCGGACCGTGCTCGCTCGCCACGGGCGCCAGCGGGGACCCGCGGAGTTCAGCGCGCGAGCTCAGGGAGTTCACCGCGCGAGGATATATACCGTGGGCCGATGCGCTCGCCGACTTGGACGCCCCCCACCCGGTCGCGGGTGCGCCGCATCCGCGACCGCCTGCGTGAGGTCTATGGCATCCCGCTGATGGCGCCGCACGGCGATCCGATCGCCGAGCTGGTCCTGACTGTGCTCTCGCAGAGCACGAACGACCGCAACCGCGATGTTGCGTACCTGCGCTTGCGCGAGCGCTTTGCGACGTGGGAGGACGTGCGCGACGCAAAACAGGCGGAGGTCGAGGAGGCGATCCGCCCGGGCGGGATCTCGAAGGTGAAGTCGGTCCGCATCCAGGCGATCCTGCAGGCGATCGGCGCCGGCTCCTCCGAGCTGTCGCTGGACTGGCTGGCGGATGTCCCGATCGAGCAGGCGCGCGACTACCTGACCGCGCTTCCCGGCGTCGGTCGCAAGACCGCGGCGTGCGTGCTGCTGTTTGCCTACGGCCTGCACGACGTGCCCGTCGACACGCACGTCTCGCGCGTCGGCATGCGCCTGCGGCTGCTCCAGCCGGGCGCCCCGTTCGATCAGCTGCACGACGAGATGCTCGCGCTGACCCCGCCGGGAGAGGAGCTGGAGCTGCACGTAAACCTCCTGCGCCACGGCCGGCGCACCTGCCACGCGCGCAAACCGGCCTGCAGAGAATGCGCCCTCTCGAGGATGTGTCCCAGCCGCAAGTCTCCAGTGAGTTCAGGATAACTGAAGGGCTCTCAGCGGGAACCCAAGTGCTCGGTGGAGTGCTTGTTGGTGGTCGACCCTTGGGTTCGCGGTGAACCTGTGGGGTTGGTTTCGTGAGGTTCTTCGAGGAGCTGGCGTGCGGAGTGCGCGTAGCGGATCGCGGTTGCCTCGGTGATGCCGAAGACGGCGGCGAGGTGGAGAGGGTCGGCGCCGTGCGTGAGCGCCTCCTCGAGCTGCCGGTCGATCCGCAGCCGCTCCAGCGTGCCCGGGAGTCCTTGCAGGATTTTGGCGGCCGTGACAGAGCCGATGGGTCCGAAGCCAAGCGCGGTCACTTTGTTGATCAGCAGGTGCTTGTTGGCGGTGTTCGGCCAGCGTCGGCGGCGACAGTCGAGCCACTGGAGCAGGAGTTGATGGGTGAGCTCGTCCAGTGGACGTGTGTGGCCAGCGATCGTTAGGCGGCGGTTGGAGAGATCAATGTCATCGAGTTGTAGGGCGCGGATCGCTCCGGGCCTGGCGGCGTGCACGGCCGCGAGCGCGACGAACAGTCGTGCTTGTGGTGTGGTGGCCGCCTCGATCGTGCGAGCGAGCTCGTCGGGATGCAAGGGCTGCCGGACGGGGTAATCGAGTGGTCCGCCCTTGATCCGGCTTGTAGGGTTGCGGAATATAACGTCGTTGTTCTTCGCCCAAGCAAAGAGCGACCTAAGGGCAACCAGTGTCACCCGGCGTTCTCGGCCGTGGAGGCGATCGACGTGGGCGAGGATGTCTTCGCGGGTGACCTCGCGCAAGTGCTGGTAGCGAGCGGACCATTCCAGCAGCGCGGGCCTGGCCAACCGCAGGTATTTCCGGGTGGTGTCAGGGTCTCGGGCTGGGCTGCGCGGCCCGCCGTCGTGCAGGGCGCGCACCCACCGTTCTGTCTCGGAGCGGATGCCCGGCGCGAGGCCGTCGAGCTTGACAGCGAGCCACTTCTCAAAGCTCGCTGGACGGTCATCGAGCAGGACACCCATCCGCTCCAGGACCTCGCTGATGTGTTCGGTGCTGATTTTGCGGTCGCGCAGGACACCGTGGAAGTCCGAGCTGCGGATCAGCTCACCGTCGCGATGCTCGGCGAGAAGCATGATCAGCGTCCGGTTCAACAGACTGCGCAAATGCGGGGAGATGCCGCGGGCCTCGGCCATTGCGTGCGCGAGATGCAGACCCCACGCAAGCCACGGGTTCTCGGGCGCCTTCTCCCTGCGCAGGTCCACATCGCCATAGCGGTAGCAACGAGGAACAACAAACAGCGGGAGCTGGACCCAGATCATCCGTGGCCTGCCAACGGTCAGGGGTGGCGGCTTCGGTCGACGGCGGCCCGGGAGCGCCCTCGAAGCAGCACGACGGCCCGTCAACAAGGCCAGGAACAGCTGCTGATGCTGCACCCTGCGCACGTAGGGCATGAGGAGTGTGTTGGGACCGGTCGGTCGCTCGAGCGACGCCTGCACCCAGCACAGCCGGCAATAGCCCGTCTTGAGTGGCTCGCGGCGACCACAAGCGTCGCAATCACCAGCGCTCCTGTTGCGGGCGAAGCCGTAACAGGCCCGACACATGCCTCGGGCGTAGATCCGTCCCCAAGCCAGACAGGAGCCGCAGGACATAGGGATCCTGTGGCTGCTGCCGTCGCGCAGAGCCACGGGTGCTCAGGCCGGTGGCAGCGTTTGCGTTTGTGGTGAACTCGAGGGGTGTGTCTCGAGAGGTTGTTCGAGGAGCTGGCGTGCGGAGTCCGCGTAGCGAATCGCGGTGGTGTCGCTGATGTCGAAGACGGCGGTGAGGTGGAGGGGGTCAGCGCGGTGTGTGAGGGCCTCGTCGAGCTGTCGGTCGATCCGGAGTCGCTCGAGGGTGGCGGTCAGTCCCCGTAGGATGTTGTTGGTCCAGGGACGGCTGACGGGTCCGAGGCCGTTTGCGGTCTTGGCGCTGATGAAGAGGTGTTTGTTGGCGGTGTTCGGCCAGCGTTGGCGTCGATGGTCGAGCCACTGAAGCAGGATTTGGTGAGTGAAGTCGTCGAGTGGTCGTGTGTGCTCGGCGATCGTGAGGCGGCGGTTGGGAAGGTCGACGTCGTCAAGGCGCAGGGCGCGGATTTGGCTGGACCTTGCTGCGTGGACGGCGGCGAGTGCCACGAAGAGCGGCCCTTGGGGTGTGGTTGCTGCCTTGATTGTGCGGTCGATCTCTTTGAGGGGGAGAGGCTGCAAGACGGTGTCAAGGTTTGTGCCGACCCGGATGTGGCTTGTGGGGTTGCGGAATATGACGCCGTTCTTCTTCGCCCATGCGAATAGTGATCTGAGGGACACCAAGACGTTCCTGCGTTGATTGCCGTGCAGCGTGTCGGCGTGGGCGAGGATGTCTTCGCGGGTGACCTGGCGCAGGTGGCTGTAGTGCTCGGACCATTCAAGCAGCGCGGGCCTGGCGAGCCTGAGATATTCCTTGGCGGTTCCTGGGGCGCGGGATCGGCTGCGGGGGCCGCCGTCGTGTAGGAAGCGGGCCCATCGTTCTGCCTCGGATCGGATGCCTGGGTCGAGCCTGTCGAGGCTGTTGGCGAGCCACTTCTCAAAGGGTGCCGGACGGTCGTCGAGGAGGACGCCCATCCTCTTTAGCACCTCGCTGGTGTGTGTGATGCTCACGTTGCGCTCTCGCAGCATGTCGTAGAAGTCTGAGCTGCGGATTAGCTCGCCGTCGCGGTGCTCGGCCAGCAGCATCCGGAGTGTTCGCTCCAAGCTGCGGAGTACTTCTAGGTGAAACCCGCGGGCTTCGGCCATGGCGTGGGCGAGGTGCAGTGCCCAGTCAAGCCATGGGTTCTCGGGTGCTGCGCCGCTGTTGGGGTTCACACGGCCATAACGGTAGTAGCGGGGGACGATGAGCAGCGGGAGCTGGAGCCAGATCACATTTGGCCTGATCGCGGCTGGCGGTGGCGCTTTCGACGAGTCGCCCTTGGCGCCGTCGTCGTGCGGGAGGGCTCTCGGGATGGCGTGGCTCGGGTTCAAGCCGGCCAGGAACAGCTGCTGGTGTCGGACCTCTCGCAGGTAGGGAGCCAAGCGCCTTCCGTGTCCGGTCGCTCGGTCAAGTGCTGCCTGTGTCCAGCACAGCCGGCAGTAGCCCGCCTTGAGTAGCTTGCAGCGGGTGCAGGCGGTGCAGTGGGCGGTCGTCTTGTAACGGCTGGCGAAGCTGTAGCACGGCGCGCATACGCCTTGGCGGTAGGTCAAGCCCCAGGCCAGGCAGGAGTCACAGCTGGTTACGGTTCTGGCGATTGCGGGATTGTTCCCGTCGCGCAAAGTCATGAGCGCTCAGGCCGGCGGCAGCGAGCGGCCATCGCGGCGGCGCGGCACCACCACAGGCGCCGTCCCCGTGCCTGTAGCGCGCTGCGCCTCGGGCTGACCGGGACGAGAGACCTTCTCCGGCTCGGGGATCAGCAGTTCACCGATCTCGCAGCCCAGCACGACGCAGATGACGTCGAGGTCCTCGAGCTTCAGCGAGACCGGTCGGCCCGACCACAGGCCCGACATCTTGCCGGTCGAGATCACCAGCCCGTGCTCGGCGAGGGCGCGGTGCAGTTCCGACGCTTTCCAGAATTCACGTTGCGCGGCAGCGAGCCGCAGATTCCACTTCATTTAGACCAGTCCCTCAAGCCGCGTGGCGGCGCGTTCTTGCCCAGCCACCCAGGCATCCTCGATCCGAGTGCGGTGCACATGGATATAACGCATCGTCGTTGCGACCCAAGCATGCCCGAGCATCTCCTGGATCGAGATCAAATCGACGCCATCCAGGTAAAGCTCCGAGGCGCAATAGTGGCGCAGCACATGCGGGGTCATCCCCCCGGTCCACGTGGGCAGATGCTCAGCCCCGGCACGGCTCACGCCCGAGCGCAGCGAGTCGTAGCCGACCCGCCCGCACGACCCGTCCGCGTTCTTGCGCTCAGATGGCAACAGCGGGGCGCCGTGGCGCAGATGATCATCGTCGAACTGGCCCCACACGTCCTCGATGAACCAGCGCAACGTCAGGCCGGCGTCATTGATCAACGGCACCATTCGCTCGCGCGGGCCCGAGGCACGAGCCCCCTTGCCGTGACGGACATGCAGCTTGCCGAACCGGCCCAGCTCCCACTTGATGTCGTCCAGGTCCAGACAGCGGACCTCGTTCACCCGTAGTCCCAGCCCGGCCATCAGCTTCGCAGCGGTGTAGTTGCGGGCACTCGGCGCGAACTTCCGGCACGAAGCGAGCTCCCGCGCCCAACCGGAAAAGAGCTCTGCCATCTCATCGGCCCGTGGCGGGATTCGCAATTTGGCGTCCTTGCTCCCCCGCGGCCGGTTCATGTCGTCGATCGGGCACTCCACCACCCGGCCGGTCATCGCGTGGATCTCGACCTTGTGGCGCAACTCCAAGAACTCGAAGTAGATCCGCAGCGCCTGCGAGTGCGCCAAGCGAGTCCCGCTCGGCACGCCGTGCATCGCCCGCCCGAAATAGGCGTCGGCGTCGGCGGGCTCCATCTCCCACAACGCCCGCTCGAACCACTCCCGGACCCGTTCTAGGCGCCCGACCTCGCCGCGGATCGTGCCATCCGCCAGCCCAGCCGAGGACCGGGCCAGCACGAAACCCGACAGCACATCGACCTCGAAGTCCATCAACTCCTCCGCCGATGCCGGCGGCCGGTACTCCCGCAAGTCGCGCACCACCGCCAGCTGCGTCAAAGCCCTTCCTTTCAACCCCAGCATCCGACGAACAGGAAACGTGACGAGTCTTCACGAATCCTGACTCTACATCAAAAGACCATCACGCGGCAGGGAGAAGCCGAATCACCCCGCCGGCACCGACCCCCTCACGGCCAGGCGCCCGCGGTAGCCGCTCCGCACTCGCCTACGGCTCGCGCTCCACGACCACCGCGGAAGAGACCACCACAACCAACACACCCACCCACAATCCAGCCACCAACACGCCACTCAGGTCAAACGAACTCCAGCGATGTCGCACAGGACTTCATTTAGAGGCGGCCGGGCCGTGACCGATCGAAGATCGGCCAGCAGACGGCGCACGCGAGCGCAGACGTGCTACCGATCATCCGGGATCGGCCAGCACGGCGAGCATCGTGGGTGGCGTCTGACGCCGCGGAGCGGCCGCCTCAGCCCCGAGGTAACACGGCGAACGCGATCACCGCGTACTGCAGCGCCGCCGCCGCGAGCACGAGCGCGTGGAAGACCTCGTGGTAGCCGAACACCTTCGGCCAGGGATTCGGTTTGCCGCTCGCGTAGATCACCGCGCCCGCGATGTACAGCAGCCCGCCCAGCGCCAGTCCCGCGACGCCCAGCCAGCCGATCGCGGCGGGCAGCTCGCCGAAGACCGCGGCCGAGACCAGGCCGAGCACGACGTAGACGCCCGCGAACA
>Ga0302326_10006402_pt1 | contig 26444 bp, 26 predicted proteins | sample Palsa_T0_3_FD_202264 | JGI IMG/M metagenome (GOLD analysis project Ga0302326, IMG submission 202264) | Peat permafrost microbial communities from Stordalen Mire near Abisko, Sweden - Palsa_T0_3 | ecosystem: Environmental > Terrestrial > Soil > Palsa > Peat permafrost | place: Sweden: Abisko... | reverse complement strand
TAGTACGAGAGGACCGGGGTGAACGTATCTCTGGTGGACCTGTTGTGGCGCCAGCCGCAGTGCAGGGTAGCTATATACGGAATGGATAACCGCTGAAGGCATCTAAGCGGGAAACCAGCCTCAAAACGATTTCTCCCTGAAGAGCCGTGGAAGACCACCACGTTGATAGGCCGGGTGTGGAAGCGCAGCAATGCGTGTAGCTTACCGGTACTAATAGCTCGTTTGGCTTGATTGCTCTCATTTACCAACGCTCATCCAGAGGATGAGATTCCAGTTTTGCTTCGTTTCTGCCTTTGGCCGGCCTGGTGGCTTTTGCAAGGTGACTAGACCCGATCCCATCCCGAACTCGGCCGTCAAACGCCTTAGCGCCAATGGTACTATGTCTCAAGACCTGGGAGAGTAGGTCGCCGCCAGGCCTGCCAAGGGCAGAAACATCCTCTTTATTCTAAAGCGGCCTAGCGGCCGCTTTTGTTTTTTGCGGCGCTGGGCTAGTCTCAGCGTTTTGACGCGGGGTGGAGCAGCCCGGTAGCTCGTCAGGCTCATAACCTGAAGGCCGCAGGTTCAAATCCTGCCCCCGCAACCAGTTTCGATCGCGCTTCGGCCGATCGCGAAAAGCCCCGGATCATATCCGGGGCTTTTTTATGTCGTAAGCGGCGCTGTCCCTTCGATGCGTTTGCGCTCCACGCCGATTTCCGCCGCCAGGAAATCGAGAAAGACCCGCACGCGCGGAGAATGACGGAGATCGGGATGGGCGAGCAGCCAGAGATCGGCCGCATAGTCGGGATTTGGCGGAGAAAGGCGCGTCAGTACGGCGCGCTGGTCGCCGATGAAACAGGGCAAATGTCCAATCCCAATGCCCGCCTCCACCGCTTCGGCCAGCCCCAGCACCGTATTGATCTTATAGGCGATGAGTTCGGGCGCGACATGCTCTTGAAGGAAACGCACTGCCTTCAGCATCGCCAGATTGTCGCCGAGCGACACCCAGCGCCGCTCGTAGAGATCGCGCAGGTCGACCGCGCCGGGCTCGGGAAATTCGGCGGCGCGCCCGTAAAGCGCCCAAGCGATGCGGGCGACGCGCCGACCGACCAGATTTTCGGGCGGATTGTCGGTCGCGCGGATAGCCACATCGGCGTCGCGCTTGGAAAGATTGAGCGCCTGGTTGCTGATGACGACATCCAGTCGGACATCGGGGTGCTTGATCTGGAATCGCGCGAACAGCGGCGTCAGTAGATGAAGCAGCAGGGAATCATTGGTGGTGACGCGCAATTCGCCGGCGGGCAGGAATTCCTGGCCCGCCAGCTTGCGCGTAAAGCCTGTAATGTCCTCCTCGACGCGCGTCGCCAAAGCGACCGTCGCCTCGCCGGCCGGCGTCAAGGCGTAACCGACGCGGTGGCGCTCGAACAAAGCGACGCCGAGCGCTTCCTCGATCTGGGCGAGACGCCGGAACACGGTGGAATGATTGACCCCCATCTGCGCCGCGGCGCCCGGCAGGCCGCGCGCGTCCGCTATGGCCTTGATGAGGCGGAAGTCGTCCCAGGAGACATTTCGAGACAATTGGCCCATCTGCGATGCAATAAATCAAAGGCGCTTGCAGTATTCGTATTGCGGTGATGCAAACAAAAACCCATGGAGTCAATCGCAATTCGTCCTATCTGAGCGGCACGCGGGCGGTCAGCTGGCCCGCCGGAGGGCGCAAAAATGGGTCAGAGCGGCATCCACCACGTCACGGCGATCGCCGGTCCGGCGCGCCGCAACGTCGAATTCTACACGCGCACGCTGGGGCTTCGCCTCATCAAGAAGACCGTCAATTTCGACGATCCCGAGACCTATCACCTCTATTACGGCGACGAGGCCGGAAATGCCGGCACGATCCTGACGTTCTTCCCCTGGGCGCAGGCGGCGCCGGGCCGGCTCGGAATCGGCGAGGCCCAGGAGACGATGTTCCGCGTGCCGGAGGGCGCGATCGGTTATTGGACGCATCGCTTTATCGAAAAAGGCGTGGCGCACGAGGCGCTGGAGAAGCGCTTTGGCGAGATCGCGCTGCCCTTCCGGGATAGCGACGGCATGCGGCTGGCGCTGGTCGGCGCGCGCGGCGCCGAGGGCGAACCGGCCTGGAGCCACGGCGACATCCCCGCCGAGGCGGCGATCCGCGGCTTTCACGGCGTCAGCCTGCTGCTGCAGGATGCTGCGCCGACGGGAGCGATCCTCGGCGATGTTCTCGGCTTTGCGCGCCTCGCCAGCGACGGGGCGATGACCCGTTACAAGGCCGGCGACACGGCGGTCGGCGGTATCGTCGATCTGCGTGCAGCGGGGGAATTCCTGGCCGGCCGGCAGGGCGCGGGCTCGGTCCATCACATCGCCTTTCGCGCGCCCGACGACGCGGCGCAGGCGGCGATGGTCAAGAAGCTCGCCGACAACCACCGCATCCGCACGACCGAGCAGAAGGACCGCAATTACTTCCGCTCCGTCTATTTCCGCGAGCCCGGCCATGTCCTGTTCGAGATCGCCACCGACATTCCCGGCTTTGCGGTCGACGAGCCGCTCGCCACGCTCGGGCAGGCGCTCAAGCTGCCGCCCTTCCTGGAGCCGCGCCGCGGCGAGATCGAGGCGGTCCTCCCCGACCTCGGCTGAACGCGCGAGAGGCCTGACATGAGCCATATCCAGCCGCTTTCCTTCGTCCACCGCTTCGAGCCGGGCGCGGATCCGACGCGCCCGCCGATCCTGCTGCTGCACGGCACGGGCGGCGACGAAGAGGATCTGCTGCCGTTCGGCCGGCTCGTCGCGCCGGGCTCGGCGCTGCTGTCGCCGCGCGGCAAGACGCTCGAGCGCGGCATGCCGCGGTTCTTCCGACGCCTCGCCGAGGGCGTTTTCGACGAGGAGGACGTGCGCGCCCGCGCGGGCGAGCTCGCCGATTTCATCGCCGAGGCGCGAACGGCCTATTCGCTGGCCGCGCCGATCGCCGTCGGCTTCTCCAACGGCGCCAATATCGCTGCCGCCGTGCTGCTGCTGCGCCCCGAAGCGCTCGCCGGCGCCGTCCTTATGCGCGCGATGGCCCCCTTGCGCGACGCGCCGAAGCGGGCGCTCAGCGGCAAGCCGGTGCTGCTGATCTCGGGCGAGAGGGACCCGATCGTCCCGCCCGAGAGCATCGCGCGCCTCGCGGACGCACTGACCCGCGCCGGCGCCAGGGTGCGGCGCGAGGCGCTGCCGGCCGGACACCCATTGACGCAGGCGGATGCGGCGCTTGCAAAGGACTGGATCGGGTCGCTCTGAGGCCCCCGGCGGCCGCGCCCATTTGCGAAAACCTTGGATTGCACGAAATCGGCATAGCTCGATTTTTTCGACCCTAGAGATATCAAGGCTTTAGGAAGCGCGAAAACCCGGATTCCAAATCTTTTCCAAGCTTTTTCCAAGCATTTCCTTGGGCGGGCTACTTGATATCAATGGGTTAAGGCCTAAAAAGCTTGGAAACGCGTTTCGCGGGCTTCCCGGGCCGCTCGATGCTGTCCTTTCGCCTGCCTGTCGCTTTGTCACTCCTGCAAGGATGCGACGGAAAAGCTGGAATGTCCAGAAATTATTTCTCTAAAACAGAAAATATAGTCGCAGCAGTTTAGCGGGCCACGCCGCCGAGACGCCGTCAAGGTCAAGGCGCCTCCCGCGTGAAGGCGACTTGACCTTGACAGCCGGCACGGCGATGGCGGCGCCGAAGTCGAAAGTCGCGCTGCTTCCCCCTTCCCCCTTGTGAAGGAGGGTCGGGGAGGGGGCGCGCCGACTTATCGGAGCAAAAGGAAGGCGCCGCTCTCAGATAGTTCATGTGCAACCGGTCCAAAATGTCGACTATCAACCCGGTTGCACGCTATAGCCGCATACCCGCCGCGCTCTCCCCCCGCCGCTTCTGCAAAAACCGCCGCACGGCCGGGTCCGCCTCCAGGCCGATCGCCTGATCATAGGCCTCTTGCGCGGCCCCTGCGTCGCCGAGCCTCGATAAGAGTTCGGCGCGCGCGGCCCAATAGGGCTGGTAGTCGGCAAGGCGCGAGCCGTCTTCCGCCGTCGGCAACGCCGCCAGGCCCGCCGCCGCGCCGCGCGTCTCGGCGATCGCCACCGCCCGATTGATGGCGGCGACCGGCGAGCCGGTGATCGCGCAGAGCCCGTCATAGAGCTTCTCGATCGCCGCCCAGTCGGCTGCGCCGCCGCGGCGGCGCACGACATGCGCCGATTGAATCGCCGCCTCCAGTTGATAGCGGTCGAAGGCGTCGAGCGCGCTGGCGCGAAACAGCAGCCCCTCGGCTTCGTCGATGAGCCTTGCGTCCCATAAGGCGGGGTCCTGGTCGGCGAGCGGCACGAATTCGCCCGCGGAATCGCGCCGCGCGCCGCGCCGCGCCTGCGAATAGAGCATCAGCGCCAGCAGGCCGAGCGCCTCGGCCTCGTCCGGCAGCAGCTGGACGACGAGCCGGCCGAGCCAGATCGCCTCCTCCGCCAGATCGCGCAGGCGCACCTCGATGCCGGCCGGATCGCTCCAGCCTTCGGTGAAGGCGGCATAGATCGCCTCGAGAACCGCCTCCAGACGTTCGCGCATCTCGGCCCTCTCCGGGGTGCGGAAGGGAATGCCGGCGCCGCGAATCTTGTTCTTGGCGCGCGCCAGCCTCTGGCCCATCGCGGCGGGCGAGACGAGAAACGCCGAGCCGATCGATTGCGCGTCGAAGCCCAGGATCGTCTGCAGGATCAGCGGCGCCCGGATCCCGGGCTCGATCGCCGGATGCGCGCAGGCGAACATGAGGGCCAGACGCTCGTCGGGAATTTGCGGCGCCTCGCTCGTCATGGCCTCCAGCTCCTCCGCCAACAGCTGCAAATGTCCGACCGCCGCTTCGCCGACGCGCTGGCGCCGCGAAGCGTCGATCAATTTTCGACGCGCGACGGCGAGCAGCCAGGCTTCCGGACTTTTGGGCGTGCCGCGCGCCGGCCAGTCGACCAGCGCGGCGGCGAAAGCTTCGGACAGGGCGTCCTCGGCGCGCGCGACGTCGCGCGTGCGCGCGCTGAGAAAGGCGATCAGCTTGCCATAGCTGCGGCGCGCCGCGGCTTCGGCGGCCTTGGCGGCAAGCGGGTCGCCTTCTCGTTGCGCCACAGGCCCTGGCTACATCGGCCGCACGGCGCGAACCTCGATCGCGCCAAATTGGGCGCCGGGGCAACGCGACGCCCAGGACAAAGCGCTGTCGAGATCGGCCGCCTCGATCAGATAATAGCCGCCAAGCTGCTCCTTGGTCTCGGCATAGGGGCCGTTCAGCACCTTGGTCTTGCCGTCCGAGGCGCGCACGGTGGTCGCCGTCGAGGATCCCTCCAGCGGATCGCCCGCCTTGAACACGCCGGCCTTTTTCATCGCCTCGGTATAGGCGCCATAGGCGGCGTACATCTGGCCCATCTGCTCTTTGGTCGCGCTGCCCCGCGCCGCCTCGTCGCCATAGATCAACAGCATATATTGCATGACACTCTCCTCACTCCCGTGGAACGGGGCTTTTGACCCCGTTGGTTCAGTGACGTTCGAGCCATAAGGATTTCGACAGAGCCCGGGCAGAATGTTTAGCGGAGGCGGCGGCAATGGGGAACTGGGGGCGGGCGCCCCTTCTCTCGCGAAGCGCGAGAAGGTGGCCGGCGGAGCCGGCCGGATGAGGGGCGGCGCGACGACGAGGCGACTGGCGCGCGGTTCCTGCGCCTTATCCTGAGAAGCCCTCATCCGACCTCGCTAACGCGAGGCCACCTTCTCCCGCTTTGCGGGAGAAGGGGAGCGCGCTATGGATGGCGCCGAGTTTGGCTGAACGGGAGGCGACGATTGTCCGGGGATGCTAGCGCGCCTGTGGTTCGGATCGAGCGCCGGGATAATCTCGCCCTCATCCTCATCGACAATCCGCCTGTCAACGCCACCTCGCAGGCGGTCCGCCAGGGCCTCGCCAGCGCGATCGAGGCCGTCAACGCGGATCCCGCCGTCGAGGCCATCGTCATCGCCTGCGAGGGGCGCACCTTCGTCGCGGGCGCCGACATAAGGGAATTCGGCAAGCCGCCGCTGGCCCCCGCGCTGCCCGACGTTCTCGCCATCGTCGAAGCTTCGGTGAAACCCGTCGTCGCCGCCGTGCATGGCACGGCGCTCGGCGGCGGCTTTGAACTGGCGCTCGCCTGTCATGCCCGCGTGCTCGACGCCAAAGCGATCGTCGGCCTGCCGGAAGTCAAGCTCGGCCTCATTCCCGGCGCCGGCGGCACGCAGCGCCTGCCGCGCCTCATCGGCATCCGCAACGCGATCGACCTTGCCTCCAGCGGGCGGCAGGTCAAGGCGCAAGAGACGCTGGCGCTCGGCATCGCCGATTCCATCGCGACAGGCGATCTGCGCGAAAGCGCGATCGCAACGGCGCGCTCGCTTGTCGGCCGGCCGATCCGCCGGTTGAGCGCCGAGCCGACGCCGCCTTTCGAACGCGCCGAAATCGACGCCGCGCTCGCCGCGCTCGCGCAGAAATCGCGCGGCCAGGCCTCGCCGATGGTTGCGGCGCGGACCGTGCTACTCGCCGCCGAACTGCCCTTCGCTGAAGGCATGGCGCGCGAGCGCGCCGCTTTCATCGAATGCCTGCAAAGCGGCCAGTCCAAGGCGATGCGCTATATATTCGCCGCCGAACGCGAGGCGCCGCGCGCGCCGCAGCTCGAAGGAATTGCGCCGCGCAAGATCGAGAAGGTCGGCATCGTCGGCGCCGGCACGATGGGGGCGGGCATCGCGGTTTCCTTCGCCGATTCCGGGTTTCGCGTCAGCGTCGTCGAGACGAGCGAGGGGGCGGCGGAGGCGGGGCGCAAGCGCATCGCCGCGCCCTGGGAGCGTCAGGTCAAATCGGGACGCCTCAGCGCGGCCGAGCAGGAGGCGCGAAGCGCCGGCGTCACGGTGAGCGCCGATTTTTCGACGCTCGCCGATTGCGATCTTATCGTCGAGGCGGCGTTCGAGGATATGGCGGTCAAGCAGGAGCTGTTCGCCCGCCTCGGCGCGCTCGCCAAGCCTGGCGCGGTCCTCGCCAGCAACACCTCGTATCTGGATATCGGCGCGCTCGGCGCGGCGAGCGGGCGGCCCGCCGACGTGATCGGCCTCCATTTCTTCTCGCCCGCCAATGTGATGCGCCTCGTCGAAGTCGTCGAGGCGCCGGCGAGCGGCAAGGAGGCGGTGGCGACCGGCGTCGCCGTGGCGCGCCGGCTCGGCAAGATCGCGGTGGTCTGTGGCGTCTGCGACGGCTTCATCGGCAATCGCATCCTCGCCCATTGGCGCCCGATCGTCGACATGATGGTCGAGGACGGCGCGACGCCGCAGGGTGTCGACGCCGCGCTCGAGGAATTCGGCTTTGCGATGGGGCCCTATGCGGTCGGCGATCTTGCCGGCCTCGACATCGGCTGGGCGCGCCGCAGGCGCCTCGCGCCGACGCTGAACCCCAACATGCGCTACGCCTCGACGGTCGCCGACGAGCTCTGCGCGCTCGGCCGCTTCGGCCAGAAGACCGGCGCCGGCTGGTACAGCTATTCCGGCGGCAAGAAGGCGCTGGATCCGCTGGTCGAAGGGCTCATCGAAAAAGTGCGCGCGCAGAAGCACCGCCAACAGCGCGCCTTTTCCAACGACACGATCCAGCGCCTCGTGCGCGCGGCGATCGTCAACGAAGGCGCCAAGGTCCTGAGCGACGGCGTCGCGCGCCGCGCGCTCGACATCGATGTCGTGCTGATCAACGGCTATTCCTATCCCGCCTGGCGCGGCGGCCCGATGTTCGAGGCTGACGCGATCGGCCTCGAAATGATCCTTGCCGACATCGAGGAAGCCCATACCTTCGCCGGCGCCGGCTATGAAGCGGCGCCGTTGATCCCCTATCTCATCGGCAGCAACCGGCGTTTCGCCGACCTCGCGCCCGGCGAGGCGGCGACAATGGAGTTCGACAAATGAGGCAGGCTTTTCTCTGCGAAGGCGTCCGCACGCCGGTCGGCCGCTATGGCGGCTCGCTATCCTCGGTGCGGCCGGACGACCTGCTCGCCCATGTCATCAAGGCGACGCTCGCCAAGGCCTCAGGCCTCGATCCGCGCGCCATCGACGAAGTCTATGCCGGGTGCGCCAACCAGGCGGGCGAGGACAACAGAAACGTCGCGCGCATGGCGGCGCTGCTGGCGGGGCTCGCGCAAACGCCAGGGGCGACGATCAACCGGCTGTGCGGCTCCGGGCTCGACGCGATCGGCACGGCCGCGCGCGCCGTGCGCTCGGGCGAGATCGAGGTGGCGATCGCCGGGGGCGTCGAATCGATGTCGCGCGCGCCTTTCGTGCAGGGCAAGGCGGCCGAGGCCTTTTCGCGCCATGCCGAGATCTTCGACACGACGATCGGCTGGCGCTTCGTCAATCCGCTGATGAAGGCGCAATACGGCGTCGATTCCATGCCGGAGACCGGCGAGAACGTCGCCGAGGAATTCCAGGTCTCGCGCGCTGATCAGGACGCGTTCGCGCTGCGCAGCCAGGCGCGCGCGGCCGCGGCGCAAAAGAACGGGCGCCTGGCGCGCGAAATCGTCGCCGTCGAGATCAGGGACCGCAAAGGCAATGTGACGCTCGTCGAGCGCGACGAACATCCGCGCGAGACGAGTCTGGAAAAGCTCGCCGCTTTGCCGACGCCCTTCCGTGAGGGCGGCACGGTGACGGCGGGCAATTCGTCGGGGGTCAACGACGGCGCAGCGGCGGTGATCGTCGCCTCGGGCGAGGCCGTCGAGCGCTTCGGCCTCAAGCCGCTCGCCCGCATCGAGGGGCTGGCGACCGCGGCGCTCGCGCCGCGCATCATGGGCTACGGCCCGGTGCCGGCGACCGTCAAGCTGATGGAGAGGCTCTCGCTCAAGATCGGCGACTTCGGCGTCATCGAACTCAACGAGGCCTTCGCCGCGCAGGCGCTCGCCGTCCTGCGCGGCCTCAACCTGCCCGACGACGCGCCGCACGTGAATCCCAACGGCGGCGCCATTGCGATCGGCCATCCCCTCGGCATGTCGGGCGCGCGCCTCGCGCTGACCGCGGCGATCGAAATGAACGAGCGCGGCGTCGCCCGCGCTTTGGCGACGATGTGCATCGGCGTCGGGCAGGGCATCGCGCTGGGGCTGGAGAAGGTTTGAAGGCGCGGTTTTCGATCGGGCGCCATTCGCCTAGGCGCTCGCCAAAGCAACGCAATGCGCTTCAGGGCGAAAGCCCGCTTCTTCCGCGTCGCCGTCGGCCGACGCCGGGCCGATGAGCGGCGCCGAAGCGCAGGGCGGGGGATCGTCGTCGAAATTGTCGTTGACGGCGGTTCCCACGAAAGCAAAGGCGCCAAGGCGAAGTAATTCGGGCGCTCGCAGAAAGTTCGTCGGCCTCGCGCGGATCGTCGATTCAGGCATGATCCTCCTCTCAAAGCCTCGTTTGAGCTTCGCGCCGCGGCGGCGGGATCCGCAGCCGCGGCGTTCGGTCGGAGCAGACTCGCGGGCGCCGCCCGCGAGTGCGTTCAAAAGGCGCGCGCGGGCGCGTTCACGCGGCCTGTTCGCGGCGTGCGACTTGGTCGGGCTTGCCGCGATTGTCCTGCGCGAGGACGGTGGCCGCGGCGCCGCTCGAAATTTCGATCCGGCGCGGCTTCAGCGCTTCGGGCACCTCGCGCTTGAGATCGATCGTCAGCACGCCGTTCTCCAGGCTGGCGTTCAGCACTTTTACATGTTCTGCGAGGTTGAACGTCTGTTTGAACGACCGGCTGGCGATGCCGCGATGCAGAAATTGGCCGACTTCTTCGGCCGCCTTCTTGCGGCCGGTCACGGTAAATTCGTTCTCCTGCTGGACGATCTCGATCTCGTCGGCCGCAAAGCCTGCCGCGACAACGGAGATTCGATAGGCGTTTTCGGCGATCTTCTCGATATTATAGGGCGGCCAGTTGGCCGCATTCTCGATCTCTTCATCGAACAGGCTGAACAGGCGGTCGAAGCCGACCGTCGAGCGATAGAGGGGAGAAAAATCGTATCGCATGACCACATCCTCCAATGAGCAACATGGGTTTGAAGGCGCCGGAGTTCCGCACGCCGCCGGGCCGCTTGCTCGGCGCTGGGTCAGTTGGTAATGCCAAAAAATCCTTTCAAGAACCCCGCGCGAAATTTTTTTGGACGCCGCTTGCGGCGCCGGCGGCCTCGTTAACGTTAAGCCGTTCAGTCGTTTAGCAGGGAAGTTGTTGGATCGGCGGCGCACGGCCGGAGGCGGGGCGATTGATCGCGCGCTGGCGCGGCCCATATGGCGGCGCGCCTGCTCGGGTCGGGCGCCACGGTCGGCGCGCTCAACTCGTTTGGCGCGCCGATTTGTGAACCAATCGCGCCTCAGGCGGTCTGCGCATGGGCAATCATGACGATCCGCGCGACAGCTGGCGCGCCCCTCAGGGCGTTTGACGGCTCGATCAGTGGAACCGTCGTAGCGGTCGTCGCGCCGCGCCTCATCGTCCAGTCCTGGCGCTCGGATTCGACGCCGATCCTCACCTTCGCCCCGCAGGGCGATGAGGAAGAATCGATCTTGTGCATCTCGACGTTCCCGAGCAGGATTACCAGGGCGTTATCGACGGCTGGGAGAAATTCTATTGGACGCCGTGGCGCCGGCTTCTCGCCAAGCTCTGAAGCTGGCGTTGTTCATTCCGTTCACAACGCCAAAGCGGCGACGGCGAGGCCGATGAGCAGGCACAGCGGCGTATAGGCCGCCGTGTCGCTTAGCGCGAAGCTCGTGTCCTTGACGCGCTTGAAAAGGCCGACCCAGCGGAAATCTCCGATCGCGCGCGCTAGGAACAGTGCGGCCAGAAGCCAGCATCCGGCCTTCACGAGGGCGCGCGGCCAGGGCGCCAAGCCGGACGCTTGCTGCGCGACAAGCAGGCTCGCCGCCAGCAGGGCCAGCGCGACGAGGCCCGCGCCGATGCGGCCGGGCCGGAAGAGCGGCTTGCCGTCGCTCTGCGGGACCGTCATCGGCGATCCGCCGCCCCCGCGCGCCGCCCAATAGGCGTGAAGCAGGGAAGCGGCGAAGAGAACGCCCGCCACCGCAAGCCCGACCGGCAATCTCGTCGAGGCCAGCGTCGTGGCGCCGTCATGCTGCGCCGCGGTCCACCAGCATAGAATCCCGACGATGAGGAAGAGCGGCCAGCCGATATGGCGCCCATCCGAATAGGACAGCGTGATCGCCGCCGAGGCGATGAAGATAGCGCCAGAGATTTCCAGCACGAGAAGGGCGCCAAGATCGGGCGGCGCCGCCGCGAGCGCGGCCAGGATCGCCGCGCCGCCCAGCAGCAACAGCGAGGTCAGATGCCAGGCGAACCGTAGTGTGAGCCGCACGAAGGCGGCTCGCCTTGCGCCGCCCAAGGCGAGTGGCGAGGCGAGCAGCGGCCCAAGGATCTTGCGCTCGCCGAGCCAGGAATGCGCCGCTGCGATAGCGATCGTGACGGCGGCGGCGAGCGCGAGGCGCAGATCGATCATTCGCAACTCCATACGGATGCGTATGTTATGCCTAGACCCGCGCCTTGCGATTGTCAATACGCCCCCGTATGGTGCGGGCGATGGCGAATCGTCTGAACCAGATGGATTGGGTTCGCGCCGGCCTCGCCGCTTTGTCGCGCAGCGGCCTTGCCGCCGTCGGCGTCGAGCCGCTCGCCCGGCGGCTTGCCGTCACCAAGGGCAGTTTCTATTGGCATTTCGCCGATCGCGAGGCGCTGCTCTTAGCGATGATCGCCGAGTGGGAGCGCGCGCAGACATTCGCCGTCATCGAAGAGGTCGAGGCGGTGGGCGCCGATGCGAACCGCCGTTTCGAGACGCTGTCGGCCGCGGTCGAGCGGCTCGACATGCGCCTGGAGATGGCGGTGCGCGCCTGGGGCGCATTGGAGCCCAAAGCGCGCAAGGCCGTGGCGCGCATCGATGCGACGCGCCTTGGCTATCTCCAATCGATCATCGAAAGCGCCGGCGTGCCGAGGGCGCCCGCCGAGGCCCGCGCGCGCCTCGTCTATTACGCGCTGATCGGCCAGATCAGCAGCGGCGCGATCGGCCGGCGCCCAAAGCATCGCGAGGCGGCCCGGCTGAACCGGGCGATGATCCTGGCCTGGCCGTGAGGCCGGCGCCTGCGCCGGGCGGCGCGGAAAGGCCCGCTCCCTTGTTCCGCACTCTGTTTTGTGGCCCTATCGCGCGTTGCGAGGTCCGCGCCAAGGGAACCATGTCCAAAGAGAATAGTGAAGAAGCCGACAAGGCCGAGCAGGTCGAGACGCTGCTGGCCACCAAGGATCTGGCCGACGCGCTGGAGAGCGAGCCGTTCCGGCGGTTTCTCGACCAGATTCCGATCGCCATCCTCATTTCGCGAGTGCAGGACCCCGAGCGCATCGTCTACGCCAATCCGGAATTTGAAAAACTGTCGGGGCAGAAGGCGTCTGACGTCGTGGAACAGCCCTGGACCGCGCTCAAAGGACGCAGCGAGGGCGGCGAGCGCGAGCTCGGCGCGGCCATCCTCGAAATGACGGATTTCGTCGCGACCTTCAAGATCGAGCGCGCCGAGCTGGAATCGACCATCGTCGACGCCTATTCCAACGTGATCGTCGATGACGACGGCAAGCCGCGCTACCGGCTCGCCGCCTTGGTGGACGTCGGCGCGCATGGGCAGGAGCGCGAAGAGCTCGAGCGGGCCGTTCGCGAGAAGGACACGCTGCTGCTGGAAGTCCAGCACCGCGTCAAGAACAACCTGCAGATGATCACCGCGCTGATCCGTCTCGAGGCCAAGAACGCGCGGGGCCGAATGGACGCCGCGCCATTCGATCGGCTGGCCGGGCGCATCGAATCGATCCACCATCTCTACGCCTTGTTGTCGGAGCCCGGGCAGAAGGATGAGATCGACCTTGGCGTCTATCTCAGCAAGATCGCGTCCTCCGTCTTGAGTTCCTACGCGGTCGAGGGCATCCGGCTCGATCTCAAGGTCGACGCCTATCCGGTGTCGGTCAATGTGGCGCTGCCGACCGGCCTGGTCGTCAACGAATTGCTGACCAACGCGCTCAAATATGCGTTCGTCGGGCGCGACGCCGGCGCCATCACGTTGAGCAGCCTGTCCGACGGCGCCGGTTGTCGCATTGTGGTGGCCGACGACGGCGTCGGCCTGCCCGCGGGCGTCGAATGGCCCGAGCGCGGCAAATTAAGCGCGCTGATCGTCCAGTCCCTGCGCGAGAACGCCAAGGCGCGGCTTGAGATCGACTCCAGCCCCGGCGAGGGCATGCGCGTGACGATCCTGTTCACCCGCGCCGCCGCAGCGCCGGAGGCGACAGCGACCTGAGCGGGGCGGCAGAAATGACCAACAAGGCATGGGCGCTGCAGGGCGGCTTTGGCGTCGACAGGCTCGCGCTTGGAGAGCGGCCCCTCGGCGAGCCCGGCTTCGGCGAGGCGCGGGTGCGCATCGAATGGGTCAGCCTCAACCGGCGCGACCTGCTGCTCGTCGAGGGAATCTACAATCCGCGGCAGGCGCTGCCGGTCGTTCCCTGTTCCGACGGGGCGGGAATCGTCGAGGCGCTTGGCGAAGGCTGCCAAAGGGTGAAGATCGGCGATCGCGTCGTCGTGCATTTCATGCCCGGCTGGATCGCCGGCGAGCCCGACATGGCTAAGCTCGCGACCGCGCTCGGCGGCCCGGGCGGCGACGGCACGCTGCAGCAGAGCCTCGTCATAACCGAACAGGCGCTGCTGCGCCTGCCGGAAAATGTTTCGACACAGGCGGCGGCGACCTTGCCCTGCGCGGCACTGACGGCCTGGTCGGCGATCGTCGCATATGGCGCCCTCATGCCCGGTTCGCTCGTCCTCACGCAAGGCACGGGCGGGGTGTCGCTGTTCGCGGTGCAATTTTCCAAAATGCTGGGCGCGCGCGTCGTCGCGACGACCTCGAGCGAGGCCAAGGCCGCGATATTGCGCAAGCTCGGCGCCGACGAGATCGTCAATTATCGCAGCGAAGCCGATTGGCCGCGCCGCGTGCGCGACCGCGCCGGCGGCGCCATCGACCTCATCGTCGAGGTCGGCGGCGCCGATACGCTGGAGGCTTCGCTGCGCCTTGTCAGGCCAGGGGGGACGATCGCGCTGATCGGCGTGCTGTCGGGCGCCAAAGCCTCGATCAACCTGCCGCTCGCCGTGATGCGTCAGGTCCGCCTGCAAGGCGTCACCTGCGGTCATCGCGAGAATTTCGCGGCGATGCTGCGCGCCATCGCCGCCCATGGCATCGATCCCGTCATCTCGCACCGCTTCGCGCTTACGCAGGCGCGCGAAGCCTTCGCCTGCATGGCGGGCAACGAGCATGTCGGCAAGATCGTGGTCGAGATGGTGGGGTAGAGGAGAGCGGGGCGCTTGAGGATCGAAACGGTCGAAGGGGACCTATCGCTTCGTGTAGCGAAGCGAGCGGATTCTGGATGCGGAGGGGCCACGCCGCCGAGCCGCCGTCAAGTCTAGGCAAATGCGAAGCATTTGTCCGGGCTTCGCCACTCCTTCGCTTCGCTACGGCGCCTTCGGCGTGACTGCATCTCGGCGGCGCGGCTTTTTGCTTCCATGTCCTTTTGGTGCGCGATGCGGCCTTCGGGCCGCTATCGCTCACCAAAGGGACTTGTAGGCCAACGGCCATCGGCGAGCGGAGCGGTCAAGTCTCGCGAAGCTCTTGCGAAGCGACCGCCGAAGGCGGCTTGGACTTGACGGCGAGCACGCCGATGGCGGCGCGACGCGCCTCGTCCGAACGCCCTAAATCGCCAGCCGCGCCCCGACGATCGCCAGCGTGCCGGCCAGAACCGGACGCAGCACGCGGTCGGGAACGCGCGAAGCCAATTGGCTGCCGATCGCAATCCCCGGAATGGAGCCGATCAGCAGCGAGGCGAGCAGCGGCCAATCGATGGTGCCGATGAACCAATGGCCGGCGCCGGCGATCAAAGTCAGTGGCACGGCATGGGCGATATCGGAGCCGACGATGCGCACCGTCGGCAATTTGGGATAGAGCATCAGCAGAGCGGTCACGCCGATCGCGCCGGCGCCGACCGACGAGATGGAGACGAGCACGCCGAGCGTCGCGCCCAGCAGATTGGTCAGCAGCCGAATCTGCCTGTCATCGAGCTTTTCGAGCGTGCTGGCGACTTTGGCGAGCAGCCAGGCGCGGAAGATCAGCGTCACGGCGGTGACGAGGAGCGCAAAGCCCAACACGGTGGTGATGACGTCGCTCGCCGTCTTGCTGTCATGGCCGAAATAGCCGAGCCCGACGAGGGTCAGCGCGGCGGCCGGCGCGCTGCCGGCCGCCAGGCGACGCGTGATGCGCCAGTCCACCGCGCCGTTGAGGCCGTGAACCGCCGTACCGCTGATCTTGGTGAGGCCCGCATAGAGGAGATCGGTGCCGACGGCGGTCGCCGGATGAATGCCGAACAGCAGCACCAGCACCGGCGTCATCAGCGAGCCGCCGCCGACGCCGGTAAAGCCGACCAAAGCGCCGATCGCCAGGCCGGAAAGCGAATAGAGCGGATTGAGACTGTGCAGGAATTCCATGACGCTTCCGCTCTTTTTTAAGTTTTCTATTCGGCGGCGATGGCGAACGAGCCCGCCGCGTTGAGCGCGCGGTCGAGATCGGCCAGGATGTCGTCGATATGTTCGATGCCGACGGACAGGCGGACATAGCCCTCCGAAACGCCGGTTTTGATCTGATCCTCCGGCGAGAGCTGCGAATGGGTCGTCGAGGCCGGATGGATGGCGAGGCTGCGCGCGTCGCCGATATTGGCGACATGGTAGAAAAGCTGCAGGCTGTCGATGAAGCGCCGCCCTGCGTCGCGGCCCTTGGCGAGTTCGAATCCGACGAGGCCGCCGAACTTGCCGTTGAGATATTTGTCGGCGCGTTGGCGCGCGGCGCCCGTCTGCACCGAGGGATGAATGACCGTTGCGACCTCGGGGCGTTTGGCGAGATAGGCCGCGACCGCGCTCGCATTGGCGACATGGCGCTCGATGCGCAGGCTCAGCGTCTCGATGCCCTGCAGGGTGAGGAAGGCGTTGAACGGCGAAATCGCCGAGCCGAGATCGCGCAGCAGAATGACCCGCGCGCGGATGATATAGGCGACCGGGCCGATCGGCTTGACGGCCTCGACCCATACCGCGCCGTGGTAGCTGGCGTCCGGCGTATTGAGGGCGGGCTGGCGTTCGGGGAATTTTTCCCAGTCGAAATTGCCGCCGTCGACGATGATGCCGCCGATCGACGTGCCGTGTCCGCCAAGATATTTGGTCGAGGAATAGACGACGATCGCCGCGCCGTGATCGAGCGGGCGCGCGAGGAGGGGGGTCGCCGTATTGTCGACGATGAGCGGAATGCCGAGGCCGCGCCCGATCGCCGCCACTTCCGCGATGGGAAACACGATGAGCTTGGGGTTGGGCAGCGTCTCAGCGTAATAGGCGCGCGTGCGCGCGTCAGTCGCGCGGCGGAAGTTTTCGGGATCGCTGGGGTCGACGAAGCGCACTTCGAGGCCCTGGTCCTTCAGCGTATTGGCGAACAGGTTCCAGGTGCCCCCGTAAAGGTCGGTCGAGGAGACGATATTGTCGCCGGCGCGCGCCAGGTTCTGCACGGCGAAAGCCGAGGCCGCCTGTCCCGAGGACACCGCAAGCGCGGCGACGCCGCCCTCCAGCGCGGCGACGCGCTTTTCGAGCACGTCATTGGTGGGATTGCCGATGCGCGTATAGATATTGCCGAGCTCCTTCAGCGCGAAAAGATTGGCGGCGTGCTCGGTGCTGTTGAACTGGTAGGACGTCGTTTGATAGATCGGCACGGCGACCGCGCCGGTCGCGGGGTCGGCGCGCCAACCGGCGTGAAGGACAAGCGTTTCAGGCTTCTGGGCTTGCTCGGACATGGGGTCGCTCCATGGTTGGGGATCAGAGGAAATGGCGGCGAGAAACGGGAAGGCGCAGTGCTTCTCTCAACAGAATATTAATTTAATAGATTTAGTCAAGTGATGAATTCTTTCGGCGCTGGACCGGGCGCCCGACTCGATCGCTTGCCGCTGGCCAAAGATAACATTGACACAGTCTATCAAAATAGTATTCTGATATCGATCGGCGCATCCGGACCGGACCGCTGAAATCGCCGGCCTCGATCGGGCCACGGCATGTTCCATGCACACAGGAGCGCTCGAAGATGGGAGCGACGTCGTTGAAAGCCTTTGCGGATGGATCGCTCGCCGCGCCGCCCGAGCCTTCGCCTGACGAGTTTCGCGCTGCCATGCGCGAACTGGCGGGCGCGGTCAGCGTCATTTCCTGCGGTCAGGGCGAGTTTCGCACCGGCTTCACTGCGACTTCGGTTTCCTCGCTGTCGCTGGAGCCGCCGACCCTCCTCATTTCCGTCAACCGCTCATCGTCGAGCTGGCCTGCGTTGCGAAAAGCCGCCTATTTCGGCGTCAATATTCTCTCGACCTCACATCGCGACCTTGCCCATCGCTTCGCCGGCCGGACCGGCGCCGAGGGTTCGCAGCGCTATGAGGGCGGCCATTGGATCGCCTCGCGCAGCGGCGCGCCGCTGCTCGCCGACGCCCTTGCGGCGTTCGAATGTTCGGTTGAAGAGATCATCGAGCGCCATAGCCACGCCATCGTCATCGGGCGCGTCGAATCCGTGCGCCGGCGCGGCGGGAGCGGCGCCCTGGTCTATTGGCGCGGCGACTATGACCAATTGGGCTGGTCGCAGGAAGAAATTTCCAACGCCGTCGGATTGGCCCGTCGCCCATAGCCGCTTTGGTTTGCGGATCGCCGCGCCGGCGGGGCCGGCGCGCGGGATCACGGCTCCAGTTCGCTGTCCCAATAGAGATAGTCCATCCAGCTCTCGTGGAGGTAATTGGGCGGGAACAGGCGCCCGTTCTGGTGGAGATCGTGGACGGTCGGCTGGTAGGGCATGGTCGCCGGCCACATGCGGGCGGCGGCGGGCAGCATGTCGCCTTTCCGGAGGTTACAGCACGAACAGGCGGCGACCACATTCTCCCAGCAGGTCAGCCCGCCCTTCGAGCGCGGCACCACATGGTCGAAGGTCAGTTCGTCGCGATCGCCGCAATATTGGCAGGTGAAGCGGTCGCGCAGGAACACGTTGAACCTTGTGAAAGCGGGAAATCTCGACGGCTTCACATAGTTCTTCAGCGACACGACCGAAGGCAGCCGCATCTCGAAAGAGGGGCTGCGCACCGTCATGTCATATTGCGAAACGATGTTGACCCGATCGAGGAACACCGCCTTGATCGCGTCCTGCCAGCACCAGATCGACAGCGGGTAATAGCTCAGCGGACGGAAATCCGCATTGAGCACCAGGGCCGGACAGGCTTCCGGCGACACCGCTCGGACGTGAATCGTCAACCGGACGCTCCGCTCCACCTCGAACAAGCCAACCGGACCGAATCCGATTGTCATAATAGTCTACAACTGGCGTGACGGACTTGTGAAGGCACCCCCTGGGCGGCGACGCCGCGCTAGGCTGCGGCGGCCTCGATCGCCTCGATATCTTCGTCCGAAAGGCCAAAATGATGGCCGATCTCGTGCACGAGGACATGGGTCACGACCATTCCCAGAGTATCCTCCCCTTCGCACCAGAAGTCGAGCAAAGGGCGGCGATAGAGCCAGATCATGTTGGGCAGCGTCCCGGTTTCCTCGATGGCGGGGCGCTGGGCCATGCCGCGGCCGCGAAACAGCCCGAGCAGGTCGAATTCCGTCTGCGCGCCCATCTCGTCGAGCGTTTCGTCGTCGGGAAAATCGACGACCTGGATGACGAGGCCCTCGCAAAGCCGCTTGAACCCGTCGGGCAATCGTTCGAACGCCGCTTCGGCCAGGCGCTCGATGTCGGCCGCCGTCGGGGCGCCGACGCCCGCCCAATCCTCTATTCCCGGGGTCTCGTTCATCGGCGGAACCTTCCAAGCGGAGCGGGGTTCACCTAGCAGCCTGCCGGTAGGTAAGCCGCGCGGTCAAATAATTTTGAGAAAATTTGACAAGAACCCCATCTCGCGGCGGTTGCAGACCGTAACCCTTAGACGAAATAAGCCTTAAAGACGGAGGCGAACATGACAGACGCCCGATATTTCGACGAAGACGCCTATGACGCCGATGCGGGCGAGCGCGACGTCCAGGCCATGGCGCGGCGGCAATTTGGCATTTCTTTGGTCGTCGGCTTCGCGTTGCTGATCGCGGCCGGCCTGACGGCCGTCACGACGCTCCACGCCGCGCCGGCTCCTTCGGTCGAAATGACCGCCCGGCACAAGATCATCCGCATCGACGCGCCTCGCATCGAGGTCGCGCAGCCCGCCCTGAACTCGCTGCCCCGGGGATAAGCCGGCCAATGGCGCGCTTGGCCCGCCGTCAACGAACGGGCCCGAGGGCTCGCGAGCGCAATTCCTCGAGTTCGCCCGACATTTTGCGCGTCCGCGTGGCCAGCGCCGTCCTTATCCGCGCCGCCTCTTTCGGAAACTCGCCAAGCACGCGGTGGAAGACGGCGCGCGAAATGCGCAGCACGACCGAATTTTCCCTGGCGCGCGCGCCGGAGGGCCGGGCCACTTCGGCGATCATCGCATTTTCGCCGATCAGCGCGCCGACGCCCGCCGTCCGTATCCGCTCCCCGGCGTGGCCGCGGGCGGTGAGGGTGATCGCGCCCGACAGGACGAAATAGCCGCAATCGGCCGCGTCGCCCTCCTCGAACAAGCTCTCATTGGCCGCCAGCTTGCGCTTCTCGGCGGAAAAAGCGATGAGCTGCACGGCGTCGCGCGGCAGCAGGTTGAACGGCCGCGTTCGCGACAGACGCCCGATGTCTTCCTCAAGCGTCATCTAATATGCCTCGCCGCGCTCATGGCAGCAGCTTGTAGCCGCCGGCGTCGGTGACCAGCAGGCGGGCGTCGGCCGGGTCGACCTCGATCTTCTGGCGCAGCCGGTAGATGTGGGTCTCGAGCGTATGCGTCGTGACATTGGCGTTATAGCCCCAGACGTCCTTCAGCAGGACTTCGCGCGAGACGACCTGCCGGTCGGCGCGGTGCAGGAATCGCAGGATCGCCGCCTCTTTCTCGGTCAGGCGCAGGCGCGCGCCTTTTTCGTTGATGAGGTTTTTCGAGGCGGGCCGGAACGTATAGGGGCCGATCTGAAATTCGGCGTCTTCGCTGGCTTCGTGCTGGCGCAATTGCACGCGCAGGCGCGCGAGCAGCACCGCGAAGCGGAACGGTTTTGAAATGTAATCATTGGCGCCCGCATCGAGGCCGAGCACCGTGTCGGCGTCCGAATCATGGGCGGTCAGCATGATGATCGGACGCTTGAACCCGTCCTTGCGCATCAGCCGCACCGCTTCGCGTCCGTCCATGTCGGGCAGGCCGACATCCATCACGATGAGATCGGGCGGATTGTCATGCGCGGCCGCGCGCGCCGAAGTCGCGTTTTCGGCGACGGAAACCGCGAATTCCTCATGCAGCGCCAGTTGTTCGGCCAGCGCGCCGCGCAGCTCGGAATCATCGTCGACGATAAGAATATGACGGGTCTGAACCATGAAGGAATCTCTCGCGCGGGGTCGCTTTGGCTGTGATCATAGCCGGTTTTCCCGCAATCCGCATAGATGAGGCTTGGCGGCGTCGCGGGCAACCCGTTCACCCTCTGGTCACATTTGGGGTGCTTCTATCGGCCGCGCGGGGGCGCAGACGACGGCTTGTCCATGGCTATTCCCGACGCGCGCGCGCTGGTCGCCTTCAATCGATTCGGGCTTGGCCCACGTCCCGGCGACCTCGCCAAGATGGACGATCCGCGTGAGGCGATTCTCGCCGAATTGAGCGCGCCGCGCGTCGCGGCGATCGACGATCCCGCGCTGTTGCGCACGCCCGTCGCGCTGCAGGCGGTCTACGAGGACCAGGATCGCAAGAAGCAAGAACGCGAACGTCTGGGTCAGGAGAAACTGGCGCAGCTTGGCATGCCCGCGCCCAATGTCGCCGCGTCGATCGGAACGCCGCCGGCTGCGCCCCTGCCGCCGGCCCTCGCCATGGCGCCCAGCCCGTCGCCCCCGCCTATGATGGCCGCCCAGACTATGGCCGCGCCGTCCATGGCGCCGCAGCCGCCGCCCGAACAGCAGATTTTCCGCAGCGAGGCGGCGGCGCGTCTCGCCCAGGCCTGCGCCGCCCCGGTCGGCTTTGCCGAGCGATTGGTCGCCTTCTGGTCGAACCATTTCTGCATCTCGGTCGCCAAGAGCAATATCGGGCGCGCCTGCGCCGGCGCCTTCGAGCGCGAGGCGATCCGCCCCTATGTGACGGGCCGCTTCGCCGACATGCTGCGCGCCGTCGAGCAGCATCCCGGCATGCTCAATTTCCTCGACAACGCCCAATCGATCGGCCCCGATTCCAAGGCGGGGCAGAATCGCAACCGCGGATTGAACGAAAATCTGGCGCGCGAAATCCTCGAATTGCATACGATGGGCGTCGGCTCGGGATATAGCCAGAACGACGTGACGCAGCTTGCGCGCATCATCACCGGCTGGACGATCGTCGGGCGCGAGGGCAAGCTCGGCGAGCCCGGCTCCTTCGCCTTCAACGCCAATGCGCATGAGCCGGGCCCCGCGATCTTGCTCGGGCGCGTTTATGCGCAAGAAGGCCTCGCCCAGGGCGAGGCGGCGCTCGCCGACATCGCGCGCCAAGCGGCCGTCGCGACTCACATCGCCAGGAAATTCGCACGCCATTTCGTCGCCGACGACCCCGATCCCGCGCTTGTCGGGCGGCTCGCCAAGACGTTCCGCGACAGCGAGGGGGATCTCGGCGCGCTGGCGCAGGCGCTGGTCAAGGACGAGGCGGCCTGGAGCGCGCCGCCGACGAAAATCCGCAATCCCTGGGAAATCGTCGTGGCCGCCCAGCGCGCCTTCAACCGGCCGGTGGGCGACGCCGGGCCGGCGCTCAACGCGATGAACCTGCTCGGCATGCCGCTATGGCAGCCCGGCGGCCCGAACGGATTTTCCGACGATACGACGGCCTGGGCTTCGCCCGAGGGCCTCAAGATGCGCCTTGAGCTTGCCGCCCAGTTCGCGCGCCAGACCAAAGACGCGCCGAACCCGGTCAGTCTCCTCGACGATATCCTCGGTCCTGGCGTCTCCGGCGAAACGCGCGACACGGTGACGCGCGCCGAATCGCGCGAACAGGCTTTCGCGCTGCTCATCATGTCGCCCGAATTTCAGCGGAGATAAAGCCATGCTGCTTTGCCAGACGCCTTCGCTGTCTCGCCGCGCGCTCTTGGCGACAGGCGGCGCGCTATTCGCCTCCGCGCATATTCCCTCTTTCGCCAGGGCCGCCGACGCGCGCGATCCCCGCCTCGTCGTCATCATCCTGCGCGGCGCGCTCGACGGCCTGTCGGCTTTGGCGCCGATCGGCGATCCCGATTATGCCGCGCTGCATGGCGAACTGGCGTTGCAATGGGGCGGCGACCATCCCGCGCTCGCTATCGATTCCTTCTTCGGGCTCAATCCGGCGATGCCGAATTTCGCCAGGCTTTATGGCGCGCGCCAGGCGATCCTGGCGCATGCCTGCGCGACCAATTATCGCGAGCGTTCGCATTTCGACGGGCAGGACGTGCTGGAAAGCGGCATGCCGGGTCCCGGCCAGGTGCAGAGCGGCTGGCTCAACCGGGCGATCGCCGCGCTGCCCAAGGGCGAACGCGTCGCCGAGCGCGGCGGCTTGGCGGTCGGGACCACGCCGCCGCTGGTGCTGCGCGGCGGCGCGCCGATTCTGGGCTGGGCGCCGTCCGGATTGGCCGCCCCGACCGACGATCTGACCGCTAGATTGATGAACCTCTATAACCATCGCGATCCGGCTCTCGCGGCGGCGCTGCAAGCGGGCGTCGACGCCGACCATATGGCGATGAAGCAGGGCATGGACGGGGTCAAGGCGGGCGGCGACGTCGCCGCCGCGATGCGCAAGGCGGCCGAAGGCGCGGCGCGGCTGATCGCCGCCGACGACGGCCCGCGCATCGCCGCGCTCGCCTTCGACGGCTGGGACACCCATGCCAATGAAGGGGGCGCGACCGGGCGCCTCGCGCAATTGCTCGGCGGCCTCGACGGCGCCGTCGCGGCTTTCGAGACGGAGCTTGGCGCGCATTGGAAGGACACAATTGTCGTCGCCGTCACCGAATTCGGCCGCACCGTCCATATCAACGGCACGACCGGCACCGATCACGGCACCGGCACGGTCGCTTTCCTCGCCGGCGGCGCGCTCGCCGGCGGGCGCATCATCGCCGATTGGCCGGGCCTCAAGACCACCGATCTCTATGAAAGCCGCGACCTCAAGCCGACGACGGATCTGCGCGCCGTGCTGAAGGGGCTGCTCGCCGATCAGTTCGGCCTGTCCGCCGACGTGCTGGGACGCGCGGTGTTTCCCGATACGTTGGGCGTGAAACCGATGAGCGGGCTGGTGGCGGCTTGAGATCGCCGCGCTACAGCTCCAGCTCCACTTTCACCGGCACGTGGTCCGACGTGCGCTCCCAACCTCGCGCCTCGCGCAGCACTTCCATCGAGCGCAGATTGGCGCCGAGCTTGGGGCTGACCCAGATATGATCGAGCCGGCGGCCTTTGTCGGCGAGCGCCCAATCGGGCGAGCGATAGCTCCACCAGGTGTAGAGCTTCTGGCTGTCGGGCACGAACCTGCGCAAAGCGTCGACCCATAGCCCGGCGCCCTGGACGCGCGCCAGTTTCTCCACCTCGATCGGCGTATGGCTGACCACCGACACCAGCGCCTTGTGGCTCCAGACATCCTGCTCGAGCGGGGCGATGTTGAGATCGCCGACGAGAATGGCGCGGCCGGCGGCGATTTTCTCCTCGCCGATCCAGGCCGCCATTTCGTCGAGGAAGGCGAGCTTGTGGGCGAATTTATCGTTGACCGCCGGATCCGGCTCGTCGCCGCCGGCCGGCACGTAGAAATTATGGATTTCGAGGCCGAGATTCTCCCCGCCCAACGTCACATGCATATGGCGCGAATCGCCCTTGCCGCAGAATTCGCGTTTGCGGCTGGCGTGGATCGGGAGGCGCGAGACGATGGCGACGCCGTGATAGCCCTTCTGTCCGTTGATCGCGATATGCTCATAGCCGAGCTTGTGAAACTCCGAGAGCGGAAACTCGGCGTCGCGACATTTGGTCTCCTGCAGACATAAGACGTCCGGCTGCCGCTCCTGGAGATAGCGCGCGACGAGGCCAATGCGCAGCCGCACCGAATTGATGTTCCAGGTCGCGATTGTGAAGCGCATGAAAAAGGGCTCGGTGCGAAAGGCCGGCGGACAATGGACGCTTTGGAAGGCGGCGCAAGGGCGCCGGGCGCGTTGCCCACAAGGAGCGGGGCGGTTGCTGATTCCCTCCCCCCTTGTGGGGGAGGGTTAGGGAGGGGGGTCGGGCCGTCCTGCCGGATCGAGGCGCAATTATTATTTCTTCGAGAGCTCAGCGCGACCCCCACCCCGGCCCTCCCCCACAAGGGGGGAGGGAGAGCGCCCAGGCCGCTATTTCTTTTGGCCGATCATCCGCTGCTCGTCGATCTTGAACAGGCCCTCGTCGGGCTTGGTCGTCAGGTCGAGATTGAACAGCGTCACGACGGTCTGGAGTCCCTGCGCGTCGTCGACCGTCCACTGTTTGAGCGCGAAAGTCGTGGGATCGAATACGATCTCGATGCGTGCTTCGCCGCCGAGCGTCGCCTTGTCGTCGATCTTGATCGATACGGCGTTTTCATTCGTCTCGACGCCCAGAACATGGGTGTCCTTGGCCAGGTCGACCGTCTCGTTGAGCAGGAATTTCAGCGGCGTCTGGCCGATGAGATAGAGATCCTGCGTGTCGAGCTTCTGGTCGCGAACGGCGACGCTGCGCCCGTCGGCGACGATTTCAAGCCGGTCCGGCGGATCGAACTGGAAACGCATGCGGCCGGGCCGCTCGAGATACAGCTTGCCCTCCGAGCGATGGCCGTCGGGCCCGATCTGCACGAAATCGGCGGTCATGATTTGCGCTCCCGCCAGCCAGGAATTGGCGCGGCGCACCGCCTCGGCGGCGCTGATCGCCTGTTTGGGCGCCGGCTTGGCGTCTTTGGAATCCTTGGGATCCTTGGCGGGCTTGGCCTTCGGCGCGTCCGGGTGCAGATCGACCGGCGCGTCCTGCGCGAGCGCCAACCCGCAAAACGCCATAAGCATCAGCGCCGGCAAGGCGATCATCTTGGAAATCGACATCCTGGCTCCTTGGCCGGTTTTGCCTCACGCGAAGCGTCGCCGCCTGGCGCGCGGCTCTTAAGGAGCCGATATGGCGTTAGTTGGACGCCCAGTCTCCTTGACCGGCCGTGGCCGGCCACGATCGCGACAACCGCCTTCGCCTCAATCGTCCTGGTCGCCCGCGAAAGCGCCGCGGTCGATGCCCTCGCCGACCAGAATTTCGCGCTTGCCCGAATGATTGGCGGGGCCGACGACCCCCTCCTTCTCCATCCGCTCGACCAGCGAGGCGGCCTTGTTATAGCCGACCGAAAGGCGGCGCTGGATGTAGCTCGTCGAGCATTTGCGGTCGCGCAGCACGATATTGACGGCGCGGTCGTAATAATCGCCGGCCTCCTCGGCGTCCATCGAGCCGGGCGAGGGACCGCCGCCGGCCTCGTCGTCTTCGCTCGGCCCCTCGTCCTCGGTGATGGCGGTCAGATATTCCGGCTGGCCTTGCGTCTTCAGATGCGCGACGATTCTTTCCACTTCATTGTCGGCGACGAACGGCCCGTGCACGCGCGAGATGCGCCCGCCGCCCGCCATATAGAGCATGTCGCCCTGGCCGAGCAGTTGTTCGCCGCCTTGCTCGCCCAGAATCGTGCGGCTGTCGATCTTCGAGGTCACCTGGAACGAAATGCGCGTGGGGAAATTCGCCTTGATCGTGCCGGTGATCACGTCGACCGAGGGGCGCTGCGTCGCCATGATGAGGTGGATGCCGGCCGCGCGGGCCATTTGCGCCAGGCGCTGGATCGCCCCTTCGATGTCCTTGCCCGCGACCATCATCAGGTCGGCCATTTCGTCGACGATGACCACGATATAGGGCAGTTCGACGAGGTCCATCTCCTCCTGTTCGTAGATCGCCTCGCCCGTCTCGCGGTCAAAGCCGGTCTGGACGGTGCGGGTGATTTTCTCTTCCCTTGCGGCCGCCTCCGCGACGCGCGCGTTGAACCCGTCGATGTTGCGCACGCCGACCTTCGACATTTTCTTGTAGCGGTCCTCCATCTCGCGCACCGCCCATTTGAGCGCGACCACCGCCTTTTTCGGATCGGTCACGACGGGCGTCAGCAGATGGGGAATGCCGTCATAGGCCGACAGTTCGAGCATTTTCGGATCGACCATGATGAGCCGGCACTGTTCGGGCTTCAGCCGATAGAGCAGCGACAGGATCATCGTATTGATGGCGACCGATTTGCCCGAGCCGGTCGTGCCGGCCACCAGAA
>Ga0302326_10006400_pt1 | contig 26445 bp, 27 predicted proteins | sample Palsa_T0_3_FD_202264 | JGI IMG/M metagenome (GOLD analysis project Ga0302326, IMG submission 202264) | Peat permafrost microbial communities from Stordalen Mire near Abisko, Sweden - Palsa_T0_3 | ecosystem: Environmental > Terrestrial > Soil > Palsa > Peat permafrost | place: Sweden: Abisko... | reverse complement strand
TGGGCGACTACCCGCACTCGCGACCTCCCCAGGCCATCCTCCCCGACGTGGCCAAGGAGCAGATCCGCACCGCGTTCACCAAGGCCGGGCTGGCCAAGGAGCTGGCCAGCGCCTAGCGGTGGGCCCGCATCCGGCGGCCTCCCTCGCTAACGTGAACGGTCAGGCAACGGCTCCGCAGGAGACCCAGAAGGAGGCGCATCGTGACCGAAGCGACAGACACGGCAGCAGAGGCCCCCGAACGGACTCCGAAGGGCCAGTTGTTCACCACCTGGAAGGACACGGACGACTGGGTCGAAGTGCCCGAGCTCCAGCTGCGCTACAAGTCGCTCCCGTTCGGCGCCGAAGGCGACGAAACCCGGGCGGTGCTGGTGCGTTACGACCCGGGCAGTGAGGTGCCCGTCCATCACCACCCCTCCGACTACTGCTCGCTCGTCGTGGAGGGGTCCGTCGAAGTGACCCGCAAGCTCCACGAAGTCGGCAGCGTTCGGGTCGTCAAGGCCGGCACCGCCTACGGGCCCCTGAAGATCGGCGAGAGTGGGTGCACGGTCATCGACATCTTCGCCGCCGGACCCCAGGGCATCACCTACATCGACCGGCACTGAACCGCGCTCGGGCCGGCCACCGGCGTGTCCGGCGCCGAGGGGGAGGCCGCTACGACCGCAGCTGAGGGTCACCCACTCCTCGGTGTGGGAAGTGGACCATGGTGCCCCCGTCCACCACCAGGCACTGGCCGGTCATGAAGGACGACAGGTTCGACAGGAGGAAGACGAGCGGCCCGGCGATCTCCTCGGGACGGCCGAACCTCCGGATGGGCACGCCGTCCGAGACGGCCAGGGCGTCCATTTCGGCGATGGCCTGTGCCGGGCCGGCCGGGTGCCTGTTGACGTGGCGGGGGGTGGCGATGATGTCGGGTGCGACCGTGTTCAGCCGGATGCCGCGGGGCGCCCACTCGTCGGAGAGGCTCCGGGCCAGCGAGGCGAGGCCGGCCTTGGCGGCGCCGTAGGCGGCGTGGTTGCGCGCGCCCCACAGCCCGCTGACCGAGGCCACCATGGCAATGGCGCCCCCGCCCTCGGCCAGCATGTGCCGGCCGGCGGCCTGGCAGACGAGCACGTGGTGGACCAGGTTGAAGCGGAACTCGGCCTCCCAGTGGGCCAGGTCGGTCGTCTCGAAGTCGCGGAAGCTCGCGCCACCGACGATGTTGGCCACGCGGGTCAGGCCGCCGAGGGCGTCGTGGGCCTCGTCGACGATGGCCCGGGCGCCGTCCTCGGCGGTCACGTCGGCGACGATGGCGTGCCCGCCGATCTCGTCGGCCACCCCCCTGGCCCGTTCGCCGATGATGTCGGCGACGGCCACGCGCGCCCCGGCCTGGGCCAACATCACCGCCGTCGCCCGCCCGATGCCGTAGCCGCCGCCGACCACCAGCGTCGGCTGGTCCTCCAGTCCCAACAGATCCGTCATGTTCCCTCCCTCATGCCATGTGAACCCCGCCGTTGGGGCGGATCACCTGTCCGGTGATGAACCGCGAGGCGTCGCTGGCCAGGAAGAGCATCGACCATGCGATGTCGCGGGTACTGCCGATGACGCCGAGCGGGGAGCGGGCACCGATGGCGGCGATCGTCTCGGCCCGTTTCTGCTCGTCGACCGAGCCGTCCGCGGCGGTCCAGACGCGCTGGGTCAACGGCGTCTCGACGTATCCCGGTGCGACGGCGTTGGCCCGGACACCGAGCGGCCCCAGCTCCGCCGCAGCGACGCGGGTGAGCTGGATCACCCCCGCTTTGGCGACGCCGTACATGGACAGGGTCGGCACGCCCGTCTCACCGCCCGACGACGAGACGTTGACGATCGCCCCCCGCTTGGCGGCCGACATGACCCGACCGGCGGCGGCCGTGCCCCAGAACACGCCCTTGAGATTGACGGCCAGGACGGCGTCGAGCTCCTCCTCGGCGGTGTCGACGATGGAGGAGTTCCGTATGATCCCGGCGACGTTGGCCCACACGTCTATCCGGCCAGTCGAGCGCAGCGCGGCGCGGGCCAGGTCGTCGACGGCCGCCTTGTCCCCCACGTCCGTGGGCACCACCACCGCGTCGGGCACGTCGTTCGCCGCAGCCTCCAGCCCGTCGGCGGCGATGTCGGCCAGCACGACCCGGGCGCCCGCCTTGGCGTACGTGACTGCGGTCTCCCGGCCGATGCCCGACGCCGCCCCCGTCACCACGGCGGTCCGGTCCTCCAGCGAGAAGGCGGCGACCACCTCGTCCGCCACCGCCCGGGCGGGCCCCGAGGCTGCCGCCTGGCGCAGCCCGGAGATGAGGTCCACTAGACCGAGACCGTGGCGCCGACGCGGTGCCCGCGCTCCTCCAACTTCGGGATGACCTCCTTCGAGAGGAGCTCGAGACCCCGCATGATCTTGTCGTGCGGGAGGTCGCCGAACTGCACGTAGCAGAGCAGCTGGTCGACACCCGCTTCCTCGTAGCGCAGGATCTTGCGGAGGCACTCGTCGGGCGTGCCGATGATGATCATGTCCTCCTCCTGGTACTTCTGGATCGGCACCTCGCCGTCGATGACAGCCTGGAGGTACGGGAAGATCTTGGCCTTCTCCTCGTCGCTGAGCGTGGCCAGCTCCCACTGGAGCGTGAACTCGGCCAGGCTCTGGTACCACCAGTTGACGGCCTTCCACAGGCCGTACCCCGCGGCCTCGTCGGGATCCTCGTAGCAGTGCACCAGGGTGTAGGCACCGACCCGGTCGTTCTTCACCCGCGTGAGCATCTCCTCGGGTCGGGCCATGGCCTGCGCCGCCCGGTAGGCGCGGATGGTGTCGCCCATCTTCTCCACCGGCTGCACCAGGCTGAGATGGAGCAGTCCGAGGCCAAGCTCGCCGGCCGTGACGGCGCTCTTCTCCGAAGCCGCCGCCTGCCACACCGGCGGATGCGGGTCCTGGTACGGCTTGGGCGTCTGGATCCGGGGCGGGAACTTCAGGTTCGGGCTGTCCCAGGAGAACAACTCCTCCTCCCACATCCCCACCACGACCTCGATGGCTTCGCGCCACTGGTCGCGTGATCGGTCGTCGGTCGGCACGCCGAACGCCGTCTGCTCCATCGGCGTCGACCGGCCCGTGCCCCATTCGACGCGGCCGTGACTCAAGACGTCCACGGTCGCCACCTTCTCGGCCACCCGTGCCGGGTGGATGAACCCGAACGGCATGAGGGTGACACCGAAGCCGAGCTTGATCTGCTCGGTGCTCAGCGCCAGACCACCGAGGATGGCCTCGCTGCACGGCGACGCCGACCGCCCGTCGCGGAAGTGGTGTTCGACCACCCACACGGTGTTGAAGCCGAGCTTGTCCGCGTACTGGATCTCGGCGATGGCCTCGTCGTAGGTGCGCTGCTCCGCGTCGCGCTGGCCGTAGGGGTGGGGCAGCGTCCAGGGCTTGATCCTCGGGGCGAACTCGTACAGCAAGTCAAGTTTCACCGGCTTCTCCTCTTCATTTTGCAATATGGAAGTAATCTTCGTAGATTGACCGCACCTTATGACACGCCCCGCCCTCTCCGCCACCCGCGCCGTGGCGGTCCTCAACTTCCTGGCCGCCCACGCCGCCGAGGAGTTCACCCTGACCGACCTGGCCGCCAAGCTCGACATCAACTTGGCCTCCGCCCATGCCCTTCTGGTGGTCCTCACCGACGCCGGGTACGTCACCCGGCATCAACGGCTGCGGACGTACTCGCTCGGGCCCTCCGTCGTGGCCTTGGGCAATGCCGCGCTGGAGCGGCACCCCGCCATCGAGCACGCCCACCAGGAGGCTCGCCGGCTCAGCGGGGAGCTCGGCCTGGGCGTGGCCGTGACGGCGCTGGCCGGCAACGACATCCTGTTCCTCGAGCGGGTCGGGGAGCACCGGCCCCGCGACATCGGCGTGCAGGTCGGCCAACGGGTGCCCTTGGTCCCGCCGGTAGGGGCCGTCTTCGTGGCATGGCACGACGCCGAGTCGTGGCTCGCCCGCGCCGACAACCGGCAGGACATGGAGGAGGTCCTGGCCGATGTGCGGTCGCGCGGGTGGGCGGCGGCGTTGGGCAACCCTCCCAGCACCGACTACGAGGCGCTGGCCACACTCGATCCCCATCGGGCCTACGACGTGGTGATGATCGCCGCACCGGTGTTCGGGCGGGGAGGCGACGCCGTGGTCTCCCTCACCCTTTTGGGCATGGAGCCCGGGCTGCCGGCCCAGCGGGTGGCCGCACTCGGCGAGAGCGTTCGTGATGCGTGCCTCGTCGCCACCCGCCGCAGTGGCGGCCGGGCACCGGCCGGTTAGCCGTACCACGACAGGTGACGCACCTCCGGGGGCTCAATCGGTCGCCGCGTCGTAGGCCGTCCGCACGGCGTCGCCGAACACCTGGGCCAGGACCCGGTGGCCGGCGTCATCGGGGTGGACGCCGTCACCGAGCAACTCGGGAGAGAGCACGTCCCGACCGGGCACCAGGGTCGTGCGATCGTCGCCGACGGCCCGCACCGCCTCCTCCATGGCCCGCCGAAGATCGGCCTGTGTGGCACCGAGCCTGTTCGGACGGTCCTCCGCATCGGGGCGGACCAGGGGGCTGGCCACCACCAGGGGCACGCCCGGATGGCCCGCCCGAACCACCCGGAGGAAGGCCTCGGTGCTCGAGCGCATCATGTCGGTCGAGTACGGGATCATCGACCAGCAGTTCGTCCCGTGGGTGAGCGAGATCACGTCGGCCTCCCGTGAGGCGATCTGCTCGGCGGAGACGATCTCACCCCGGGCGGCGCCGGCATAGCCCATGTTCACCACGTCGAAGCCGTGGCGGCGGCCGGCGGCGGCAACCCACGAGGCGGCCGGGGAGCTGGCGATCCAGCCTTCGGCGATGGAGTCGCCGTAGGCGATCCACCTGGGCTGCGGCGGCGCCGGCTCAATGAGCCCCTGCTCCGCCACCACCTTCGTCACGAGGGGCTTCATGGCCTCCGGCAGGTAGACCACGGCCCGGCCCGGCCCATGGCCGAGATGCAGGCGCACGGTCCCTACCCCCAGGTCGGCAGCGGCCTCATCGACCCGACGTCCATCTCGCCACACCTCGAAGGTCGTCCCTGCGGCCGGCCCCCTCCGGCCGAGATCGGCCGTCGTGGTCACGTACTCCACCCTGACCTGGCGGGCATCGCCGGCGATCTCGAGCCGGACCCCGGCCGGAAGCTGGGCGGCGGACCACGTGTCGGCGGGGAGGCGACGGGCGTCGGCCGGATCGGCGCGCGGGTAGCTCACGCCCGCGCCGGCCGGCCAGGCCACACCCCGGACGTAGGGCTCCACCCCGGCGGGCCGGCCGGCGTCTGCCGTCACGGGCCCGCTACCGGGATCGGTCGTAGTTTCCGGTTTTGAATTGGGCCAGTATCTCTTCGTGCATGCCCCAGAGGTCACGGATGATCGCACCCCCGTCCACCACCAGCGTCTGCCCGGTGATGCGCTCGGCGAGGGCTGAGGAGAGGAACAACACCGCGTTGCCGATGTCGCGCGATCGCGGGGGCGCCAGCGGGTTCACCGCATTCACCGCCCATTGGCCTTCGGGCCAGTCCTCGTTCCCCGAACCGACGTTGCCCGGGGCGACGGCGTTGACCCGTATCCCATGGCGGCCCAGCTCCTGGGCGAAGGTCTTCGCCAGCGAGATGACGCCCGCCTTGGCCGCCCCGTACGGGGCGTGCATGGCCGCCGCGTTGACCCCGTCGACCGAGGCCAGCGCCACCATCGAACCGCCGGTGCCCTGCTCCGTCATCCTCCGACCGACCGTCTGGAAGAGGTAGAAGACCTGGCTGAGGTTGTTCTGGATCGTCCAGTTCCAGTCCTCCAAGGAGAAGTCCTGGGCCCTGTCCCATCGGGCACCGCCGATGATGTCGACGCAGACGTCGACGGACCCCAGCCGGGCCGCCGCCTCGTCGACCGCTCGTTGGACCTGGGCGGGATCGGTCATGTCCGCCACCACGGAAAAAGCCTTGCCGCCCGCGCTCTCGACCTCGGCGACGATGCGCTCGGCCCGCCCCTGGTCGATGTCCACGCAGGCCACCGTCGCACCGGCCTCGGCCAGTTTGAGTGACGTCATCCGGCCGTGCCCGGCCCGCTCGGGTATGTAGCCGGCTCCGGAGACGATCGCCCCCTTCCCCTCCAGTCCGAGATCGATCATTGACGGTCCCCCCCTCCTCGGCGATGCAGGAGTCTCCTTTGTAGCACCGATGGTCGTTGCGACACGCCGAGTACTAGGCGTGGAGTATCTCGAGGCCCGCGTCGATCAGCGGTGCGACCGCAGCGCCCACGGTCTCGAATCCGTGTCCAATGGTCAACCCGTCCCGGTACCGGTTGTGAATCCCCTCGGCGATGACGGCGAGCTTGAAGTACCCGAGCGCCCGGTAGAACGCCAGGTGGTCGAGATCGCGCCCGCTGAGGGTGGCGTACGTTTCTGCGACCTCCCCGACGGCCGGAAAGCCCCGGTTGGCGGCGATGCTGTGGCCTTCGGGCATGACCGATGCGCAGGCCGGATCCCAGTAGACGAGGAGGAGCCCCACGTCGGCCAGAGGGTCGCCGATGGTGGCCATCTCCCAGTCGACGATGGCGGCCAGGGTGGTCGGATCGAGCGGATCGAGGATGGTGTTGTCGAGGCGGTAGTCGCCGTGGACGATGGTCGCATCACTCTCCGTGGGGGTGGCGGCGACCAGTCCCCGCTGGAGCCGCTCGACCTGGGGAAGGTCCCGGGTGGCGACGAGATCCCACTGGCTCTTCCAGCGCGAGACCTGTCGGGCGAGGTAGCCGGTGGGCCGGCCCAGATCGCCCAGCCCGACCTCTTGATAGGCCACGCCATGGACGGCGACCAAGCCGCGGATAAGCGCGTCGGCGATGGCTCGCGCATCGGCCGGGTCGAGCGCCGCTCCGTCCGCCGCGGAACGGATGACGCGGCCCTCCACCTTGGACACCACGCTGAACGGCGCCCCGATCACCGCCGGATCGTCGCAGTAGGCGATGGCCCGGGCGACGGGCACCGACGTCGGGCCGAGGGCCTTGACGACGCGGTACTCGCGCCCGATGTCGTTGGCCGAGGGTGCCACCAGGCCCAACGGTGGGCGGCGGAGTATCCAGTGCTGCGTGCCGTCGGTGATGTCGTAAATGAGGTTCGACCTTCCCCCGAGGATCGGTTCGGCGTCGAGCGATCCCGCGAACCCGGGCACATGGCGCGCGAAGAACGCCGCCAGTGCCTCGCGGTCGACAACGGCCGCCCGGCGCCCGTCGTCACCCGTCATGCGGATCCTCTCGCTGCATGCGCCGCACTGCGCGCCGGGCGATCGACCAGCGATGGACCTCTGAAGGCCCGTCGTAAATACGGAACGATCGGACCTCGCGCAGATAGCGTGAGAGAGGCAGGTCACCCGAGACCCCCAAGGCCCCGCAGATCTGCACGGACCGGTCGACGACCCGTCCCACGGCTTCGGCCACGAACGTCTTGGCGATGGACGTCTCTTGCGCGGCGCGCTCGCCCTGATCGAGCTTCCAGGCCGCCTGCCAGATCAAGCTCCGGGCAGCGGCCAGGTCGATCTCGCTGTCGGCCAGCATCTGCTGGATCGCACCGAGTTCGGAGAGCCGCGAGCCGAAGATCTCGCGCTCCACCGACCGCTGCAGGGCGAGGTCCCGGGCGCGTCGGGCCAGTCCCAGCCAGCGCATGCAGTGGGTCAGCCGGGCCGGCCCGAGTCGCACCTGGGCGTAGTGGAACCCCCTGTCCACCTCGCCGAGCACGGAGTCGTCCCCGACGACACAGTCGTCGAAGCGCACCTCGCAGTGGCCGCCGAACATCGCCTCGTCGAGACTGGGGATGTCCCGCACCAACTCCACGCCGGGATTGTCGGCGTCGACCAGGAACATGGTGGCGCCCGTCCCGCCGGATCCGCCGGGGGTCCCTCCCGTCCGTGCCATGCAGATCAGCAGCTGCGCGCCGCGCGCACCGGTGATGAACCACTTGCGACCGTCGAGCCGCCATCCGCCCTTCACCCGGGCGGCCGTGGTGGCGAGGAGGTCGGGATCGGAGCCGGCACCCGGCGCCGGCTCGGTCATGGCAAAGCACGACCGGATATCCCCCCTGGTCAGCGGGGCGAGGTAGCGGGCCTTCTGCCCCTCGTCGGCGACCACCTCCAAGAGGTGCATATTGCCCTCATCGGGGGCGGCCCCGTTGATGGCCAAAGGACCGAAGAGCGAGTAGCCGGCCTCTTCGAAGACGACCGCCTGCCCGCGCAGGTCCAGGCCCATGCCACCCCAGACCTCGGGCACGTGCGGCGCGAACACCCCCCAGCTGCGAGCGGCCTCCTGGAGCTCCCGGCGGAGGGCTTCGGGACCATGGTGCAGCACACCGCCTTCCGCCGCTTCGGCCGGCAGGGCCACCTCCCGGACGAACGCGGCCGTTCGTCGGGCAATCTCGGCGGTCTCGTCATCCGGCTCGAAGTCGATAGCCATGGTGCCTCGCTTTCGGACTAGAAGTGGTGCGCATCGGCTCGTCTCCTCCACGTCGTGACCTCTGTGTAGTGACCTCTGTGTAGTGACCTCTGTGTAGTGAAAGGAAACGTAGTGACCATTCTTGACATGTTTCGACTCGAGGACCGGGTGGCCGTGGTGACCGGGGCCTCTTCCGGGCTCGGCGTGGCTTTCGCCCGGGCCATCGCCGAGGCGGGAGGGATCGTCGCCTTGGCGGCACGACGAAGCGATCGCCTGGCCGACGTCGCCGCCGAGCTCCGGGCGGAGGGGTATCGCGTCGGCACCTACCAGACTGACATCGTCGACCCCGCCCAGTGCCAAGGTCTCGTCGACGGCGTCATGGAGGAGTTCGGTCACATCGACGTGCTGGTGAACAACGCGGGACTCGGAACGGCCCATCCCGCCCTCCGTGAGACGCCCGAGCAGTTTCGCCAGGTGATCGACGTCAACCTCAACGGCTCGTACTGGCTCGCCCAGGCCTGTGGCCGGGTCATGGCGCCCGGCAGTTCGATCATCAACGTCTCGAGCGTGCTCGCCCTTACGACGGCCGGCCTCCCCCAAGCCGCCTACAGCGCCAGCAAGGCGGGGCTGCTCGGCCTGACCCGCGACCTGGCGCAGCAGTGGGGTGCACGTCGAGGGATACGCGTCAACGCCGTTGCCCCCGGATTCTTCGCCACGGAGATGACCGAGCAGTACCAGCCGGGCTACCTCGACGCGATGTCGCCCCGCGTCCTCCTCGCGAGAAAGGGCGACCCCAGAGAACTCGCCGCGACCGTCGTGTGGTTGGCCAGTGACGCAGCCGGGTTCGTCACCGGCCAGACGATCGTCATCGATGGAGGCTTCACCATCAGCTGAGGCCTCCCCCGTGGGGTTCAGACCGACTTGCCGGCGATCTGCGTCCCGCAGATGGGGTCAGCGCCCTTGACCAGGTCGAAGTTGGAGCCGGAGAGCTTGGTGAGGTACTCGCAGGCGTCGATCCCTATCGCCGTGCCCGCACGGTCGTTGAGATCGAAGCTGTGGCTCCCCAGCAGCCCGGCGGCGTTGAAGTTCTTGACGCCCGCCAACGCGGTGATCAGTTTCTGGTCGGTGGGGTTGGTCCCCGCCGTCTTGAGCGCATCGACCAGCGCCGCCACGGAGATGTAGCCGTTGTACTCGGCGTAGGTCGGAAGGCCGGTGACGCCCGCCTTCTTCAAGTAGCTCTGGAACTGTTCGGTGGCGGCCGTGTGCATCTCCACCGGTTCGTACGAGAGCGTGAAGTAGACGCCCTGACCGCTGGCGATGGCGCCCGGGCCGGCCTGGGTCAGGTCGCCGCCGTAGCCATCGGGCAGGATAGCGACCTTCAGGTGGTCGCCGTCCTGGCGGAGAGCGGTGATGAGGGCGAAGTTGGTGTTGGGGTCCACCGAACCGTAGAGGCCGTCGACGCCGGCGGTCTTCATGGCGAGCGCCTCGGGGGCCACGTTGGTGCCCCCGAAGGGGAAGTTGGCGTTGAGGTAGCCGACCTTGAGCCCGGCGGCCTGGGCGGAGACGGCCGCCCCTTTGGCCGAGTCCGCCGAGCTCGGCGAGATGCCGTAGCCCAGCGTGCCGATGACGCTCGCTCCCAACAGCTTGTAGATCTTGCCGAAGGTCGTCGAGACATCGGCCGGGTTCAAGAACCCGAAGACGGAGAACATATTGGTGTCGGTGGTCCACTCACCGCCGTCCTCGGCCACGCCGACCACCGGGATGTGGTTGGCCGCCAGGTAGGGGGCCGCACCGAAGAACACCGCCGAGTTACCCACGACCGCCGAGACATGGTCCGCTTCGACGAGCTTTTGGGCGGCCGTCAGCGCCCCGGTCGGAGAGGTCGCCGTGTCGGCCACCACGTACTTGATGTCATAGCCCTCCTTGGCCGCCAGCAGCGTTCCGGCCTTGACCCCGAGCGGCGTGGTCTGATTGCCCGACGCCCCGAGACCGCTCTGGTCGGTGAGCACCCCGATGGTCAGCGTCTCCTTGGCGCCCCCCGAGGCCCCTGCGTTTCCCGCCGCCCCCACACACCCGGCCGCCAGCGTTACCACGGCCACGGCGATCCACAGCAGCTTCTGATGGTTCCTCAACGTACGCCCTCCCCCTAGTTACTCGCACTCGAGTTGTCCTTGACCTGCCCAACGCATCCCCCCGGGGCTCGTCACGCCCACAGACCGCAGCACGCCACGTGCAGCGTACGCCGCGGCAGAGCCGATGTCGACGTCAATCTATCCCGAACGCCGTGTCTGCCAGGGTCGGGCGCCGGCACGACTACCTGACGGGCGGCGCCGTGGTGTAGATCCCCGCCGTCTGTCCCCCATCCACCACGAATTCGGCCCCGGTGACGAAGCCGGCATCGTCGGAGACCAGAAACAGCGCCAGCTCGGCGATGTCGGTGGGCAGTCCCGCGCGCCCCAGAGGCGTCCTGGCCAGTCGGTCGGCGGCCGTCGGATCGTCCTCACGCACCACCATCGGCGTCAGGATGGGTCCGGGCACGACTGAGTTGACCCGGATATGCATCCCGGCGAACTCGAGCGCCGCCACCCTGGTCAGCCCGCGCAGCGCCCACTTCGATGAGGCATAGGCGGCATGGCCCGAGAAGGCAGTCATCGCCGCCGTCGACAAGGTGTTCAGGATCACTCCCCGCCCTACGGCACGCATGTGGGGGAGCACGGCCTGCATGCCGATGAAGGGCCCGACGCAGTTGACCTGGTGCAGGCGTTCGAAGGCGTCACGGGTCTCCTCTTCGATCTCCATCCGGCGCAACATCCCCGCGTTGTTCACCAGGATCTCCACATGTCCGAACCGCGAGAGGGCCACCTGAAGGGCGTCGTGCCACGCCGAACTGTCCGTCACATCGAGCCTCGCACTGCACACGCTGCCCGGGTACTCCGCCTCGAGGCCATCGACCTCTTGGAGGACGTCTCCGGCCACCACGGATGCGCCTGCCGCCACGAAGCGTTCCACGATGGCCCGGCCCTGTCCTCTGGCCGCGCCGGTGACGATCGCCACCCTTCCCTCGAGGCGCATCGTCGCATCGGTGTTTTGGGCCATCTCACCCTCCCCCCGTGGTGCCGAGCTCGACATGGCAGTTCTAACGGGGGGGCCGGTCGCTCAGCCCGCCGGCGACGATGAATTGGCAGCGTCGCGTGGCGAGGCGCCAGCCCGCCGGCGTCTTGACGAGTTCGTCGTCGTAGACCGCGCTCCTCGACGATCCGTCGTCGCTGCTGACGAAGAGCAGGTTCTGCCTGGTTCTGGCCTGTTCCCCGTCGATCATCTCCACCACTGGTGGTCCACCGAGGTGGAGGCCCCCGGGGGCTGCCTTCGCCATGGCCCGCAAGCCGTCGTGGCCGTCGAAGGTCCGGCCGTAGACCTCGAAGGAACAGTCGGGGGTGAACAGCTCCACCCAGCCCTCGACATCATCGTGGTCGAGGCAGAGGCAGTAGCGGGCCAGCAGGTTGGTGATCGCCACGTGGTCCTCGGGCTTGGGATCCATCATCTCCCCATGGTTCTCAGTCGCTCGCCCAATCCCGGATCTTCTCCACGACACCCGGCTCGGCCTGCCTTCCGGGGAGCTCGATATCCAGACAGGTCACTCCCGCAGCGCGGAAGGCCTCAATCCTCTCCCGGACCCGTCCTTCGTCACCCACCATAGACGTCGCTCGGAGGAAGTCCTCGGGTATGAGTGCTTCGGCCTCCTTCTTGTGGCCGGAGAGGTACAGCTTCTGTATGGCCGTCGCCTCGGACTCATAGCCGTAGCGACGAAACAGATCGTTGTAGAAGTTCTGCCCCGGGGGACCCATCCCTCCGACATACAGCGCAACGCGCGGGCGCATCGCATCTCTGATCCGACGCGCCTCGTCCTCGTCACAGATCGCCACCGGCCCGCCGGCGACCACCTCCAGTGGGGCAAGTCCGGCGTTCCTCTTTCTGGCTCCGTCGGCCAATGCCTCTCCCCACACCGAGGCACTGTCGGGAAGGAAGAAGAGCGGGATCCATCCCTCGGCGAACTCCGCGGCGAGCGCGACGTTCTTGGGCCCGAGCGCTGCAACGTAGATCGGAATTTCCGAGCGCACAGGGTGGTCGATCAGCTTCAGGGAGCGGGCACCTCCGTCACCTCCGCTCCCCCGGAGCGGAACCTGGAGCGTCTCGCCCTCGTACTCGAGCCTCTGTCGCGTCCACACCTTCCGGCACACCTCGATGGTCTCGCGGGTACGGGCCAATGGGCGGTCGTACGGCACGCCGTGCCAGTCGGTGACGACCTGCGGCCCGGAGGCACCGAGACCGAGAATGAACCTCCCCGACGACACGAAGTCCAGACCGGCCGCGGTCATGGCCACCAGGGCCGGAGAGCGGGAGAACACGGGAAGAATGGCCGCCCCGAGCCCGACACGGGTGGTACGGCCGGCGAGATACCCGAGCATGGAGACGGCGTCGAATCCGTAGGCTTCGCCGATCCACAGCGTGTCGACACCAGCCGCCTCCATGTCGGCGGCCCACCGTGCGGTGTCCTCCGCGCCCGACCCCCGCGTTATGTGCATCGACAGCTTCATCGTGTGGTCTCACGCCGTGCCGCGTGGGGGCGCCCCCGTTCCCTCGTCACCGGAGAAGGCCCTCGAGGCGCTCCCTCTCGGCCTCCTCCAACGGCACGAGCGGGGACTTCCGGACCGGTCTCCACCACACGCCCGTGGCGCGCCACGCTTCCTGGCGCAGTCGCTGCTTGTCGATCTTCATGCTCGCAAGCTTCGGTAGTTCCGGGACGAGGCGGACGAACTGTGGCACCCACTTGGGGCCGAGGTCTGTCTGGGCGGCCAGGAAGGCGTCGAACGCTGACGGGCTCAGCGTGCTTCCGGCCCGGAGTTCGATGGCGACCATCACGCGGTCCCCAACGGGATCGTCGGGCACCGCGTACACCGCCACGGATCGAACATCGGGCAGACGACCAATGATCGACTCGACCGGCGCGGCGGCGAAGTTCTCCCCGTCGACCCGTAGCCATTCGTTGCTGCGCCCGGCGAAGTAGAACCAGCCGTCTCCATCTCGGTAGGCGAGGTCGCCCGACCAGTACCAGCCATCGCGGAACCTGGCCGTGGTGGCCTCTTCGTTCCTGTAGTAGCCCTCGAACCCGCTGGAGGGCTCCGTCTCGACGATCTCCCCCACCGCCTGGAGCAGGTTTGTCACCCTTCCGTTCGCGTCCACCTCGGCCGGCGGGCATTCGTCGCCCGTGTCCGGGTTGATGACCTTCACTGAATCGGCGGCTCGGCCCAGCGCCCCCGTGGGCATGGTGGGATCCCGACGGATGATGATGATCCCCTCCGTGGCGCCATAGCTGTCTCGTACGTCACAACCGAAGCGCTGCGCGAATTCAACGATGTCTCGCGCCGACGCCTCGTTGCCGATCGCCAACCTGAGGCTGGTGGTCGCGTCGTCCTCCTTTTCCGGGACGGCGAGGATGTAGTTGAGAACCTTGCCGGTATAGGTCATCATCGTGGCGTTGAATCGCCGAACGTCGTCCAACGTGTGGGAGGCCGAGAACCTCGGGCGAAACGCGATGGGGACTCCGGCCGCAAGCGATGAGGCCCACCCGGTGAAGAGTGAGCTGGAATGGAAGAACGGCAAGGGTGAGTACACGACGTCGTGCGAGCTGAGGCTCGTCACCGTCGCCACGTGCACCCCCGTCCGGCCGAACCGTCCTTGCGTGCAACGGACCGCCTTCGGCGCGCCAGTGGAGCCAGACGTGAAGATCAGCAAGAAGAGGTCGTCGTCGACGGGCGTCGGGCTCTCGGCGACCGCCTCGCCCTCCGAGAGTTCGCCGAGGTAGTCGTCTGAATCGATGTCGACGATCTGATCGCTCGCGGACCCGAGATCCAACCCGCTCAGCAACCGCCCCGACTCGGCAGACGTGACGATCATCTGACAGTCGGTATGCCTGACCAGCTGAGCGAGCTGGTCACCGCGGTAGGTCGAGTTGATGCCGACGACGACGGAGCGCGATATCGCCGCTGCTCCGAGCCAGAAGACGTACTCCGGGATGTTGTCCAACAGAACGCCGATATGGGGCGGTCGAGTCGGATCCATCCGTCGTGCGAAGAGTGCAGCCCGACGCCGCGCCTCGCTCAGCAGTTGTCGGAAGGTCCATGACCGGTCGGCAAACAAGATGGCCGGACGGTCATCGTCGGCCTTGCTCAACAGCAGCTCTCCCGCGGTGGTCACGGGTCGTTCCGGGTCGTCGTCGATCGGCTGTCACGGTGAGGGGGCATCGTGTCGAAACCGACTGCGGTTCAGCCGACGAGCCCACGGACGAGGGCCTCGTTGGGGTTCTCCGGAAGCTCCACCAAGGGCACGCTGATCTCGTCGACCGTGGGCCCGTACCGATCGGCCAGCGGCTGGAGCGCGTCAAGGTCGAAGCCGAACGTGCGGCTGGCCGTCTGGGCGAGGAACTGTCGCATGCGACTCTGTGGCCACGAATGGAAGAGCTGCCGCAGGTGCTCCCGGGTGAAGGGCGCCGTACCCTCGTCGTGGGGAAAGTCCGATCCCCACATGAAGCGGTCCAGGCCCAGCTGGAGGATGGCGTCGACGTCGGGCGCCTTGGGCTGCGACACCCCCACCCAGCAGTTGCGCTGGAAGTACTCCGTGGCGGTCAGGGGGAGGACCGACTCCGCTCTGTAGCGCAACTCACCGGTCGCACCCGTGTCACGGATCCGGACGATCGACCGGTCAAGTCGCTCCAGGAGCGGCGGCAGCCAGGCCGCACCCTGCTCGGTCATGACGAATCTGAGTCCGGGATGCCGTTCGAACACCCCGGACAACAGGAGATGCATGAACGGCCTCGTCTGGTAGAACGAGAACTCTCCGATGTAGAGGAGCTCGGCCGCGGGTACCTTCCCGAAGTCGGGGACACCAGTACCGCCATGGCTGTGCAGCGGGATGTCCGCCTCTTCGCAAAAGCTCCAGAGCGGCTCCCAGTAGGGGTCGTACAGGTTGTGTTCGATCCACACCGCATCCGGCGGGATGTTCGGAAGCAGGATCCCACCGCGCAACCCGTGGTCGACGATCCATGTGGCGTCGGCCAAGGCGTCGTCGAGGTCGTTGATGAATATCTGCCCGATTCCGGCACGCTGCTCGGGAAAGGCGGCGCAGAAGTCCACCAACCACCGGTTGTGAGCCCGGATCCCCGCCAGACGGTGGTCGTACTCGTCGGGCTTGGGCGGCGGGGCGGACAGGACGAAGCTTGGAAAGAACGGTGGGATGGTGTTGGGGAATATGACCTCACCGACGACTCCGTCGCGCAGCTGCTGGCCAGAGCGCATGTCGTTGTCCCAGTTGCGTAGGCGCCGATCATCGCCCAGGTCGCGATAGGGATTTCGGTACCGAGATCTCCACGCATCGAAGTCCTCGACGTACCTCGACTCGAGATACTCCCGGTACTGCGCGTGGCTGCCGCCGGCGTGGGTGTCGGCGGAGATGATGGTGTAGTGCTCACTCACGGGGTCTCCCCTCTGCCTCTGCTGCGACGGCCCCGGCTGGGACTATCCGATATCGATGTCGGAAACTGTAAACGATCGGGCGGCAGGCGCAGCGACGCCGTCACCGGGGTAGACCGAGCGCTCTCTCGGCGATGGTATTCCGCTGAATTTCGTCCGTTCCCCCGCCGATCCGCAGGCCGGGAGCGAACAGGAGCCTCTCTCGCCATGGGCGCCCCTCCCCGCCCACGTCGGCGGTCAGTGCCGGCCCGAGCAGCCGCGCTCCGGCATCCGCGCTGAGCCGAGCGTGTTCGCTGTACATGAGCTTGGTGAGGGAACCTGCCGCAGGAACCGTGGTACCGGCGGCGATCCGCGCCTGGGTGAGGTCGAGCACCTTCTCCCTGATGTAGGCGGTGGCCAGGGACTGACGGACGCCGGGCTCATGGTGTCGTCCCAAGTTCTTGGCGAGCTGTATGAGCTCGACAACCGAGCGGGCGCTGGTTCCGCCGCCGATGGCCGCCCTCTCGCTGGTGAGCATCGTCCTGAGGATCTGGCGCGCCTCGCCGACCTTGCCGATCAGGCACTCGTGGGGCACGTGGACGTCCTCCAGAAACACCTCGTTGAAGTGGTAGGCGCCGGACATCTGGCGGAGCGGGCGAACGTCGACTCCGGGCTCTGACATGTCGAGGATGAGGCAGGAGAGCCCGGCCATACCCGGCGTCTCCCGGTCGGTCCGCGCGATCAGGAGAGCGAAGTCGCTCGTGCCGGCACCCGAGGTCCATACCTTCTGACCGGTAACAGTCCATCCTCCGGGTGCGGGCGCGGCAAAGGTCGTTGCGCTCCCGAGGTCCGATCCGGCGTCCGGTTCGGAGAGCAGTTGACACCACGTCTCGGCGCCGGACAGAACCGGGGGCAGGTAGCGACGGCACTGTTCGTCGGTGCCGTACTGCACGAGGACGGGGGGAAGCATCTCCAGTCCGACCGACAGGACCTTCGTCGAGACCCCGTAGCGGGACTGCACCTCGGCGACCACGTCGTCCTGCCAGGCCGGCGCTCCCCGTCCGCCGTACTGCTCGGGCCAGGAGCGCCCGCTCAGCCCGGCCACGTAGAGCTTCCTCTGCCACTCCAGGCTCTTGTCGAGTGCGACGTGCTCCGCACGGCGGTACTCCTCCACGGACTGGGCCGAGACGATATGGATCGCCGAAAAGTCCTCGGTGGTGCCCTTGTGCGGTGCCTCAGCCTCGAACCAGCTCTCCACCTCTGATCGAAATCGCCCGCGCTCCTCGCTCGCTGCGTGCGCCATCACACAGTGAGGCGCAGGCCGGGGCGGTCCCAGGTGCAGCGCACCAGCCGGCCGGACCTCGAAAGGGTTATGACCGCCGTCCGCATGTCGCTGCCGCCGAACGCGATGTTCGTCGTCACGTCGTTCGGGATGGGATAGACGTCGACCTCCTGGCCATCGGGGGTGACCACGACGATCCCGTCGGCGATGGCCCCGATGGCGATCCTGCCGTCCGCCTCTACGGCGAGAGAGTCGAACGAATAGGGGGTCGCGACGACACAGCGACCTCCGTGCCGGACCGTGAGGGACCCCGTGGATCGGTTCACCACACCGGGCTCAACCAGGTCCCACGCCCAGAGCCGGCCCGTATGGGTCTCGGCCACGTAGACGGTCCTCCCGTTCGGTGACAGCCCGACGCCGTTGGGCCCGAGAAGGGGGAATCCGACCCTCTGCAACGCCCCCCCGCCCGGAGGGGCGTAGAACAGGGCGCCGCGGTCCACGCTCTCCAAGCGGCCCTTGCCGTGGTCGGTGAACCAGACGCCGCCGACCTCGTCGACGACCAGATCGTTCGGGCCGCGAAGCGGGCGACCGTCGTACTCGTCGTAGAGCGTGCGGGTCTCCCCGGTGCGCAGGTCGAGCTCCTCGATCCAACCACCACTGAACCCGGGTGGTTCGTTGGTGTGGGTGGGGTGGTCTATCGGAATGGTGGTTCCGTTGACGGTGGTCCACAAGAATCCGCCGTTGTTGGCGATCACCGCTGTCTCCGGAGCGGTGAGCGCCAGACCGTTGGGCCCACCACCGGGTGTCGCAACGAGGGAGACGTCGCCGTCGGAGACCCGAAGGACCCTTGCTCCCTCAATGTCGACGACCACTACGGATCCGTCGCCAAGGAAGACCGGGCCCTCGGGGAAACCCAAGTCGGAGGCGAGAACCTCGAAGGTGAGTGACTCATGGATGGTCGTCTTCATCTGACTCCCTCATATGCTCAGTACGCGAGCGGCGTTGTCGTATAGGAATTTCGGCCATACATGGTCCCGGAACGGCACCTGCGGCAGCTCGGTGAAGATCTTCTCGAGTGAGAGGCCCATGGGGAAGTAGCCGGCGTACATGACCTTGTCCGCGCCACGGGTGTTGGCATAGTCGATGATGGGCTTCGGGTAGTACTTCGGGGCGAACGCGCTGGTCGAGTAGTACAGGTTCGGCCATTTCACCATGAGCTTGACGGCGAGCTCGGTCCAGGGTTCGGCTCCGTGGCGCATGACCACCACCAGGTCGGGAAAGTCGTAGAGCACCTGGTCCAGCCGGTCGACACTCTGCACCATGGACGGCACCCTGGGCCCGGCTATCCCGACCGTGACGAAAACCGGTATGCCCAGTTCGACGCATTTCGCGTAGTAGATGTAGGCGAGCGGCGCGTCGATGGCGACCTGGGGGGAGGTTCCGTGCGGGAAGAAGGACGCTGCCCGTACGCCCCACCGCTCGTGCGCTCGGACCAGAGCGGCCATCCCCTTGACGCCGTCATTCGGGTCGAAGGTCCATGAGGGCACGAATCGACCCGGGTATCTCGCGAGGGCTGCCTCGGCGACCTCGGTGTTGCTGCTCAGACTCACCAGGCCCGTACGTATGCCGAACCGATCCATCTCACCAACCGTTACCTCGACGGGATCCTGCTCGTCCGTGGCTGAGCGGGATGGAAGGTCGTGGAACATGTAGCCCGCCGGCATCTCCAGCTCCTCCAGCGACTCTCTGTCCCTCAAGGATCGCCGAATGCCGGCATAGAGGCGGTCAGGGTCGTCGCCAAAGCCGATCAACGTGTCGATGACAGGTTGATCCGTCGGCCACGGTCGGCTCGCGGACCCCGCCGACTGCACATCCTCGGACATCGTGCGTGCCCACCCCCAGCGGCTCTTTGGCGACTGGACGAACACACCCGTCCAGTCGGTAGCGTACGACCGAGTCTTGTTGCCCAGGCGTGGCCAGCATACTATCGTGACCCAAATATCGACGTCGATATCAGCCTCGGTCCCGCAAGCTCTGCGCACTGAGGGGCATAATCGGGAGTGTTCCTGGTGGCTGGAGTGAGCCACCGGCCAGTCGCCTGAGGAGAGGACCCTTACATTGCCGAGAGCTCGTGCTGACCAGCTGCCGGTGGCCGCCAGTGCGCCGCGCTCTCGAAAGGGGGAACAGACGAGAGCCAAGCTGGTCAAGGCGGCCAAGGAGGTGTTCGAACGAGACGGCTTCCTCAACGCGCGCATCGTGGACATCGCCACCCGGGCGAAGGTGTCCTACGGCGCCTTTTACCACTACTTCGATTCGAAGGAGCAGATCTTCAGGGAGGTGGCCGAGGCCCAGGAGGATCGTCTGAGTGCGCCCCCCGATCCCAACGGCCAACCGAGGCCGCCCGGCATCACACCCCACGAGCAGATCCGTCGAGCAAACCAGCGGTACCTGGAAAGGTACCGTAGCGAGGCTCGGCTGATGGGCGTGATCGAGCAGGTTTCGCGCTACGACGCCTATGTGAACGCGGCGCGCATGGGGAGCATGAGACAGTTCGCGGCTCGGTCCGAGCGCATGATCCGGCGACTGCAGAGTCAAGGCGAGGCAGACAGGCGGGTGGATCCGGCAATCGCCTCTGACGCGCTCGGCTCCATGATGGGCCGGTTCGCCGAGCTGTGGCTCACGCAGGGGTATCGCGAGTACGACTTCGACGAGGCCGTCGAGCAGCTGAGCCTGCTGTGGGCCAATGCCCTCGGCATCGACACTCGGAAGGAGAAGAGCCATCGTTGACCGGCGAGGCGCAGTGCCAAGTACGTTGGCATGAGCCTCCACGCTCCGGGGAAGAGGTCCACAGGTGGATGATGCTTCGGCGCTTCTCGAGCGCTACCTCAAGGCGCAAGAAGACAAGGACCTTGACGCCCTCGTGTCGTGCTGGCACACCGACGTCGAGGTTGTGCATCCGATGCGACCGGATCGGAATTGGCGAGGGCTCGACACCTACCGACGGCAATGGGCACTGATCTGGGAACGCACGCCGCACAGCCGCTTCGAGGTGGTGTCCACCGCGGTCGTCGGCGATCGCGTCTATCTGGAAGCCCTCACGGAGATGTCCGACGGCACGATGGTGCCGCACATGAACATCTTCGAGATAGAGGACGGCACCATCCGTCGAGCCCGGGTGTACACCGACAAGCCCACGCACGATGGGGTCGACATCGATCAGTTCGCTGACGACATAAACCCGACGTCCCGCTGAAGGTTCAGGACGGGTCGGTCGCCGCCTCTGGCTCCTGTGGCGGAGCGAGGACGCCGCACTGGCGCAGGTACTCAACGACGAGCCCGGCCGACTCCACGGCTGGGACGGTACCGCTGGCGTCGAGCCGGATTTCGGGGGACGCTGGGGGCTCGTAGGGCGAGTCGATCCCCGTGAAGTGCACGAGCTCTCCTCGGCGGGCCTTGGCGTAGAGACCCTTGCGGTCACGTGCCTCTGCGACCTCGAGGGGGACATCGACATGGACCTCGAAGAACTGGCCTTCACCGATCAGACGACGGGCCAGCTCGCGCTCGGCGCGGAACGGCGATATGAACGACGCCAGCACGATGACGCCGGCATCGACCAGGATGCGGGCTACCTCGGCCACCCGCCGGATGTTCTCGACCCGGTCGGCATCGGTGAAACCGAGGTCCTTGTTCAGCCCGTGCCGGACGTTGTCGCCGTCGAGTAGGTAGGTGTGAAAGCCCAGTTGGTGGAGGGTGCGTTCGACGAGGTTGGCGATCGTCGACTTCCCGGCACCCGAGAGACCCGTGAACCAGACCACGGCCGGTCGCTGGCTGTTGAGGCGCGCCCGGGCATCCTTGTCGACCTCGACCGCCTGCCAGTGCACGTTGTCGGCACGGCGGAGGGCGAAGTGCAGGAGACCCGCACCCACCGTCTGGTTGGTGAACCGGTCGATCAGGATGAAGCCGCCCATGTCGCGGTTCTCGACGTAGGGGTCGAAGGGGACCTGGCGGTCGAGGGTGAGATTGCACACGCCGATCTCGTTGAGCTCGAGTGTTCTCGTGGCGGTGTGCTCGAGCGTGTTGACGTTCACCTTGTACTTGGGGTGGCCCACGGTGGCGCCGACGGTGCGGGTGCCAAGTTTGAGGAGGTAGGGGCGCCCCGGGAGCATCGGCGCTTCGCTCATCCAGACCAGATGGCACTCGAATTGGTCGGCCACGCGTGGCGGGTCACCCGCTGCGGCGATGACGTCGCCCCGGCTCACGTCGACCTCGTCGCTCAGGGTCAGGGTGATCGACTGACCGGCGATCGCCTCTTCGAGGTCGCCGTCGTCGGTGACGATCCGCTCCACGGTGGACTCGAGACCCGAGGGGACGATGCGCACCCGGTCACCCGGACGGACGCTGCCCCGAACGATCTGGCCGGAGAACCCGCGGAAGTCCAGGTTCGGTCGGTTCACCCACTGCACCGGCAGGCGCAACGGTCCGACGTGCAGGTCGTCGGCGATCTCGATCGTTTCGAGGTGTCCGATGAGCGTGGGCCCCGCGTACCAGGGCGTCTGCGGGCTGGCCCCGGTGATGTTGTCGCCTCGGAGCGCCGATATGGGGATGCAGACAACGTCGCTCAGACCGATGTCGGCGGCAAACCCCCGGTACTCGGCCTCAATGGTATCGAACACCTCCTTGGAGTAGTCGACGAGGTCGAGCTTGTTGACGGCCACGACCACGTGGCGGATCCCGAGCAACGAGACGATGTAGCTGTGTCGCCGGGTCTGGGTGAGCACGCCCTTGCGGGCGTCGATGAGGATCACCGCGAGATCGGCGGTGGACGCTCCGGTGACCATGTTCCGGGTGTACTGCTCATGGCCGGGCGTATCGGCGACGATGAACTTACGGTGCTCGGTCGAGAAGAAGCGGTAGGCGACGTCGATGGTGATGCCCTGCTCACGCTCTGCGGCGAGCCCGTCGACGAGGAGGGCGAAGTCGAGGTCGCCGGCCTGGGTCCCGAACTTCTTCGAATCGGACTCGAGCGCCGCGAGATGGTCCTCGAAGACCAGCTTGGAGTCGTAGAGCAGCCGGCCGATCAACGTGCTCTTTCCGTCGTCGACGCTGCCGCAGGTGATGAACCGCAGCATCGATTTGTTTTCGTGGAGGGCCAGGTAGGCCTCTATGTCGTCGGCCAGGAGGTCGTTGCTCACGTGGGACATCAGAAGTAGCCCTCCTGCTTCTTCTTCTCCATCGAACCGCTCGAGTCGTGGTCGATCACGCGCCCTTGTCGCTCGGACGTCGTGGTCAGCAGCATCTCTTGGATGATGGCGGTGAGGGTGGTGGCCGTGCTCTCCACGGCGCCGGTGAGGGGGTAGCACCCGAGCGTTCGGAACCGGACGCTGCGGATCTTGGGTTCCTCGCCCGGGTCGAGGCGCATCCGATCGTCATCGACCATGATGAGCGTGCCGTCGCGCTCGACAACGGGACGGGGGGCGGCGTAGTACAAGGGCACGATCGGGATCTTCTCGAGGTTGATGTACTGCCACACGTCGAGTTCGGTCCAGTTCGACAGCGGGAACACCCGCACGCTCTCTCCGGGGTGCTTGCGGGCGTTGTAGAGGCGCCACAGCTCGGGCCGCTGTTGTTTGGGGTCCCATCGGTGCTGCGCCGTGCGGATGGAGAACACCCGTTCCTTGGCCCGTGATTTCTCCTCGTCGCGGCGGGCGCCGCCGAACGCAAGGTCGAAGGCGTGCAGGTTGAGCGCCTGCTTGAGGCCCTCGGTCTTCCACAGATCAGTGTGGGTCGCCGAGCCGTGGTCGAACGGGTTGATGCCCCGTTCGACACAGTCGGGATTCTGGTGCACGAGCAGTTCGACGCCGAGCTCTTCGACGAGCTTGTCCCGGAACTCGTACATGGCCCGGAACTTCCACGTGGTGTCGACATGGAGCAGCGGGAACGGCGGCTTGGACGGGTAGAACGCCTTCATGGCCACGTGCAGCATCACCGAGCTGTCCTTGCCGACCGAGTACAACATCACCGGTCGCTCGCTCTCGGCGACCGCCTCGCGGAATATCTGGATGCTCTCGGCCTCGAGGCGCTGCAGGTGCGTGAGTCGTGTCATATCCCTCGTGACCTATCGCCTACCCGGCGTCCGAGGATCTCCCCAATGGACGCAGAGGGTCGACACCACCATCAGGCACGTCCGATGACGAGCTCACCGTAGCGCTGCACGGCCTCGACGGCGTGTTCGACGCTGTCACCGGGGATCGCGACCTGGGTCCACGTGACGCCGAGGGCGGCGAGCCGCTCGAGACCGGCCAGGTGGGCGTCGGCATCGAAGGAGTCGCTGCCCGGGTGGCCCCCGGCCGGATTGGAGAAGTTGATGTCGAGCGATGCCGGGTCCCGGCCGGCGACGTCGAGCCGACGGCGTAGGTCGTCAATGGCCGAGGCCAGCCGCTCGGGGGTGTCGAGTGCGGCGGTGCGAGACGTCTGCGCCACGCCGGGCGGAGCCAAGAACGGGCACCAGCCCTGGCCGTGGTCGACGGCCCGTTGCCGGGCCTGGCTGCTGTTGCCGCCGATCCAGATGGGAGGGTGGGGGTCGGTCAGCGGACGGGGATGCGCCGTGATGCCGCGGGCGTTGAAATGACGGCCGGCGAAGGAGATGTCGTCGGCGGTCCAGATCTCCTTGATCACCTCGAGGGCCTCGTCGAAGAGGTCGTTGCGCTCGGCGTGACCCACCCCCAGCGCGGCGTACTCCCCCTTCAGGTACCCCGCCCCTACCGCCAGTGTGAATCGCCCGCCCGAGAGCAGGTCGAGGGTCGCCCCGGCCTTGGCCACGATGAACGGGTTTCGGTAGGGGAGAACCACGATGTTGGGGATCAGCCGCAGTGTCGTCGTACGGGCGGCGGCAAAACCCATGGCCACGAACGGGTCGAGTGCGTCGTGACCGCCCGCGTCCAGCCAACGCTGAGACGGCGCGGGATGGTCGGTGAACCCGAACCCGTGGAATCCTGCCGCCTCGGCGGCCGTTGCCACGGCGACGATCCCCGGCCCGGACACGAGCCCCGGGTCGTACGGATGGAGGATCATCGGGTGGGTCAGGGCGAATCTCATGTGGCGCTCCTCCTGCGGTGCGGAGCCATGCTCGGCCGGTCGATGCCCGTCTGATTCCCGCGTGCGGCCACGATTCGTGCCCTCCCCTTATTCACGGCAGTATACTGTCACCATAGCTGGCGTACGTCAAGCGAGCCCCCGAGAAGGGTCGGTCGCTCCCCGCACACCACATGAGGCAACCAGCCCCCGCGGGTTGAAACCGGTCCGTGCTGTCGCTCGGGCCAATTGTTTACACTGCTTCGCACGTGGCAAAAGTCGGCCATTCGATGCGTGGCCTGGACGCCAAAAGGGGGGCGATGAAGATCCACCACACCGCAGTCTGCACATGGGACATGGACACGAGCCTGCGCTTCTGGCAGGACGGACTCGGCTTCGTGCAAAAGATGGACACGAGCTTCGACGGTGACTGGCCGACCCTTTTCGGGGCGCGCCAGCAACGACTGCGGTCCATCTTTCTGGGCGATCCGGACATTGAGGAGTCGGGGATCGTCGAATTGGTGGAGTTTTCCGGCGGGATGGCCGACGCCCCGACACCGCCCTCCGAGCCGGCCATCGGCTTCTTTCTCGTGTCGGTCTACCTCCAGATCGAACCGACCCTCGCCCGACTGGCCTCGCTGAGTCTGGGCGGCACCCCCGCCAGGATCTCGCTCGAGGGCGGGGTGCAGATGGCGGTCGTTCACGATCCGAACGGCGTGACCGTGGAACTCATCGACCACGGAGAAGGTTAGACCCTCCACAGATCGCACTACGGCCAGGTCACCCACGCCACAGTCTCGAGGGCGATCACCGACCCGGGAATGTCCACGGTTTGGTACTGCGGGTACTTGGCCTTCAGGGCGTCCGTGGCACGCTGAGATTCCGATCCGGACCGCACGACCCTGGCCGACCCATCGACGCGTACCCACCACAGATGCGTCCAGAGTTCGTCGTAGTGATCAACGAGCAGAGAGGCCGACGGAGTTGCCTCGATATTCACCAGGCGGCGCAGCGCCAGAGTCGACTTCGGCTTTGCGTCCACGGCCGTGTAGACAGTTTCCTCACGAAGTGCAAAGCACACGGGCACCAGATGAGGTCGACCATCGGGCGTGACGGTTCCCAACCGCCCGACCCGGGCATCACGCACCCGCTGCTTGGCCAGCACGAGGTCCACCCACCCATCTTTACCTCCACGAGTGCCGCAAGACGATGGACCATGGCGTGGTCCCTCAGAACGAGGCCTCAGGCTTGGGGGACGGCGGGTAGGTCCCCGAAGTTCCAGAGGTTGCGCTCGATCCGATGGGCGATACGCCAGCCATTCGCGGTACGAACGAGCTTGTCGTGGTACTCGCCTCCGGTGAAGAAGGTGTTGCCCTCATGACCGACTGCAGCGAAGAAGAAGGTCGAGACCGACTGGGCGCGGTCGCCGTCGAGTGACACTCGTCGGTTCCCCACCAGGTGGAGCCACACCCGCTGATGGAGGCGCTGCTCCGCCAGCCACTCACTGACCGTTGCGTAGTCTCCCTCCATGCCGGCGTCGGCGTACGACACGCGCGCGTCGTTCGTGAACACCTCGTCCAGTAGGTCGAACTTGTTGTCGTCGAGCGCAGTCACATAGAGGTTGCAAAGGTCGTCGATCTCCAACCGGTCCGCCAGCTCCTCCATCGTCGTTGGTCGAGCCATCCGAATCCTCCAATACTCTCGTTGGGTCCTGTCCTCACCTACTGCCGTCGTGATCCCCAGGCTGTCGTCTCCGGAGGGGCGAGCCCTCGAGCCGTCCACTCGGAACTCTCCGACCGCACATCGCGAGGGCCAGGTCTCCGGCAGCTCCCCGAAGGGCACGACCCGAACCGTATGTCCAGTCGATATCCTTGGCCTCGAAGATCCGACCGTCAATGTCGATGCCGAAGTACTGGTGAGCTCCCCCCTTGGCGAGGTTGTCGAGCACCACCCGTATGATCTCATCAGGAGCCAGGCGCGCCGCACCGAGTGGCACCGTGATGTCGAGACCGTGGATCACCACGTGGTTGAGAGCTGCGCGGAAGCCCCCACCGGGTGGCGACCAGTGACGCAGTACGTCCGAGCGTAAGTTGGCGACAAGCTGGGCGGGTGGGACCTCAGCATCTCTG
>Ga0302326_10006399_pt1 | contig 26447 bp, 30 predicted proteins | sample Palsa_T0_3_FD_202264 | JGI IMG/M metagenome (GOLD analysis project Ga0302326, IMG submission 202264) | Peat permafrost microbial communities from Stordalen Mire near Abisko, Sweden - Palsa_T0_3 | ecosystem: Environmental > Terrestrial > Soil > Palsa > Peat permafrost | place: Sweden: Abisko... | reverse complement strand
CCCCAGGTTCCCGCTCCGCTCGAAGTGAAAACCTGCATCTTCCCGATCCGGCTTAAGCCATAGACAAACTGCCGGTAAATCCGCCGCGCCATCCAACTCCAAGGCAGGAACTGCCCAAGGTGCGTATGCCCGGACAGCTGCAGGGAGACGCCGGCCGCCTCCGCGATCTCCGGATGGTCAGGCGCATGCGTCAATAGAATGCTCGCGCGGTCGCGATCCAAGCCGAGGTCATGCAGCACCGACGCGAGCTGCCCATTCTGCGTCGCGTTCCGGTACGGAACGCCGATAATCTGCAAACCGTCCACTTCCACCTTCTCATTGCTCAACACGCGAACTCCGGCCGCCGCGATGGCATTCAGATATTTGCTGTCGTCTCCAAATTGCTCATGATTCCCTGCGACGAAATATACCCCCTGTGGCGCCACCAGCTGGTTCAACGGCTCCGCGGCTCGCTGCGCGTCGATGGCCGTTCCATCATACAAATCGCCAGCAACAAAGATCGCGTCTGGCCCTTCCCTTAGAGTCTTCGCAACCAAGCGCCGCAGAAAACTGCCGTTTCGCACGTGCCCAAGGTGCACATCGCTGATCAGCGCCGCTCTTCGCCCGCGCCACGCTGCCGGCAAGTTCGCGAGCCGCACCGTCGTTCGCGTGATCCGCGTCCAGCTTGCATTGAAAACCCCGTAGAATCCGGCCACTGTCGCAGCACCGAACAGCAATTCCACGGTCCGATGGAAGCTCATGTTCAGCCCCGCCAGCCGCGCAACTCCGAAAATAATCCAGGAAGAAACCGCAGCGAGAAACAGGAAGCTCACAAGACCCATCCAAACCGCAGCAGCCCGGTAAAACGCGCGCAGAGCGGCATTTGTATAGCGAAAGGCAAGTAGCGAAGCGGCAACAAAGCTCACCGACAAAAACCCGAGGACGAGTTTAATCCAGAACGCGCCGGGGGTTTCGCTCCCCGCGGGCGAAAAGGTCCACGTCTCATAGAGGAAATAATGGGTCAAAAAAAGAACTGACTGAACCACTGCGATAAAGCCGATTAATTCTCTTCGTACACGCATGGTGCATTAGACTCCCCAACCCGCCATTGGGATTGTTGCCACAAGTTCTCAGAAATCTGCTTGCCGCTTAACCGCACGAAATGCGATTCATCCTATTCCAGTTCCCTGCTCTCGCTTTGAGTATACCGTATAGTCGTTTCTGGTATACTCAGTGCCATTGGATGGTACGGCAGTGAAAAAGGTTCAGAAAAAAAAAGCTGGCGCCAGGGAGGGTGGTTCGACCAAGCCAAATGCCATCGTTTTGGCGGGACTGAAGCTGTTCGCCCAGTACGGATATCGCAAGACCTCCATTGATGATATTGCCAACGCGGCGCAGGTGGCCAAGCGCACGGTATACCTTCACTTTGAGAATAAAGCGGCGGTCTTTCTGGCAATTCTTGAGTATCTCAGCGACCAGGTGCGACAGCGATGCGCTGTCGCCGAGGGCGCTGGCGGCACGGCTGTGGACCGGCTGACTGGGTTACTCGATGCCTACTTTGGAATGGCGTTTGAGCTATTCAGTAAGTCTGAGCACATGCCGGAACTGGAGGAGACTTTCTCAACTCTGGCGCGATCGAGGATCGGCGACCTGAATTCGGAATATGAAGATCGACTCGCAAGATTTTTGCGCTCGCTCGAGAAAACAGGCGAGATTGGAGGGCCTCCAAAGGGGCTCACCGTGGAGCAGATCGTCCACATCTTGGTGCGGACGGCAGAGGGGGCCAAACACGACCCAGACCTGCAGGGTGATCGGAAAGGCCTTGAGCGGCGGCTGCGGGAACTGTCGATACTTGCCATTGCTGCCATGAACAAATAGTTTGGATGCGCAATGTCTTGCCATTGGGGCAACCAAGGAACAGGTTTTCGTTGTCCCGTCCTTTCATCGAGAATACCGCACGGGACGGCCCACCTTATTCCTTGTCCAGATATTCGCTAGGTACATGGTCCTCCGGCACCTCGTGCGTGCGAACTCCCTGCTCGTCGGTGTTGTCAGCGCGTTCGACACCAGCGACGACGTCGGATTCAAACCCGACGCCGTCTGTTCCCGGCTATGTTTCGATCGAATTCTCGTAGATCAGATGACGTACCTTCGGGTCGGCAGCGACGAAGCTGGATAGGCTTCGCTCGACTTCGCGATCCGCTCGGGTCTGCCGTTCGTGCTGACGCAGATGTTCTGCCCACGAATGCACGAGAAATATCTCCAGATAGCGATCCCTGACTTCGGTATCGCGAAAGATCCCCCACCGATATGCACCATCGCGACGCCGTATGCGAGCATATTGATGGATTGCCGCCACGAACTCCGCCTCGCGTTCTGGAATAACCGTGTATTCGACCGTAACTAACACCGGTCCCCCGTGAAGGTCGGCTGTAGCCTCTCGGATAACAACCGGCATACGCCAGTGGTTCCACGGACTCAGATCCGCGGTCGATTCAGGAAGTTTTGCGAAGAGTACGAAGATCAGACTCGCGAGTGTTCCAACTCCGGCACACACAAGAGCGATTCGGATGCCTGCTCGTTGGGCTACCCCGCCCCAGGCTGCGCTCCCCACCGCGAAGCTCCCCTGATAGACCAGAATGAAGATTGCAAGCACTCGCGCTCGTACCCAGTCCGGGGCAAGGTTCTGCACCAGAGCGCTGATCAGGGAAATGAAAGTTACCCAGGCCGCACCACCGACGAGCATCACAGGAGCAAGTGTGCTCAATCTGTGTAGGTCACTCATCGTTACGATCACCAGCCCCAAAATCACAACTGCAGTCGAAACCACGACTTCCGTGGAGCATCTGGCGCGGGCTGACTGCATTATCAATGCGCCGCCAATTGCCCCCGCCCCAAAGCATCCGAGCAAGATCCCGTATCCGATCGCGGTCTTATGCACGCTCCTGGCAATGGTCGGCAGTAATGCAAAGAGCGCGCTTGAGAAGAACATTACTATGCCTGTCCGGACCACCACGGTGAGGATCGTGGGCGAGTGGCGGACATAGCGAATGGCGGCGACAGTCGCTCCCGTCAATGTTTCCGGTGGCGCGGTCCGCTTGCGAATCGGCCTCTTCCATCTTGCCACCACCAGAATGACGCCGAAAAACGACACAAAGTTCACGACAAATGCCGTGGCCACACCTGCGGCGGCTATGACTATGCCTGCGAGCGCAGGCCCAACCGCCCGGGCGAGATTGAATTCGATCCCGTTAAGCGCCGACGCTGCTACAAGGTCACCCTTGGGCACCAGTTCAGGCAGAATTGCTCCCCACGTCGGTGTTTCGAAGGCATCTCCGGCGGAGAGCGCAAACGTCAATACCAGCAGCAGCCAGGGCGACATGAAACCAGCGATGGTCAAGCCTGCGAGAAGCAGGGCTACGCCCATCATCCACGACTCGGTGGCCAGAACCAATTTGCGGCGGTCAAAGATATCGCCGGCGGAGCCCGCCGGAAGGGCCAGTAAAAGGTATGGTAGCGAAGAGGCAGTCTGGGTGAGCGCGACGTAAATCGGCCCGGCACCGAGTGACACCATCAACCATGCGGCCCCAACGTTCTGCATGAAAGTGCCGACGTCGGAAACCACATCTGCGACTAACAGATTGCGGAAGGTCGACACACGGAGGGGTCGCCACAAGCTCGATGAGCCCTGCGACGGCAAGTTCTTTTCAGCGGTATCGGTCAACCGGCCTTGTCCCCCTGCTCCGGTCTCGCGGGCGGTAGCCAAGATGCGTGCGCTCCGACCGTCAACGCCCAATCCTCAGGCGCTGATCGAGCCGGGACTTATTATGCATTAAGGCCGATATCCGTTGCTTCTCCACTGCTTCTAAAGGTTCAGGTTCAACTGCGCATGGCTCCATTGCCATCCTCCGCGCCGCAAGCGGCGAGGATTCCTACGGAGCCTCGTTTCGGCGAGGTCTCTTCGGTGGGTTCCTCCCACAACCGCCCTAGTTCAGCGGAGGACAACGAAGAGGCTTCACGCTTTTGGCCATGCCCGGCCATAGGTCTTGTGGACGGCAAGGATTCTAGAACGAACGGAAGGGAAAAACAGGGGGCCTTTATATCCCCGGCCTGAAACGCCGAGGCTTTACGGCCCGACTGGGGTAAGCGCCACCGGGAGGCATGGATTGGTTTGCCAGACTGTCCTCGACATCTTAAGGATTGCCGTGATCATTTGAAGGATCCGACATTCAGGTGTAGTTGTCGAACAGAAACGTTATCTTCATCTTTAATCTTTGTTCATGTGGTCGATATCAATCTACCCGAACAGCGGTCTAATGTCCGTCTCAAGAATAATCCCGGCGTCGGCACAGGCAAAGCGTTTGGATTTCCTGGCCTGTGACTAATACCATCCGCCCTCGCCTGATTCTCAATCGACAATCGCTGTTTCCACGCGGCAGGCAGCGTCCCCTTCAACCTACTTTGGATCGCTCGTGGTTTTCTCCAGATGGCCGCCAAATTGATACCGCATCGCGGATAAGAGCTTGTTGGCAAAGTCAGCCTCCCCCCGAGAACTGAATCGCTCGTAAAGCGCAGTGGTGAGAACTGGAGCTGGCACTGCTTCGTCGATCGCAGCTTTAATCGTCCAGCGTCCTTCTCCGGAATCAGAGACACGTCCGGCGAACTTCGAAAGACTCGGGTCCTGAACGAGGGCCGCGGCTGTCAGATCCAGCAGCCACGAGGAGATCACGCTACCGCGACGCCAAACCTCCGCGATGTCTCGCAAATTCATGTCGTACTCATACTGCTGGGGGTCGCGCAATGGCGTAGTTTCCGCGTCGACTGCGGCGTTTGCTTGTTTGCCGACATTCGCTTTACGGAGAATAGAGAGACCTTCCGCGTATGCCGCCATGACGCCATATTCGATTCCGTTGTGGACCATCTTGACGAAGTGGCCGGCGCCGTTTGGGCCGCAGTGCAGGTAGCCTTGTTCGGCGGTCCCGTCCTGGTCGCGCCCCTCGGTGCGCGAAATGTCGCCTATTCCCGGAGCGAGGGCGGCGAAAATTGGGTCGAGCCGCTGGACGACCTCGGTCTCGCCCCCAATCATCATGCAATAACCTCGGTCCAGACCCCAAACTCCTCCGCTCGTTCCCACATCGACGTAGTGGATCTTTTGAGGAGCGAGTTGCTTTGCCCGGCGGAGATCGTCGACGTAATACGAGTTGCCCCCATCAATGACGATGTCTCCTGTCTCGAGATGCGGTGAAAGATCGGCGATGGTGTCGTCGACGGCCGCCGCCGGGCACCATCAGCCAGATCGCTCGGGGTTTCTCAAGTTTCTTCACGACGTCGGAGAGCGACGTGGCGCCGATCGCCTTTTCCTTGACGAGTTCGTTTACCGCTTGTGGTGACCTGTTGAACACCACGCAGCTGTGACCCTTGCGGATGAGTCGCCGCACCATGTTGGCTCCCATCTTTCCAAGACCGATCATGCCGATTTGCACAATTCCTCCTTATCAGAAAGCGGAAACGTATTTGGCGAAGCAGGGTCCTTCGTTCCTGACTTTAACTGGCGCGCGCCAGACCGTCTAGTTCCTGCATTCCGTTTGCGTCGATCTTTAAGTTTACGGCAGCCACATTTTCTTCGAGATGTTCGACCTTGGAAGTTCCTGGGATAGGCAGCATAACGGGAGATCGAGCCAGCAGCCATGCCAGAGCCACCTGGGATGGGGTGGCTTTCCATTGCGCGGCCATACGACCAATAGGACTCTCGGAGCCGGAAACACGACCAGCCGCCAGCGGAAACCACGGAATAAATCCCAGCTTTTCCTGTTCGCAGTATTCCAGAACATCTTCCGACCCTCGGTCGGTGACGCTGTAACGATTCTGAACGCTCACAATCGAAACTATGGTTCGGGCATGCTGAATCTGATCGACACTCACTTCCGATAAACCGATGTGTTTGATTTTCCCTTGCGCCTGCAAATCCTTAAGCGTACCCAGCTGATCTTCGGCCGGCACCTTCGGATCGATTCGATGCAGCTGATAAAGATCAATCCGCTCAAGGCGCAACCGGCGCAGGCTCTGTTCGCAAGCAGATCTCAGGTGTTCTGGCTTTCCATTTTCAACCCATTGGTTGGGACCCGGCCGTACATAGCCGCCCTTGGTGGCGATCACCAGGCCTGTCGGATACGGGTGCAGTGCCTCAGCGATGATTTCTTCACTCACGCCAGGACCATAGGAATCGGCCGTGTCGATGAAATCTATGCCCAATTCCACAGCGCGCCGCAAAACCCGGACGGCCTCTGCACGATCTGCAGGTTCGCCCCAGATTCCATCTCCCGTAATTCGCATCGCGCCGAATCCCAGTCGGGTAACACGAAGATCGTTTCCGATCAGGAATTCGCCAGACTTCTTAGCCGGTGCCTGGCTTCGTTGCACTATGAACTTTTGATTCGGCATAGGTTCTCCCTTCAATGATTGAGGACCGGTGCGTCGACCGGCCCTTCTGGTTTGGAGTAGCGAGACTCAGGCGGCGTTGCAGAAAAAGCATGTCCATTTGTTCTGCTGTCCATTCTCGGTCGTCGCGGCTGAGTTCATGGTCAGTTTTCGAAAAGCCGAAACAGTGTTTACAGTGGTTTACACCGGTTGGAACTTGCGCGAAAGCGACACCATAAAGACAGCTTTCGACTACTGCGGCTATCCGCCCGAACCCTACTTGATGAAGACGGCGATATCGGTTGCGCTATCCTTCCTGCCTGGATCGAGGTACCGAATAATTGACCAGATCTCTTGCGGTTGATCGGTCATGTCGTCTTCCATGTGCGGTATATCGAAAAGCACTTGAGTTGCCAAACTCTGCATTCGCCAATGGGTGACGGCGCTCGGTTCACCGCGCTGCCACCGCGGCATTCTCCGGATCGAAGTTGAGGTAAATGCCTTCTTCATCCGACAGTCCAGCTTTGACCTGTCGGGGCATCGCGTCGGCGAGTACCTCATCGCGGCCAGCTTCGAGTGCACTTAGCACTTGCCGAACTAGGTCGGCAGGCTTCACCTTTGGAACAGTGAGATTGCTCACCATATCCGTATCGACTGGACCGGCGTGGACACCCACAACTTGTGTACCTTGCTCGCGCAAGCCGGTCCGGAGCCAATTCGTCAAAGCCCAAGCGGCGGCCTTGGAAGCGCTGTACGTTCCGGCGTTGGGAACTGCTACCCAACTCAGTATTGAGGGAACATTGACGATAGCGCCACCGCCATTCTTCGCCAGGACTGGAGCAAAGGCGCGACTGAGCAGGAGCGGCCCGAAGTAGTTGGTCTCCATTTCTGACCGAGCGGCTTCGACGCCGTCGCGTCCCAGGAAGCCTGTCCAAAGCGCGATTGCAGCGTTGTTGATGAGCAGGTTGACGTCGGTGCACTCGTTCGCGGCAGCAGTAATGGTGTCGGGTTTCGTCACGTCCAGACGCACCCCGCTTACCCCATCGAGCGTGATGAGTTCTGGATTTCGGGCTGCGGCGTAGACCTTTCGCGCACCGGCTGCGAGCAGTGCCTGCGTAAATGCCAGACCGATTCCTCGGTTTGCGCCGGTTACGAACGCGACTGAATCACGGATTTTAACGATTTGCACTCCTTCGGTCGAGGTTATCTCGCAATGGGTAACTTAGATTTCTGTTGAGACCGATCGGTCGCACAAATATTGCCGGCTGGGGAAGGGATCTGAAAACGACCGGAGAGCCTACCGCCTAAGCGGTGCTCTTTTTGAAGCAACGGTAGCGGCAGAGCGGCAACTGCAAACCCAACCTTTGCTGGCCGGCGTTAATTTGGGTTCTGGAAGACGCGGTCGACGCCCCACTGCTTACGCGCGGCGCTTGCCGCATGGAACTGACACCGGAGAGGCGCTATGTAAAACTGGGCTTTGGCGGCGTGCACGCTGATTCGAACCAGCGACTGATGTACACCTCGGCATGAGCCTCACCGCAGTAATGCCGGGCACCGGCCGCGTTTGCGCTGTCAGAATTCCAACGGTACACAGTAAGATCGGAGTCTCCACAGCGAATTACGAACCAGCGGGTAGGATTCGTAGTCAGGACTCCACAGACCTCACACCTGAATTCCTGCAGCGTTGTCATGTCTCAGTTCCTTCTGTAGCAGTGGTTAGTCACGCCCACTCGTGATCGCGGCTTGTGGGAGATTTGGTGTCAGAATCGTGAGTTCGCCGACTTGTTCCCTCTTCCCGGTACTACGCAGGTGGGCGGCATGGTCCATCATCCAAACTTCCGGAATGATTTCACCGACCAGCTGTCCATGGCAGAAAAGTCGCACCACCGAACTCTCAGAAACTACAATGCCCACCGCCTTGGTCACAGCACTCATGTTGGCGGCGGCAATATGACGGCTGCCGAGTCCCAGAGGCACATCCACTTGTGCGGCCACGGCGTCGAGATAGCGACACGCGGAAAGGACGATGCCCTCGCGACTTACCACGAACCCACCGTCCAGCTGCGCCAATTCCTTGATGGTTCCGCGGAGATTGAGATTGCTGACATGTCGCGAAGACTCAGGATGCCCCAACAAGGGGTCCAAAATCAATGGTCTGGATTTCGCGAGCACGGCGGTCTCATCCCCGAGTGTGAATAGGGTGCCAACCCGCCTTCCCTCTCGACCTTCGCGAGCAATCTCGACTGCAAGCCCAATCAGGGACTCAAGAACGTCGGGATCATGATCTGTTACCTGGCAGAGAATGCTCTCAAACATCCATCAGCTCCTCGCCTCAAGTAGAGGCCCACCCAGTTGGTGCCCGTTGCCTTGCCATCGATTTCTGCAGGGTTTAGGGTTCTAGCAGAGACTTCCCGTAGCCGACAGGAATGGCGAAATTTGACCCGCCGAACTCACGCACCATGGCAAAGTTAATTCCTATCACCTTGCCCTCGTTGTTGAAAAGCGGACCGCCAGAGCCGCCCGACGTAGTTTGGGCATCATAGACAATCTTGTCCGGCAGCACGTCCCCAATGTGCCCTTGGGTGGCGGTAGGCCGGATTAAATGGCGGCGGGCGAGTTCCTCAATGACCTGCTTCGGGTCACCTTTGGATGCAGTCGCGATGGACTGGAGCGTCTCCGCACCTGCTCGAGCCAGAATTGCATCAAGACCAGTGGGATATCCTAGCAGCACGACCGGCCCACCCCTGACAGCCGAACTCCGGCCATCGGCAAGGGCTATTTGTCGGATTCCCATGTCTGAAACGTTTCCTTTCAGCACAGCAACGTCCGCAACCGATGAAATCTTCTCGGCGTTGACGGCGATGCCGTTGGCAATGCCGGGGAAATAGGCTGTCATCTCGATGATCACCGGCTCAACACCTTGATCGAGCATCTCTTTCAGATCGTCATTCTGCCACCAAGGCTCGGCGACGTGATGATTGGTGAGAATTCGTCCAGCGTCAGAGACGAGAAAGCCGGTGCCGAAGACATCCAGGTGTACCTCCGGACCATTCCCGGTGAGGCCCACGAGCGGATTATTGTGTTCGTCGGTCGCAGGCTCGCCGGTGCCTGTCAACCCAGAATAGCGGAGCCTCAATCCTGTAGTGTGCTCGCGGAAAGCAAGCACAACGTGGAGGAGGCAGACGCTGGGTTCATAGGCCTGGATAATTCTCTCGGCAAACTTACCGTCGGTCTCAATCTTCTGGAGGCGGCTTTCTACCGCGGCTAACTGATTTCTTAAAGCGGAAGCGTTTTCTGGGTCGCTGGTCGCAATCTGAGACTTCAGGTCTTCACTCTTCTTCTGAAGTTGAAGCTTTTGGGGATCGCCAGCCTGGGATGGACCGCGGTCACGATCTTCAAGGGCCCGACGTGAACGATCCATCAACTGTTGTTCTGTCAGCACGCCCGTCTGCAATCGAGTGATCGCCATATAGACGCGGGTATTCTGTTCCTGGGTGCGACGGTAAAAGAAGAAAGAGACTATGCCAGCAACGATAACTACCGCAACAGTGGCCAGTCCGCCAACCCGAAGCGTCCGCCGTTCTTCGTTGACTGCTGTCACGACCCGCTGGGTAGCGTTCCGATTTTCCTCGGCAAGGCGCAGGCGCTCTCGAAACTCGTCCGCGATGGACTTATTCCGTAGCTGGGAACGCACCCGCGACAGCAATTCGTGAGAGTCGAAAGGCAGTGACAGCGCATCGTCGGCTCCGAGATCCAGCCCCCGAGTCCGCTCGGCCGCCCCTCCGGGAGATAGGATCACAACGCGTATGTTGTGCGTGTGCTCGGACCCTTTGATTTCGGAAAGAAGGTCACAACAATCGAGCTGGGGCGGATCAGCCCCCAGGACAACTGTGTCAGGGTTGAAGGCGACGACTGTCTTCATTCCTGCCTGGCAGTCGGTCGAGACCTCATATCCTGCGTCCCTCAGCACAGTGACGATGTGTTCTCTAAGACCCTCGTCAGACTCCACCACCAAGACTTTCCCTGGTTTGTCGTTCATAACGCTCGCTTCTTAGGATGGTGCCAGACTGTCACAGGATTCAATTCGGGCTTAATCGGTGTCTGTCCCTCCCCCAAGTTTTTCACCTCAGACTGGTTCACACAAATCACGATCCTGGTCACTTACGTTGCCATCGCTGTTCCTCCCGTTTTTTGGGTGAGCACGGCGGTCGGACAATCTTGCGACCTGGAGACGGGGAGGGACTGTCGAGCGCTTCGGCACCCGATTTGCCAGACCACAAGGGCTATGACATTTTTATCGAACCCTTCTACATCTTCGTTACATCACATCAAACAAATCCACGAGCTGGGTACTCGTTGTTTCGTCCGCGCGGTGGTTGAAAATGTTCGTGGTCAACCGTCGCAACGGAAGTCCATGACCTCCTTTTCAGCACCGCTCTCACGAGTGAATCAGCGACACTATGAAGCGCCGCTCGGTGCGGCCCGTGCGATTGGCACGTGTAGCAATCGCGACGTTGCTTTTCGGGAGGTTTAACAGAGGTTCAACCAATGAGCACCTCTCCGATGCCACTGGACCACTCGCTCAACTCTCCGGAGTCGTGGAGCGCAAGACCGGAATTGGAACGCGAGAGCGACCGACTGAAGCTGTTCCTGGACATGACGGCTACTCTGGTCTCCACTTTAGAGTGTCGCGAACTCCTCCGCACGGTGTCGGCGAGCATTCGGCGAGTCATGCATTTTGACCTCGTTGGAGCGTTCAGTGATCCTTACCCACCGAATTGAGAAATTATGGCAGCACGACTCTTGTAATGGATACGCGCGCAGCCGATGAGCGCGATCAGATTGTCCGCATCCTGAAAGTCACGAACGGGCGGGTAGCAGGCCCTGACGGTGCCGCAGCAGGCATGGATATCAAGCGCACGACGCTGCTCTCGCGCATGAAGAAGCTGGGCATCGCGCAAAGTATCATGACCGCCCATCCACCGGGCCCAGCGGGACCTTCCCCCTGGGCTCCTCCATCCCCGAACTGCAGCCTCTACTCTTAACCGCTTGACACCAGTTTTCGACAACTGTCGAGATTAGCTTCGACATTTCCCCATACCATCCTGCCCCGGACTAATCTTTCCCGCAAGAGTCAGCGATTTAGGAGACGTTCCCAAGCACTTCGCTTTGGTCCTTCGATTGCTTAGACCTAATTAGCTGCGGATGAAGCTCGCAAGAGCGAGGGCTGTAAACGGGTTCGTGCGTGTTTCGAGGACGCCTTTGTGCAAGCGCCGGTCGCGATTCCGCAGGTTCTAACTGCGGAGGGATTTGGCAGGGTAGTAGGACTTGAAACTTGCTTGCGGCCCACCTCTCCATAGAGATTCATTGGATCGAGGAGATTGTCATGGCGAAAGTGATTGAGTTTTACCTGCCGGAGAACTCTCGGGCTCCATTCTTGCGTGCCGCTCAGCCCCCAACCGGGGAAGGTTATAGTGTTCGGTTCGGAGGCAAAGAAGTCAGTCCCGAGGCGACCGGCCGGCGAAGACCTTGGGTGGCTGCTGGCGCTAACCGAGTCCGATCTTGCTGTAGGTATTGAGTAGCTTTGAAGACTCTTGGATGGCTTGAAAGGAGACACGTTATGTCGGCAATCGCAACGTTCATCGAAGGAGAACGAGCAGTTCGCAGCGGTGTCTTTCACGAGCGTGCTCAGGAACTGGACAGCGTCGTGTCGCGCTACCTACCTATGTTTTACAAAAGGGCTTTTCGGTTCTTGGGGAACGCAACGGATGCGGAGGATGCCGTGCAAGATGCTCTGCTTTCCGCTTACAAGCATTTAGGCCAGTTCAGAGGGCAAGCACAACTCTCAACCTGGTTAACGACGATCGTCACCAACGCAGCGCGGATGCAATTACGCCGGCGCCGCGGTAGCTACCTGTCGCTTGACGAAGTGAGTTTCCGGCAAGCGTGCGTGACGGCTGCTAGGCCTTCCTGTTAGGTTCGTTGAGCCGCCGATGAGCGGCCGAGGGCGAACCGCGTGAGCACAGCTGTGATTCCCGAGCGAATCGCGCACTTACAACGCCAACTGGACCAGATTCGCAGCACCCAGCCGCGGGCGAGGAAGCTGCCGGAATCGGTGTGGCAAACTGCAGTCGAACTTGCCCGGGAGCACGGTGTGTATGCCGTTGCACACCCGCTGCGGCTGGACTATAAGGGGCTGAAGAAACGGCTCGGCGGAGTTTCCCGTCCGCGAGGAAAGGCACGCAAGCCGGCATTCGTCGAACTGATCGCGCCGCATGCAGCGCTGCTGCCAGAGTGCGTGATCGAGTTCGAGTCGTTGCGCGGAGGGAAGGTGCGTATTCAGTGGAAAGCCGCCGCACCGCCCGATTGGATGAGCCTGCTGCGGGCCTGGCGGGAGGCCGAGAGATGATCCAGATCTCGGCGCAGATGCGCGTGCTGGTGGCCGTCGAGCCGGTCGACGGGAGAAAGGGCATCGACTCTTTAGTGCGACTCTGCCAGGAGAAACTAGCAGAGGATCCTTTTTCTGGCGGTGTGTTCGTGTTTCGGAGCCGGAGCGGGATCGCCATCCGCGTCCTCAGCTACGATGGCCAAGGATATTGGCTGGCCCAAAAGCGGCTTTCCCGGGGGCGTTTTGTATGGTGGCCAGCCGGTGATGGAGTTGCCCAGACATTAGAGGCTTACGAAGTGCAATTGTTTTTGGCGGCGGGAGATGTTTCGCGAATCCGTGCGGCACCGAGGAACGGCTCAAGTTTCATCAGGAGAACAGCGGCCCGGTGATGAAGAAGCTCCATCAATGGCTGGAGGGGCAGTTCACCGGGCGCAAAACGGAGCCCAACTCTGGCCTGGGCAAGGCCATTACGTATCTGCTGCGCCACTGGAAGGCGCTGACTTTGTTTTTGCGGCAAGCGGGAACTCCGCTGGATAACAACATCGTAGAAAGAGGATTGAAGCGTGCGATTCTACATCGCAAGAATGCCCTTTTCTATCGCACCCTGAACGGCGCCCAGGTGGGCGATCTGTTCATGACGCTCATCCACACCGCCGAGTTGTGTGGCGCCAACTCGTTGGACTATCTGTCGGAGTTACAGCGGCATGCTGCGGAACTGGCCAACCGTCCCACGGAATGGATGCCCTGGAATTACCGCGAGACTCTGGCCCGGATTGCCGCCTGAGGTCACTGATGACGAAAACCAGGAAGAATCACGCCCGAGAAGAACGGATCGAGAACGAAATCGTGGTGGACGCTTATGGCCCGGAAGAGCGCGCCATGGGTTGGTACTACTATCTGGAAGACAAAATACACTTTCCCTTCCAGGCCAAATGCATTACTGCCAAAGTGGTTTCCCCGCTTAGAAAAGGAGAAACTGTCGAAGTTCTGCGCCTGGCACCAGAAGAAGCCTGCACCGGCGATATGCTGGTCCTAATCCGCTGGCACGTCCGAAACGTAGCGGTCCCGTTGTCCCAGCTGACCGCGATTGACGAAAATGAATCTACCGACCAAGCAATCGCCGATTGGCAGTACTGGGTCGCGCAAGGTTACCTCTTCTGAATCTCGCCGCCCGGACCTTCAAGTTACGCAGCATTGCCGAAAGGACACTGTCGCTTGACGAAGAGCAGGGAGAAGGCGGTCTTACATTCTCGGAACAGCTACCTGATTCGAGGCCAAGTCCGGAAGAGGTTTGTTCAACAGCGGAAGCACGAGACCGGCTGGTCGAGGGCGTTAAGCTGCTTTCACCAAAGCTGCGCCAAGCATTTCAGTTGCGTGAGATCGACGGTTTATCGACCAAGGAAGCTGCGCTTATTTTGGGTGTTCCCAAAGGGACGGTGAAAGCGCAGCTGGCACGGGCGCGCGCCAAGCTTGCTGGGATCATACGCCTGAAGCCAGTCGGGCAGCGGGGTCGAACCGGATCGGTTCGAGTAGCAGTGTCAACGAAACGACCCTCCGAGAATTGTGCTTAAGACGGGGCTTTAGAAGCTCGGCATTTCGTCTCAGACGGAGGAGGCCAGATGAGGAGTCCGCATTGACGAGTCACGAGAGTCTGGTCCAGCGAGGAGAATTGTAGATGCCGTACGCCATGTCGCAAACCAGTGAAGGCGTCATTTCCGTCTTTCTTGACTGGGTGCGCCCCGAGTGTGGCGGACGGATGGGCGGACGTACGAAAGATTTCAAGTGTCAAGGTGAATGTCGAACGGACTGGCGCGACCTTTGGGAACGTCGTGTTCGCAAAGCAGGCAAGAACGCGAACTCGCCTCGAGGTCAAGGCAAGCCGTTCAAGGACTATGCAACGACCGAGGTGGCACGGGAGGCGCAGCTGTGAATGCGATCGTTCAGCTTCTTGTGAAGCATGGTTACTCGGTTCTGTTCCTTTCAGTGTTTGCGCGCCGAATGTGGTTGCCAGTACCGGCGATTCTGTTTCTGATTGCTGCTGGAGCTCTCGCAGATTCGGGACGGATGACCCTGGCCGCTGATCACGTGTCTGTTGGAGAATCTCGCGTGAAAGGTTTGGGTCCGACACGGCACGAGCGAGGTTGATCGCTCCTAGCATTGCACTGATCATGAGAATGGCACGGCCGCGCCGATCTGACGTTCCATTCGGCGGAACAAGGCCCGTCGAGTACGCCAAGCTGCGCTTGAATCGGGCGGTATACACGGCCTTCGCGGATCGACTCGCCCGCGACATATCACCGAGCAAAGCGCCCAAAGCGCAGCCTGTTCCGGGATCATCCCGGTCTCCTTCGGACAGATAGTTCTCCAGAAGTTTCGTTAGCGTGTCAGTGTGTTCCTCCCAGCGGTCGAGGTCTTGAAACGCGGCGGCCAGCGCCTCAACCAACAGCTCATCGCGCGAATCGAAATGTTTGTAAAAACCACCGACGGTAACACCGGCCTCTTTCATCACATCGGCAACGCCGATGCCTTCGAAACCGAGTTCGCGAAACCTCTTGGCCGCAACGCTCACGATCCGACTGTGGGTCTGTGCCTTATCTCTTTTTGAATAACCCATGTGTCATTCCCACTTCTTCCCGAACGTGCAGGGCTCGCTGCAATCCTTGCCTAAAGATTATCCGAAAGACAAAACGGAAGCCCCGGCACGACGTTATCACGCACCGAGGTCTGACGCCTGTTGCTTACTGTCCGTCCATGTCGCGAAGATCAGGCTCGAGCCTCGCGGGGCCTTGGAGATAAGCGTCAAGAAAGCGAAGCAAGAATGGCGTTTGACTGCCGATGCCGGCAAAAAGTAGGACGGGTACGTCGGGCTTGATCCGTTTCATCTCCACCCGTACCGCACTGCCAGCAGCATCGGGAAGGTCGTATTCCAGGAGAACAGCGTCTACATCCAGAGTTGTCACGAGGCGCAGCTCCTGGTCGCCATTCGTCGCCGCCATGACTTCGTAGCCGGCTGTTTCCAGCACGTATTTCAACGCCCCCAGGTACTCCGGGTGGTTCTCAACGCAAAGAACTCGCGTTTGGCTCATGAGTGGCGGTTGCACCCCTTCGATCGGCACATCTAGGAAGAGCAGCCCGTTTCACCGGTCACCCGGCGATGTGACAGTCGCGCGGCTGAGAATCGGCACTTGGAATGAATTGCCTAACATATCGTTGTAAGTAATCGTGTCCTCTCCGACTAGAACTAGGAGCTCACGCCCAGTTTCATACCGTACGTTATCCGTGCCGACGGGCGCTGCGTACAACACCCCAAAAGCGGTGTCGCCGACTCTCAGCGAAACCTCGCACCTGGTGACAAGAGTATCGGCATGGGCGGTTTGATGGCATTCGGTCGCAGTGATCGTGCCAACTTGGTATTTGGACACGCTCGCAGTCTCTTGTTCGGAGCCCACGATGGCCGTGTCCGGCAAGGTTGACCGCTTCAAGGTGACCGCTACGTTGTGTGCCAGGTTGTGGGTAGCTCGCGAGTTGCCGCCGGTGAACCCAACATCGCCTTCAACAACGCGATCCAGAACGAGGTGGCCTTCCCGTGTGTAAAGCTGAATGCGGGCATTGAGTTGGGCCGCCCCACTCACCGTAGTCCGTCCGCAAAGCCTGAGGAAAAGTCCCCCGACGTCTCCCAGCAAACCAGCGTCATCGAGGGCGGTCCCACGAGTCTCGCCACCTGGCGCGTATTCTTGGACGGTCGTTTTCAAAATCAGCAGCTCAGAAACTTCATTCGCGTTTCGGTCACCGCTAAGCAGCACTTGTTTGAAGCGCTTCGTTCGGGCTAGCTCTCTCATAAGATTCTTGTGGAGGGCGGATTCGAGAGATGGATCCGGGCTCACATCCCCGGTATCGACTTTATCGACTCGCAGGCTCCATTGCTGGGCATTCTTTTCCGCCGCTGCGGGGGATACCGCATGGGCAGATGGATTGAACACTAGAAGATGCAACGCAGAAAGCAGCAGGATCAGCGCCGACAGGCCTCCTCGCCAACGCATGTTGTCGAGAATCGAGTCGGGCATGCTGAACGCCGTCCTAGCTACAGCAAGAGAATGCTCCATGGGTGTTTTCCTTCTCAGTGCTTGGACGGAACCTCTCGAGGCCTGCGCAGGCGGGTTTCGACTCCGTTGAGACGTCACTGCTTCACCCCCTATCTCGCAATTCTGAACAGTTGATTTAGGCGCAGCCTGGTTCGCTCTGATGGCCTCCCTGAAATCACGCCGGACTTGTTCTTCGCGTTTTAGGGCCGGGTTGAGTTCCTGAACGCTCTTCAGCAATTCATCGGAACCCTTTGCTCTCAGCGCGGCGTGGCACAACTCTCTCCAGTTCTTGCGCTCTTTTTCAGCCATGGTGTGTTTCCTCCGGACATTTGGCTTCTTCGAATATCGTGGTTGAGATCATCCCAGACCGTCACTTCTCGGACGAAAGCGAGGACCTTCCCCTTCGTGCCCACAGTGGCACCTACCCGGCTGACCGCTCTCAGGGCCGCAACAATCGAGCCAACGATGCAAAAACTGATCAGTAAAGGCAGAGCGCTCAAACATAAACCGCCCAACAACTCAAACGTGCTTTTCAGCATGCGCAAGTCCTTCCGTCTGTGATTGAGTTTGCCCGACGTCCCAGCTTCGCGAACGTAGTTCGCCGGCTCCTCAAACAACAGTGCAGCAGTTGCAGATCAACTACCCAAACTCTCTACCACGATCAAAGCGCCTCTGGCAGGCAGGAAAGCCTGCCTGCCAGGAGCGTTACGATCAGAATCGAAAAGCAATTCCAGCGGACGGCTGCGCCGTGTGCGCCCAGCTGTCAGTGTTGAGTGCCCTGACGCCAAAATCGGCGTCTTTGTAAACGTAGCCCCTGTACTCAGCGAGCAAAGACCAGTGTCTGGTCAACACGTAGCTGACGCCGCCGCCGTAGAGAAAAGCACCTTTCCACTGGGTATCAGAACCGGACACAAAGCCGCCCGCGTTGCCGGTTGGATGAAATATCAAGCTGCCGCCTCCGCCAAGAACGTAGGGATTGAGCCTGCTAATCCGGAAAGGAAGGCTAATAACCGCAGCGGCAGTGGCTGTGTGCACGTCGGATTGAACTCGCGACAGGCTGCCGGCAGAGAAATACCTCTGCGTATCGCGGTCGTAGCTGTAGTTCGCTTCGCCGGAGAGCCAGCGATTGAAGTGATAACGGTACCCAACGAGAAAACCACCGGTATTTGTGGTTGTCCGCGAGACCCCCTGGCCGCTACTGTCCTGCGTAAAAAAGCCTGTGCCTTGCACACTGACCTCCGACCGACTCTCTTGAGCCGTGGCGCCAAAAGCTATCAGCATGACAAAGCTCGCAAGCATCATTGCACTTCGTCGTATCATGGGACTCCTCCATATTTGAATCAGTGCCGACAGTTCCGCGACCTTGATGGTTACGGTATGTAAATCGTGTCGGGCATTGGATACTGGCATCTGGGGTGCCAAAGTTGCGCCCGTGGCGGAGTTGTTCGGAAATGCTTGAGTGATGGCAGGTTGCGCACCTGAATCCGAGAGTTGACGTTGCGGTCTGTCAAGTGCCTGACACAAATTTCGACAAGTGGCAAAGGCAACGACATTTTGTCGAAGCTTTCTGCCGTTTGACTACATCTGATCAAACATATCTAGGAATCCGGAGCGCCCGCCTGGGGGGCGTTAGCCGCGGCTGGGGTGTTCCTAATCGATGTGACAAACGAACGAACCAGTCTATGAGCACTTTGGAAGCTCCAATCTCAGAGACCTACACCCAACGCTATGAGGCGCTGTTGCGCGCGACCAATGCGATTGGGACCTGCAGCGATTGCGACGCCGCTAGTGATGTGCTCTTGAAGACACTGCTCGAGGTTGTTCCCTTTGACCACCTGCAGCTGGTCGCGTTTGAGAGTGATACCAAGACAGTCGGCTGGCATCTGCTCTACTCAAATGGCAGAAGGCACGATGTTGGCCAGGCGGATGTTGTTCTGGAAGATACGCCCATTGCGTGGGTCCATGAATCTCAGCAGGCTCTCGTAACGGCAGACTGGAAGGCGGAGACGCGGTTTGCGAAGCATGGGGAGTTCCTCAATGAACTGGGTATCGCCTCTACTTGTGTCCTACCGCTCGCGAGGGGCGAGCGCCGGCTCGGTGCGCTGAGCATTGGCAGCACCCGCCCCGGTGCCTACCTCGAGGAGGAAGTCCACTTCCTCACTCTGGTCGCTGACCAGATTGCGCTAGCCATCGATGCTGCCGTGAACTTCCACTTGTCACGGCAGGCGCAGGATCGGTTGAAGCTGATCCTTGATCTAACCAACCAGGTCGTCTCCAACCTGAATTTTCAGGAACTGCTGCGAGCGATCTCGGCGAGTGTTCGTCAGATCATGCGCTGCGACGCTGCGGCGATCATGCTTCCCGAGCCAGACGGCGTGCACTTGCGGGTGCACGCTCTCGACTTCCCCGAGAGGAGGGGATTCTTCACAGAGCAGGTATTGGTTTCCATCGCGGATTCGATTCCCGGTCAAACTTACGAAAGGGGCAAGCCCTGGGTCTTGAACCACCTGGATCCGGCCGAAGTTCCCCCCGAGATGTATGCCAAGGCCTCGGGCGAGGGCATAAATTCGTTCTGCGACGTGCCTCTCATTAGCAGGAATCGCTCGCTTGGCGTGCTCGCCCTGGCGAGCCGGGAAGAGAACGCTTTTGATCGGGAGGCGACGGCCTTTCTGTCCCAAGTTGCACAGCAGGTCGCGATTGGTGTGGAGAACGCGCTGGCGTATGGTGAGATCGCTGATCTCAAGGACAAGCTTGCACAGGAAAAATTGTATCTGGAAGATGAAATTCGCGGCGAGATGGACTTTGAAGGAATTGTGGGGCAGAGTTCGGCTCTCCGCCATGTTTTGAACCTCGTGGAAACCGTGGCTCCCAGCGACTCGACGGTTTTGCTTCTCGGGGAGACAGGCACGGGAAAGGAATTGATCGCGCGGGCGATCCATGAACGCAGCCGCCGCAAGGAGCGGACCTTCGTAAAGCTCAACTGTGCTGCGATTCCGACGGGACTGCTCGAGAGTGAACTTTTTGGACATGAAAGGGGCGCCTTCACTGGCGCGATTGCTCAGAAGGTTGGCCGCCTCGAACTGGCCGACCAAGGCTCGCTGTTCCTCGATGAGGTCGGGGACATTCCTCTCGAGATCCAGCCCAAATTGCTGCGCGCTCTGCAGGAGCGTGAGTTTGAAAGGCTGGGCAGCAACCGAACCAAGAAAGTCGACGTTCGACTGGTAGCAGCCACCAATCGCGACCTGGAAAAAATGATGGAGGATCGCGAGTTCCGCAGCGATTTGTACTATCGTCTGAATGTCTTTCCGATCCGCATCCCACCTCTGCGTGAGCGCCCGGAGGATATTCCATTGCTGGTCCGCTACTTTACGCAGAAGTACGGCCGCCTCATGAACAAGGAGATCGAATCGATTCCCGCCGGATCCATGAGGAAGCTCTCGAGTTGGCATTGGCCGGGGAATATTCGCGAGCTGGAGAACTTCATCGAGCGTTCTGTGATCCTTACCCACGGCGCGGCGCTGCAATCGCCGATCGCGGAACTGACCAACGGCAGGACCACTCCATTGGCTGGGACTCGCGAAGCGAATGAACGGGATGAAATAGTCCGCATTTTGAAAACCACCAAGGGACGAGTAGCAGGCACCGACGGCGCTGCGGCCCGTATGGGCCTCAAGCGCACGACCCTCATCGCTCGCATGAAGAAGCTTGGCGTCGACCCGCGAAGAGTGTCTTGAGGTTTCGACGGTGACGTCGGTGGATCTGAAAAGCAGGTTTCAGCCCCGGCCGTGACCTCGCACAGGCCTCACCCTGGCGTTTCTTCAGCTCCTCTGGGTTGAGTTCGCACCGTTGTTGCCGCTGTCACAACTCTACGTTGTTTGTCGCGCGTCTTGAAAAGTGTCAATTCTGATTTGACATTCCTTGACACAATGCTCGGCGATTTTGCTTCCACCAATAGTTTCAACATCTTGCAGGCGTGCGCCTTTGGCATGCGCGTTGCGCTTACCTGATTGATCCTGAGATCAAACATGTTCAAGATCTCCATCGTCGACACCCGAACTCAACGCAAGCTGGTGGTGGAAGGAAAGCTGAGCGAACCGTGGGTTGATGAGCTTCGCACCAGCTGGAGAAATGCGAGCCGTGAAGCAGACGGCCGCAAAGTGGTCATAGATCTAAGCAGCCTGACCGTCATCAGCCGCGAGGGGGAAGGGGCCATTTTCGATCTGATGAAGCAAGGCGCAAAGTTTTCCTGCGCTGGCATTCTCACTCGACACGTGCTGAAGGAACTGGCCCGAAGATGCCAATGCACACCGTCGCAGGTACTGGAAAGGAAAGAGTGAGACGTAGAAAACGTCAGAAAAACTGTTTTCGTTGTCGATTTTCACCAACCTCAAACGACTAATAAAGGAAAGACGGAGGTGAACATGTCGGAGGCAAAGCAAATTACGAGACCCACGCCGTACGCAGACAGCGACGATTTCCACCAGGTCTTTGACCAGGACATGAACAGCCTCTACCTGCTGTCGTTCCTGCTAACTGCGGATCGTGAGAAGGCTGAGCAGTGTTTTGTCTCCGGCCTGGAGGACGCGGTAGAGGGCAACCCGGTTTTCAGGGAATGGGCGCGTTCCTGGGCTCGGCGGGTGATCATCATAAACGCCGTGAGGGCAATCAATCCGCGGCCTAGGAAAGAGAGTGGCCGTTCGAGCTCTGCCTCGATCAGCAGCCAGGGCAAAGCCCCGTCGGTGGAGCAGGTCGAGATTGCCACAGTTCTGGCACTCGAGCCGTTTGAGCGCTTTGTCTACATGATGACGGTTCTTGAACGCTACTCCGAACAAGAATGTTCTGTTCTACTGGGCTGCCGACGGCAGGACGTTGTCGCCGCGCGCACTCGCGCATTCGAGCAAATTGGTAGTGCGATGGCGTCGCACTCCAGGCAACTACCGCCTGCTAGCTCAGAAAAGCCGGCATCGGACGACCGCCGCAGTTCCCTGCTTGAGCTGCTAGTTGGTCAATGTTTAGCGACTTTGGCGTAAACCAAGAACCCTCTATGGTCATGAACATCAAGGTGAGGACTTCTTCAAATCTTCGATACTGGCGGCCTGGACTTGCGGCGCCGCTGCTGTTGGCGGGGTTGCAGCCGAAGTAATGTGCAAGCGGCGGCGCCTGCCATGCCCGCGCCGCTGGTGACGGTGGTCAAGGCCACGGCGCAGGACGTCCCAAACTATTTGGACGAGATCGGCAGAAGCAAGCGTTCCTTCATCTCGTGACGCCTGCACATCACTCAAAGCGATAGCGGAGAGCTTCTGCGACAGCTCGATATCCAATTCGCCGATAGATCGAATTTGATGTGGGATTCGCCAAGTCGGTGTAGAGGATGCAGCGATGTCCGGCGTCACGCATCCGTTTCGACAGAGGGTGAACGCAGGCCGCCGCGTAACCATGTTTCCGTCTTTCAGGGGGTGTATAGACGCCTGACAGGCGGACTACTCCATCTACAGGCTCGCGGGCAAGAGCCATAGAGACCATCTCTCCGTTTCGATCCCACAACCACAGTTGTCCGGCCGCCAACTCTCGATCCAAACGCAGTTCGGTATCGTCAGCAGACTCACCAATTTCATGCTGGAAAGCACGGCTCCAGAGAATCATCAAGCTGCGATCCTTTGCGCCTGCCTGCCGTAACGTGCCTTCGACATCAGGAACTTCTCTGATCTCCAGAAGTTCATAAAGGCGGTTCCCCTGGAAAGGCGTGGCTGCCGAGTTGGAACGCTCGCTCCATTGGCCCGAGAAAATCGCCGCTGTCGCCGCCTCGCCGTTGACTCCTGGCAGAGGGATGCCCGCATCCGCAATCGCGTCGGCCATTGCCGTCACTACCGGCGGTTCCATCGGTGTCAGCGTTGCTGGGAATGTCAGGGGCGACTGCAGTAAAACACCAACCACGTCTTCTCGTTGAATTGCAATCCAATAGCGTCCCGCATCGCCTTGTGCAACGCGCGCATGCAGGATGGAGAGAACCAGATTGTGGAGAACCGGCTGCGAGGAAAGGAAAATCCCAGCCCTGCTCAAAACGAACGCAGGATCTTCACTGAACACCACTTTGAGTTCCATTCGGGAGATTTTACTTGGTTTGAGGCGCCGGTCTGATGGGTTCGTAGGCGGGTGCGCAATTCGGAGCGGGCCACGGGCAACCCGGAACTCATCGAGACGGCAACCCAGCGCACCGAAGAAACGGAAAGGGGTGCCCTACGGTATCGCGGGAAACTAGCCTGGTGTCCAACCAATAATGATACGTCCACGGAAGAGCACGCTATGTTGGGGGTATGCCTGCCCCGACACGCAGGCATTGTCGTGCATCGTGGGGCTCGCCAGATGAATCGCCTTCGGCGGCGGAGGAAGGGCTACAACGCGGTGTCAACGAAAGCCTTTTGGGAGCAGCGACCCGGATATTTACCGGGAAGAAGGATCTTGCGGCACGATACGGATCATGGAACGATTGGTTGCCGGTCCCCGAGGCGTCAAAATCATTTAGAACTCATTGCGCTGGACCTTCCGACCTGACGACGCTGGTCCCTGAAGAACGGCCGGATGTCCCAACGAACCCCGAAATTCTGGGCTACGACTCGAATGCTCGGGTTGTTGATAAAGTCGAACCGCGACGAAGATCCATACGATCGTCATTACCAGACTCACCGCGGCAAAAGATCGAACATTAAAATGTAATGTGGATCCTACAAAGATGACGGCGGCCTGAAGGACATCCCCCAATCGAACGCAGAAGGTATCGATGGCCGCATTCGCTTTGTACTTCGCTTCTCGTGAAGTCGGCAACAGGAGCGCCTGCCTTACGGTGTTTTGCAGAGAGTAGTTCGCGGAGTTCTCGCCAATCTTTAACACTCGAACCACACCAAGTACGGGATAGGCAAGAATCGATAGAAAGGTCGCAAGCGAGAGCGCCGGAAGCACAAAAAGAGAGGCGCGTACTCCGATGCGTTTGAAGATACGCGAGACCAAGAAACCCTGAATAAGAAAACTGATAAGGTTGATCCACCCATAGTAATTTGCATAGAATGCGCCGATGTAGGCCTCTCTAGCCTTCACGAAAGTGGCGGCGGTACCGACTGCCTCATTCGCGTGAGCGACCAGCAGTTTGCCAAAAATAAAGTCGCCCGAGCCAATCACGATGTTGAGCAGGATTGTGAGAATGGCGATCAAACGCAGGTAGGGATCGGAAAGGATCAATTGGAATCCTCCTTCCCTGCCTAGTGGCTCGGTGTTCTTTTGCTTTTCCGATTCTCCTTGTCTCTTGGTAACCACGTAGGACGCAAGTTGTGACGTTAGAGCACAAACACACAGAGCAAACGCGGAGAGCAGCATGAGGTTGTAGGGACCAAACGGCCCGATCAGCTTGCCGGCGGCCCATGCACCACCTACTGCACCGACCGACGCACCAATTCCCAGAAGTGGAAATAACCTTTTCCCCTGATCCTCTGTAAATAAGTCGGCAGCAAAGGCCCACAACTGCGCTACGATGAAGACGTTAAAGATACCCACCCAGATGTAGTAGACGATCCCTTCCCGAACCCCGACGCGCCCAAAGAAATAGAAAACAATAAGGTTTGAGGCAAAAAACAAAGTGGTCCAACGGATTAGCCGGTTCCGGTTCAGGTGTGTGGCGATCCACCCATACAGCGGCACAACGCCAAGCAAGACAATCGCTTGAGCCGCGGAGGAGTAGGCTTTCACCTCCGCGCCACTTTCCGCCAGAATCAAAGATTCTCGCACCGTCTTCAGCAGGTAGTAGGCAGCCAGAAGAAGAGCGAGGTCGAGGGTCAGAAGCAATGCTCCCAGGCTCTCACCCGGGCGCACATCGCTGATGACGGAGAGTAGCTTCTCCAATCGACCTTTTTCCGACCTGGCAATCATCATGGCATGTTCTGATCGTCTTTTGATTCCGCGTCTGCAGCAACAGGTTCGATTTGTTCGAGCACTTTCAGAGCACCCGGCTGCAAGCTGGACGCATGGGTGTTGCCAAAGTCATAGTCCCCAGCCGGGCACTCGAAGTGCTTAAGTTTAATGCGGGTTTGTGGCGACTGAAGCAAATTCGACCGCCGGTTTTGTCAGTGCTTTGACAGCGATTTTGACACATGTCATCGATTGACAGTCGCGGGTCTGGTGAATACGTCAGTTCCATCTGGACTCATGCCGCTTCCCCTGACCGGGCTCCCGGACCAGCGACCACGATCATTTGTCGAAACGCCGTTCTGCGCTATCCAAGCAAACGATTGACCTAAGTGATGAACCTCGCGGGCGTAAATTGCTGATAAAGAAGATGGAATGGAAATTTGTTGACACTGGTTGACAAGTGGAAACAATTTCGCTAAAGCTTTTTCACAGTTTAGCGTGAACCCTTGGGTTCGTATCAAAGCATCTAAAGCTAATCCCTTAGGTCGTTCAACGGTTTGGCCTAAGTATTGCTCCCGCATCTGGCGGCGGCGCTGTTGCATCATTATTGGCTAGCACGATACTGGTAAGACAATGGCAAGAACCCATCTCAGGTTGCGCAGCTTCATGATAAATATAGCGATCTTCTCGCTGAGCTGCATCGCGGTGATGATCCATTTTGTTTTCAGTCGTGCGTTTCGCGACTCGCTGCTGGGCAACGGTCTCCCCATCGGTACTTTGCCAGGACTGATCCTCAGCGGTACAGTCTTGGCTCTCATTCTTAGTTTGCTTCTTTCCTGGTTTTTTCGACAGGGAGGCCGCTCGAATGTGATTCGGGGGGCTTATCTCATCAGCGGCTCGGCGGAGCTGTTTCTGGCCTTTGGGCGTATGCCGCCGCGCTTGGCCTACGAGGCGTTCTACATTTTAGTCTCAGCATCGACCGCAATCGGATTGTCTCTGGTGTGGATGCTGGCAAACGACTGGATCAGCGATGATGTGCAACACAAATCCCGAGCGGTAGGGGTTTTGCTTGTGTCAGGCACTGCCGGCGGCTTAGTGGCGGGTTTCGGGTTGGTGCATCTGCATTTCGCAGAGAGTTTTGCCGGCGCAAATGTCTTTCTTGCCGGCATCGACATCCTCACCGCGGGACTTCTGTCTTTCCATCCCGAGCGCTTGGCGGGCAAGAAACTTGTCGTACACCATCCCAAACCCAGATCCACTACGAATCTGAGCCGTGCCCGGATGGTTGCCTTGACCTTAGCCGGCGCTACCGTGCTTGGCTCGACTGGTTCGAGTCTGCTCGACCTAACTTATCGCATCAGCGCGGCGCAGCAATACAGCTCCCGCATCGAGCTGCTTCATTTTTTCGGACATCTCCAGGCCGCCCTCGGCGTGGCAGCGGTTGTCGCCCAACTGGGGCTGTCCCGCTACAAGCCGCGCAGCGGCAAGAGATCCACGATGACGACCTACGCACTTCTCGAAGCCATGGCGGGCGGTCTTGCCATTGTTGTCCCAAGCTTTGCCTTGCTCACGGCCATGCGAACCGGCGAATACGCACTACGGAATTCCTTCTTTCGCTTCGGAAAGGAAATGACTTACGCCGAGTTGCCGCATCGGCTTCGACTGGAATCGCGGCCGATCATTGA
>Ga0302326_10006395_pt1 | contig 26454 bp, 21 predicted proteins | sample Palsa_T0_3_FD_202264 | JGI IMG/M metagenome (GOLD analysis project Ga0302326, IMG submission 202264) | Peat permafrost microbial communities from Stordalen Mire near Abisko, Sweden - Palsa_T0_3 | ecosystem: Environmental > Terrestrial > Soil > Palsa > Peat permafrost | place: Sweden: Abisko... | reverse complement strand
ATCCACATCACCGTGACCACCTTGAACGTCGAACTGGCGCGGATTCTGGAGCCACGCGCCCCTCGCCCGGATTTGCGGATGGATGCGCTTCGCCAGCTCAGCGAAGCGGGGATAACCGCAGGCGTGAATTGCTCGCCCGTCCTGCCCGGTATTACCGATTCACCTGCGGATCTCGAGGCCGTGGTGTGCGCAGCCGCAGCGGCCGGAGCCCGCCACATCTTCGCCGGACCATTGTTCCTGAAACCCTGTTCAGCAGCGGTTTTTCTTCCTTTCCTTGAGCAACACTTCCCCCAGTTGGTGGAGAACTACCGCCAGCTATATGGAGGCCGCTCATTTCTGCCACCTTCCTATGGCAAGCGCGTGGCACAACTCATCGCGCGCTTCCGCCAGAAATATGGCATCTCCCGCGCTGACTCGCGGGGAGCGATGTCTGCCAACGAGCGGCCGGTGCAGATGCTCGACGAGCAGTTGGCATTGTTCTGAACATTATCAACCTCAATTTGCGATCCTCTATAATCACTGCACTCCCCATGGCGACTGCGTCCCCACCGGCTACTGCTCGTGTTCCCTTCGGAGTGCGGCTGCGCCAATTCTGGCAGCGGGTCACCGAAGGCCTGGAGGTGAGCCAGCTCTGGTCGCAGTTCGAAACCGAAGCCCGCAGCAGCTACCGCCTTTATTCGCGCGACGTAGCCGCCAAAACGCCAGAGGGGCTTACCCGGCGCGGACACCACTTGCACGTCGTCAAGGAATTCTTCTGGGCCGTCCTCGAAAAACTTTCACCCGCGCGCCGCGTATTGCTTTTGGCGGCTCTGATCATGCTGGTATTTCCCAGCAGCGGCTTTAGCTATCACGATGCCGGACACGAGTTGCACGTCGTCGAATTCGACTTCCATTTCTTTGGCGGTCTTCTGATGTTTGTGCTGCTCATACTGGAGATTGGCGATCGCGTCGTGATGAAGCGTGATTTGCAGATTGCGCGCGAGATCCAGACCTGGCTGCTGCCCGGCGCTCCGCCGCAGATTCCCGGAATCTCGGTTGCCTACACTACACGCCCGGCAAACACCGTTGCCGGCGATTACTACGATGTCTTTCCTCGTCCCGGCCCGACCAACGAAGAGAATCGCGTGATCTTCGCCGTGGCCGACGTTGCCGGCAAGAGCATTCCGGCAGCCATGCTCATGGCCACTTTTCAGGCCAGCCTCAAAACGCTTTCTACAGCGCAGGTCGCCCTGCCCGAGCTGGTGGCGAACATGAATAAGTACGCGTGCTCCAACAGCCAGGGCGGATTGCGTTTTACCACCGCTTTTCTGGCCGAGTACGACGCAGCCCATCGAGTTTTCCATTACATCAATGCCGGGCACAACAACCCGGTCTTGCGCCGCAGTAACGGAGCGATCGAGCGTCTCGACGTCGGCGGATTACCCCTCGGCATCCAGCCAGAGGCGAAGTATGAATCGGCCAGCATCGCGCTCGCGCCCGGCGATTGGCTCATCATCTTTACCGACGGCTTGGTGGAGGCAGAAAACGCTCGCCAGGAAGAGTACGGCGAAACGCGCCTGTTCAGCGCGCTGGAGGCGGGCGTGTCCGCCACTCCCAAGGGGTTCCTCGACCAACTCATGGCCAATCTCGATCTCTTCGTTGGCGCGACCCCGCAGCACGATGACGTAACCTGCCTGCTGGTGAAGGCGGAATAAAGCAAAACGATCCGCCCCGCGCGCGGAGAACGCCCATTACCTGCGCGCAGCCGCCTCTTAGTCGGGAGTGATGCCAGCCGCAGCCAGCACCTGCGCTGTAGCTCGCTGGGCTTGAGCGAAATCGTGGGAAATCCGCTGCGCGTGCGCTTCGGCGTCGTCTGCCTCCGCCAAGCGACCCGTTCGACGCAAAGCCTGTTCCAGCAGGAGATAGCTCACGTCGCTGGGTTCCGCCTCCACGGCATGAGAAAGCCGGGCTACCGCGAGCGCGAAATCGCCATCCCGCTCCGCCAGCAAGCCGCCGCCTACGAGAGCAGCGGCGTTATCAGGATTCTCCTGTAGCGCGTAGGTATAGCTCATTTTTGCGCGGCGGATGTCCCCCGTCTGCAGGAAGGCCGAACCCAGACCGCTCAGTGCAGCCGCTCGCGCATTCGAATCCGGCGACGCCCTAAGAGCCCGCCCGTATTGCTCAATTGCCTCCTGCACGTGCCCATGGGTTTGCTCGAAGATCCCGATGGTGACCATGTAAGAGGCAGAATAAGCATCCAGACTCTGGGCCGCATTGTGCTCAACAATCGCCTCTTCGATTCGACCCTGCTTGGCCAGAGCACGGGCGAGGGCATCATGCGCCATATAATTCCGCTGAGTCACCGCCAGAGTGTGTCTCCACAGAGTCTCGCTGTCGTGCCAATAAGCCAGCTGACGGCGGCTGAGCACTCCCAGGGTTACTAAGACTAGAAGCGCAAGCACCCCGAGCCATGCCGCCGGGATCTTCCACTCCCGCGCCGTCTCCGCCAATCCCCAAACCACGCAGACGAACAAGCCAATGTAAGGTAAATAGGCGTAGCGATCGGCAATTGCCTGCACGCCGACCTGGACAATGCCGATTACGGGAACCAGCGCACCCAGAAACCAGAACCAACCGACCACCAGATAACGATGATTTCGCCAATGAAGGACAAGGACAGTCACGAGGAGCAATGATGCGGCCGAGGCAAGGACTTCCCAAGTCGGAAGAGAGACACCGGGGTGGGGATAGAGCACCCCCAGCTTCACCGGCCAAAATGCGTTTCCCAGATAGCGCATGTAGGCAACCACTGCGTTCTCGAACCGCACTCGGGCGGAGGCGGTTCGCACCGCGTGACCTGCGCTTTGCGCCAGCAAAGTGATCACACCGCTGCCCGCCGATAGCAGCAGCAACGGCACCTTTTCGAGAAACAAGAATGAGAACGACCGCGGAACCGGCGCAGTTGGACCGGGAGCCTCTTGGTTAGGCCCTTCACTCAGAACTGAGAACTGAGAACTGAGAACTGAACCTCCATCCATTCGCTCGAGTGGCCAATAATCCCACAGCAACAACACGAACGGCAGCGTGATGATCTCAGACTTTGCCATCAATCCCAGCGCGAAAACAGCGGCCACCACTGCGTAGCGTCTCACCCCCCCGCCACGGCGCACATACCATCCATAGGCATGCAGGGTAAGCAAGAAGAAGAGCATACTGAGGACGTTCTTCCGCTCCGCGGCCCACGCCACGGACTCGACATTTACCGGATGGAGGGCAAACAGCGCCGCTACCATGAAGCTGGGCCAGGTAAGTCCCGCAGCGCTCTCCAGCAGCAGAAACAATAGGACCGCGCTCCCCGCGTGCAATAGAACGTTCACATAGTGGGGACCGGCCGGGTTCAGCTTGAAGAGTTGGCAGTCGAGAGCGTGCGAGAGCCAGGTAAGCGGGTGCCAGTTGCCGGCGTCACGGCTCGCGAACGCCCATTTCACGGTGCCCCAAGTCAGGCCCGCGCGCACATGTGTGTTATCCAGAATGTAGATGTCGTCGTCGAGGTTTGTGAACTGGTTGTGGACGATGGGATTGTAAAGAACAAGCGTCATCAGCACCAATAGAAGGCACAATAGCGTGCTTCGCCTCTCACCCGAAATGAATGAAAGCTCCCGTGGGCGGGAAACCACTGTGGGCTGTACCGCGGTCGCTGTCGCACTTGAAACCAACGTCTCAATCCTCGCGTTGCCTCAAAACGATTATATGCACCAGCACTTCGGTCGCACAGCTCAGTCCAGCCTCGTAAGTTACTTCTGTGATCGCGTGGCGTAACGCCTGCAAGATCCAGATGCTGGCTCGTTCTGAGATGATCTGCCGCCAGTGCAACAGTTGCCGCAAACCGTCAGGTAGGTGACAGTTTTTGGCATGAAACCGGGTCTCGATGCGCGATACAATAGGCCTGGAAAAGCCCGAAGTTTGGTCATGTAATGAAAATAAAGACCTTGCTTTCAATCCGGCCGGAACCAAGGTAACTAGCGGGTTTGGCCCGGCAAGTGCCATTATCAAGTTCGACTGCGTCATTGCCATGACCAGCATGAAATCAACGAAAGTCCAAAAAGAGGGGAAAAATAGAGATGCGGAAACAACAGAAGGGTTTCTCACTGATTGAGCTGCTGATCGTGGTTGCCATCATCCTGATCATCGCAGCTATCGCGATTCCTAACCTGATGCGCGCCCGTATGGCTGCCAACGATTCGTCCGCGGCCGCCTCCGAGCACACCATCATTGTCGGTGAAGTCGGCTACTACGGCGCCTATCCCACAGTGGGCTATGCCACGCTGGCCCAGTTGGGCGGGGCGCAACCTTGCACTCCGGGAACGGCCAATGGCTGCTTGATTGACGACAACTTGGCCTTAGACGGCCCCGGCGGCAACGGTAAGAGCGGCTACAAATTTGCAGCTACGCCCACCGCTGCTGGCGCTGCGGCTGCCCCGACGTTCTACACGACGGCAACCCCAGTCTCGAGCACGACGGGCACGAAGGCTTTCTGCGCAACCGATGACGGTGTCGTTCGCACCCAGGCGGCAGGTACCACCACTCTCGTGGGCGGCTACGCAGCCTGCCAGCTCCTGTCCCCGATGAACAACTAACCTAGCCTGAACTGGCGAAGTAGCCAGAGCGGGTACCAAGCTAGAGGGCAGCGGATCGAAATCCGCTGCCCTTTCATATTTTCCCTCGCCTCACCGCCCCGTCGCATGGGAAGCACAAAAAAGTTACAACTTCCGGAGCAGATCTAGTCCGTAGCCTTGTTTCCGATCCTGCATTGCTCTCGACAAACTGTGGTAACGGAGGATTTTTCTAACCCAGATTTACAATTACCGCAAACTCGTCTGCCGATGGCGGGTACTTTGCGAGGTGTTTCTCCTAATGGCGTGGGAAAAGCTTACTCCTTGCCGACAGAATTCGCTCGTTGTTCTAATTACGCTGTCGGCGGTTTGGGCAGCGCTCGTGATTGCAGGAGCGTTACTCACCAATTTTGATGAGCCTTACCTGCCCTTCGCCATTGCCGGTGGGCTTGCCTTCTTTCTGCGCGGCGCACCCTCGCGTTGGGAAATCTACACCTGGTTGTTGGTCTCGGCCCTCTTCATCAAGGTCATCCACCTCCCCCAGGTTCCATTCTGGGTGCTTCGCGTGGCCAGCGGTTTTGCGGCACTGGGCTTCGGCGCGCTCTTACTGCTTGGGCTTCGCGCTTTGTGGTCGGAGCGGGAGGGCCGGGAAAACGCCAGGGCGCTGTTGGTGCCTGCCCTGGTTCTGGTTTTCTTCATACTTGCTAGCGCCAACGTGCTGCGACTGACCGGCAGCCTGAGTCCCCAGACAGACGACGCCTGGCTGTATGCCTTCGACGGAAGCCTGGGGTTTCAGCCCAGTTTTTGGATGGGAAAGATCATGTATGGCAGCCTCGTCCTGACTCGAATGACGTTGCTTACCTACCTGTCCCTGCCGTTCGCGATGGCGGTTGTGTGCGCCTGGCAAATTCCGGCTGCTGCAAGGCGGGTCTCGTGGCACATGCTAACTGTGCTGTTGCTTGCCGGCGTAGCCGGATGGCTTTTGTATAACGTCGTGCCCGCCACCGGACCCCTCTACGCTTTCGGGCGAGACTTCCCCTGGAACAGCCTTCCATACAAGGATTTATCGACATTCGCGCTGCAAAAGATGACGCTCCCGCTGGGTATCCCCCGCAATGGAATGCCCTCGCTGCACATGGGTTGGGTAGTGCTGCTCTGGTGGAATAGCAGAGGTCTTCCGCGTGCTCTGCGTGCGGCCCTAATTTTCTACCTCTTCCTGACCGTGATTGCCACGCTGGGAAGCGGACAGCACTATTTGGTCGACTTGGTTGTGAGCTTACCCTTTGCGCTGGCGGTACAGTCGGTGGCGTCCTATGCCCTTCCCAACAAATCGCGGCGCATCGCCGCCATGGTTTACGGTCTTGGATTCACCATGGCCTGGCTTCTGCTGGTACGTTTTGGCGTGTCGTGGGCGCTCAAGTCTCCCGTAATTCCCTGGACTCTCATCGTGGCGACCACCTCGATAACTCTTTGGCTCGAGAGTTGGATGTCGAAGCGCAATTCAACCTCGCGGACCTACGGGTCGTCTCAAATTATTGACAATAAAATGGTTCCTGCAGCAACCGATCCGGGGAGTTAGGTGTTCTTTTGCTGGCTCGCCGGCGTTTGGCCTCTCATTTTTGACAGTTTCTGTCACCCCGCCTGACCCATGGGTCCCCTGCTGGCTCCTAAGAAGTTGGCTAAACGCCGGTTCTGCAAGAAGATAGGGCTCCGATTACTCTGGTCTTGCGCTGCTTTTTTTGGTAGCAGGAGTGCTGCAAGCTTAGTACTCAAGAACATACATACACAGTGACGGATAATGTTGTGGGGTGTAACGCCGAACGCTTGTAGGCCGTTCCTCAGGGGAGGACCACCAATCGGGCTGCGACACCCCCGAGCTTCTACACTATCGCAGTGCCTATCTCGAGCACCACGGGCACTAAGTCGTTCTGCGCAGCCGATGACGGTGTGATCCGCACCGAACCGGCAGGCACCATCACTTGTCGCGGGCGGCTACTCAACCTGCCTGGGCCTGACCCCGATGAACAACTAACCTACGCTGAATTGGCAAAGTACCCAGAGTGGGTACCAAGCCAGAGGGCAGCGGATCGAAATCCGCCGCCCTTTTGTTCTCTCGCCGGTCAGCCAAACAAATTCGAAACGAGAAATGGTTACTGCCGTAACAGACCGGAGGTCGACAGGCATGGCCTCTTAAGTGCAACAGTTTTGGGTATGTCGGGCGAAGACCACGGTTTGCTCGGGCCAAGGGCGACAGACGGGAGGAACCCCATGCTGAAGCAGAAGGGCTTCTCCCTGATTGAGCTCCTCATCGTGATCGCGATCATCCTGGTCATCGCGGCTATCGCCATCCCCAACTTACTGCGGGCTCGCATGGCGGCCAACGATTCGTCCGCGGCAGGTTCCATGCACACGATTAACGTCGCCGAAGCCGGGTATTTCGGCTCCTACGAAACCGTAGGCTTCCCGGCAACGCTGGCGCCTTTGGGCGGGGCGCAGCCTTGCACTCCAAGCATCGCCACGGCTTGTCTCCTCGACCAGTCTCTGGCCGGGGGCGGTCCCAAGAGCGGCTACAGGTTTGCGGCCACGGGAACCACCGGCCCGGGAAGCGCCATCAACAACCAGTTCTATGCCACCGCAACCCCCATCAGCGACCTGACCGGCACCCGCGCCTACTGCTCCGCCGAGGATCTGGTGATCCGCCTCCAGCCCGCGGGCAACACCACTCTGGTTGCAAGTTATGGGGCGTGCCGGGCCCTGTCACCAGCCAGTAACTAAGGGCCCGTCCGCCCATTTCCGGCCGGGCGTCATCGAAGCTGACAGAGCGGCTGGCCGCACCTTTTACTTTCGTAATATCCCGCGCCCCTGCGCCCACTTTACTCCCAATCGGATTTGCATATAATTTTTTCTTGTAAGAGAAGAATTTAGCAACGGTGTTCTTGCCATGCCTGCCATAGAAATTTTGGGATTGGAGAAAACCTACAGCCTGGGCTTCTGGCGCAAGCGCCCGAAGCGCGCATTGCAACCGCTGCACCTCACGGTCGAGGACGGGGAGATCTTCGGCTTCCTCGGCCCCAACGGCGCCGGCAAAACTACGACGCTCAAATTGCTCATGGGATTGGTATTCCCAACCGCCGGATCGGCGCGCATCCTGGGCAGCGAATGGACTGACCCGTCAGTAAAAGCCCAGATTGGGTTCCTTCCCGAGCAGCCCTATTTCTACGACCATTTGACGGCTCACGAACTGCTGGAATATTACGGACAGCTCTCCGGTGTTCCCGCCAAACAGCGCAAGCATCGTGTCGAGCAAGTACTCCAGCAGGTCGGATTGCGCGACGTGCAGAGCGTGCAATTGCGCAAGTTTTCCAAAGGCATGCTGCAGCGCGTGGGAATCGGCCAGGCCATCCTGCACGATCCCAAGCTCCTGTTTTTCGACGAACCCATGTCCGGGCTCGACCCCATGGGCCGACGCGAAGTGCGCGACCTGATGGAGCAGCTCAAACAGGAAGGCAAGACGGTGTTCTTCTCCACCCACATTCTCTCCGACGCGGAAACACTCTGTGACCGCGTTGCCATCATTCACAAAGGGGAACTTCGGGGCGTGGGCGCAGTCGAAGATCTGACCTCCAGCGTCCAGGGCAAAGTGGAGGTAGTCTGGCACGGTACCCAAATTCCGGCCTCGATCAAGGCGTTGAGTGCGGAGTGCCATGTCACTGGAGACCGGGTCCGCGCCATTGTTAACGAGAACCAGCAGGACGCGATGATTGATGCCCTGCGCCGCGAGCGGCAGCGTTTGATTGCGATCACCCCGGTGCGCACATCGCTCGAGGCATACTTTGTTGAAAAACTGCGGCGCGCCGAGACCACTGCCGGGAGGACGGTATGAGAACTCGCATCGCACACATTGCTTCCAACACTTTCCGCGAAGCGGTCCGCGACCGCGTGCTCTACAACCTGATCGCTTTCGCGCTGCTGCTTTCGGGAGCGGCCATTCTTGTGGGCCAGATTTCGATTGAGATCGAGAAGCTGGTCGTCATCAATCTTGGCCTCACCGCGGTTTCTCTGTTCGGGGTCGTCATTGCAATTTTTATCGGCATCGGCCTGGTTTCCAAAGAGATCGAAAAGCGAACTCTTTACACCGTGCTTTCCCGTCCAGTTCGCCGCTGGGAGTTCATTGTCGGCAAGTTCTTCGGGCTGGCCGGCACGCTGGTGGTGAATACCTTCTTCATGGCGATCGGCGTGTTCGCCGCGCTGTTCTATGTTTCTCACAAATTCGTCCGCGCCGACGCGCTGATTCTGGTGGCCTTGTACTTCATCGTTCTCGAGTTCGTGATCATTTGCTCGTTGGCGTTGTTGTTCTCGTCATTTTCTTCGCCCTTGCTTTCCGCCGTCTTCGCCTTCTCGCTGTTCGTCATCGGGAATTTCGCCGAAGACCTGCGCAATTTCGCGGGCATGGCCCATGGATTCTCCCGCTGGCTAGCCACGGGGGCGGCCTATTTGGTGCCAAACTTCTCGGCATTCAATGTGATTACTTCCATCGCGCATGAACAGCCGGTCGCCCGACAACTCATCTTGCAGAACACTCTCTACGCCTTGTTCTACGCCTCGATGGCGCTGAGCGGCGCTGTGCTGATCTTCGAGAACCGTGATTTGAAATGAGATGACCTGAAATGAAGCATCGGCAGAAAATCACGATGGTCGCCAGCGCATGCCTGATCCTGTCGCTGGCTGCCAGTGCGTTTGTGCTTGATCGCACCGACCGGCTCCGCCCGCAGGCCACGCTCGATGAAGTTCTCTTCCTGAGTTCGCCGACGGTGATCAAGCGCGCCAGTCTCGGTTATGACGGGCTGGTGGCCTGCATTTACTGGACTCGCGCCGTGCAATACTTCGGCGATCGCCATCATTCCTTCGCTGCCAGCTACAACCTGCTGGCGCCGCTGCTTGAAATTACGACTCATCTGGATCCGCATCTGCTGGTCGCATACGAATTCGGCACCAGCTTTCTTGCGCCCAAACCACCGTACGGCGCTGGCCAACCCGAGCGCGCGATTGAGTTGATGGAATACGGCATTCAGAACAATCCCGATAACTGGAGACTCTATTACGACCTCGGCTTCGTCTACTACATGGAGCTTCGGGACTACAAGAAAGCCGCCGAAACCTTCGAGCGCGGATCGCACGTTCCGAACGCTCATCCTTTTTTGAAGGTGATGGCCGCGCAGATGGCACAGCATGCCGGCGAGTATGAGACGGCCCGGATGCTGTGGTCCGCGACTTACCAGACGACCCAGGACAAACAGATTCGAGACAATGCCGTCGAACATCTTCGTGCGCTGCGCGTGGACGAAGACGTCCAGCATCTGCAAGAGGCGGTGACCCGCTTCGGAGAGCGCACCGGACGCCTGCCTCTAAGCATGGCAGAACTCGTGGCCGCGGAGGGATTGGCTGGAACTCCGGTCGATCCCGACGGCCATCCCTACAAACTAACGCCGGAGGGCCGCGTCGAACTTCGCGTGCCCGATGACTTCGCCTTCGCTACCAAGGGTTTGCCTCCGGGATATAAACCGCAGCCGAAATTCCACTCCTCGCAGTAGTCCCCCAGCTTTGACGCGGGTTCGGTGATCACGCCGCGAGGGTCGTCCTCTTCGTAGAGGCGTCCCTGGTGGCGGATCGGCCGAATCCCTCTGATCGTAATTCGTCACGTAGCGCAGGTCACGGCAACCGTTCCGGGTGGGTTTCCCTAAAATCTTTAACCACAGAGAATGCCGGCTTACACAGGGTGGAAGCCGCCTGGACTAGCATCGTATAAACTGAATAGTCATGACCACAACCACCCGCAATTCCCTGGCCCAGGCTTCTTCCGCCTACTTGCGCTCTGCCATGCACCAACCTATTCAATGGCAGGAGTGGGGCGAGGAAGCGTTCGCCGCCGCTAGGCGGGAGAACAAGCCGATGCTGCTCGATATTGGTGCGGTGTGGTGCCACTGGTGCCATGTGATGGATCGGGAGTCTTACGACGATCCGGAAGTTGCGGCGATTGTGAATGAGCACTTCATTGCGGTGAAGGTGGATCGCGACGAGCGTCCTGATATCGACAGCCGGTACCAGGCTGCGGTCAGCGTGGTCAGCGGGCAGGGGGGATGGCCGCTCACCGCATTTCTCACTCCCGATGGCAAACCCTTTTACGGCGGCACTTATTTTCCGCCGAACGACGGTTACGGGCGACCCAGCTTCAAGCGCGTCCTGATCAGCATCGCCAATGCTTACAAGGAAAAAAATGGCGACGTGATGGAGCAGGCGAAGATGGTGGAGAGCGCGATGGCGCAGGCGGAATCGTTTGCGGGGCGCGGCGGACGGATTTCAGCGGGCATTCTCACCGCGATTCAGAAGTCTGCCTTCAGCATGTTTGATCCGCAGCATGGAGGGTTTGGTCAGGCTCCTAAGTTTCCCCACCCTTCGGCGCTGGATTTGTTGATCGAGCGCTACGCTGTAAGCGGAGCTTCGCTCCGCCGGACCCTTCGACTTCGCTCCGGGCAGGCTCCCGAGGGCGACCGTCCGCCCACCGACCTTGCAGCAGGCGAAGAGCGGCTTCGCAATGTGATTGTCACTACCCTTGAGCACATGGCCAACGGCGGGGTTTACGACCAGTTGGCTGGAGGATTCCATCGTTACTCGGTCGATGAGCGCTGGGTGGTGCCGCACTTCGAGAAGATGTGTTATGACAACTCCGAGCTGTTGAAGAATTACGTACATGCCTATCAGGCCACGGGTTCGGAATTCTTTGCTAATGTAGCGCGCGATATCGTCCGCTGGATGGACGAGTGGCTGAGCGACCGCGAGCGTGGCGGCTTTTACGCTTCGCAGGATGCCGACATTTCCATGGATGACGATGGCGACTACTTCACCTGGACACTGGACGAGACCCGCGCTGTGCTCACGGAAGAAGAAGCGCGGGTTGCGGCGCTGCACTACGACATCAACGAGATCGGCGAGATGCACCACAATCCGGCGAAGAATGTGCTCTACCTGCGCGCCCCGATCGAAGAGATTGCCCGCCGGATGAGCCTCAGTGCCGAGCGCGTGAAAAGTTTGCTCGATTCCGCGAAGAAGAAAATGTATGCCGCGCGTCTCGAGCGGCCAACCCCTTACCTCGACAAGACGGTTTATGTGGGATGGAACAGCATGTGCGTGAGCGCGTATCTGGAAGCGGCGAAGGTTCTTGGGCTGGACGATGCTCGGTACTTCGCATTGCGCTCGCTGGACCGGGTTTTGGCGGAGGCTTGGAAGCCGCAAGGCAACAGGCTCAACGAAGCGGGCGAGTCGCCCGCTTCCGCGCGACTTCTGCATGTGGTTGCTTACTCCGATCCGAAAGCCGGGCATCGTGAGGTTTCCGGTCTGCTTGACGATTACGCGGCAACCGCGATTGCCTGCCTCGATGCCTATGAGGCAACTGCCGACCTGAGCTACTTCAAATTCGCGCGGGCTATTGCCGATGCGATGATCGCGCGTTTCTTCGATGCGGTTTCGGGAGGGTTTTTCGATGCCGAACCGGCTGCCGAGGGCAAGAGCCTGGGCGTGCTCTCCAGCCGCCGCAAGCCGCTGCAGGATTCGCCCACGCCGGCGGGAAATCCCATGGCGGCAATTGCGTTGCTGCGATTGCATCACTACACGGGCGATGGCGGGTATCGAGATAAGGCGGAGCAGACGCTGGAAGTTTTCTCCGGCGTGGCGGAACAGTTTGGAATTTTCGCTGCGACCTACGGGATCGCGGTCCTTCAGCTGTTGGAGAATCCCGTGCAGGTGGTGGTCATCGACGCCTCCGGATCAACCGATGAAACGGCCTCCGCACTCGCCGCCGTGGCTACCACTGCTTTCGCCTTCAACAAGAGCGTGCTGCGACTGACAGCGAACCAGGCGGTTGCCGGAAACCTTCCTCCTGCGCTGGCCGCGACCATCCCCAGCCTGCCTCAGTTGAACTCGGGCGCGTCGTTCGCGGTTCTGTGTTCCGGCTTTGCCTGCCAGCCGCCGCTCATGAATCCCACTGCATTGGCGCGTGCGCTCGAATCCGCCCTCAAGACGCAAAGCTAGAAAACAAGCACCCCTCGGAAAAGCCAAAAAAACAGGGCCGACGGTTTATGTATGAAGTCCGTCAGCCCAGAGGATTGCGAGCCTAGGTTCGGCCCAAGTTACCGGAGGTTACTTTGGTGACCTTGCGGCCGTCTCTTACCTCCGGTTAACTGCTATTACATCGGTGGTTGTGCGTTGCATTTACCTTGTTGTGGGCACGTTATGATCGGCCCTCCGTCCGGGGCGCTAACCTGCGGAACGGCGGCTGTTACCAACGTGCCCATTAACCCAAACATCAGGATCGAAATCCTGACTGCGTGCTTCATGGTTCACTCCTTATCGCGCTCCAGTTGCCCAAAAAATAGGGCAAAGCAGCGCGGACAGGAATTATACGCCACGAGTCAAGCCTTTCCGCGACAATCCCCTCCAAGGCAAACTGAGTCCGTCCTTTTCAGGCTTTTTTCGCGCTCCTGGCGCGCCTCGTGAAGCCCATAAATACTGGGGAAACGTAGTTTTTCTCAGGTGTTCACCTTATGCCGGCTGGCATGATGGCGGAAGGAGTCAAAAGGCAGGCCTTGAGCGGCGAAATGTTTACGAAATCCGGAATCGGCAAGCGCCTGACAGGGAAGATGTGGAAGATAACGAACGCCTGAGAGGAGCGGCCGATCGGTTGGTTACCGCTTGGATACGACCCGCTCGACCAGCTCAGAAATGCTCAGCATGGGCACGACCGTGGCGCCAGCCCCAGACGTGGCCGCGCTTTCGTTTTCGGCCGGAAGCGACTGCGGCACTGGAGTCCGCGACAGAGCCCGGTCCACCATTCCTTCGAACATCGGGATCAGGGAGTCTGCCGGTAAAGGGTGATGAATGTCCGACAGACTCTGCTCCCACCGCTGGGGCCGGAACAGGGTGGACGCAGCTTCGCGGGCCGGACTTTTCCCCAAGGTGTAGCCCAGCCAGATGAGCAACGTGACGTCGTAGGCGCCCATATTGATCAGGTTCATCGCCGTATTACCCAGGTGATTGCCCACCCAGGATGCGATCAGAGTCAGTTCCACCACGGCAAAGGTACCGAAGCCCAGAGCGATGCCGAAGCTGTGCTGCCGACGGCTTACTCCGAGGTAGCGGGCAAAGAACAACAGGAAAAGCACCATCCCCACCTGAATAATGCGTACGCAACGCTGGGCGGTCATGATGGCCTGCACCCACACCCCCAGGTCCGACGATCTGGCGGAAATCGATACCACCCCCGCCACCAGAAGCATCACCAGACCGGCCCACTTGAACAGCACGGTTCCCAGGTCCTGCAAGGTGTGGAAGGGCCGGAACACGTCGAGAAAGGCTTCATGAATCACCATGAAACCCAAAGCCACGCTGATCGCGGTGCTGATCCAGGAAACGTAAAAGATGGCGGAATAGTAGTACTGGTAGGTCGGAAAGACTACCGCGAAAGTCACAATCTGCGTAACGATGTAGGCAAAGAAATACTTGAACGTGCGGTGCTGGCCGCGGCGAAGCATAGCGATGGCAATCAACGATTGGAGAACGGGGTGTGCGACCCAGAGAGCATAGTACAAGATCCTGATTTTCTCACCCATCGGAACTATTCTCTTTCGCTCTTCGCTCTCGGAACAAAACCAGCGCCCAGAGTCAGCTTCGGCTCGCATCCTATCGTCTGCTCGTACTGCTCTGGTTAATAGAAAGTTAACTGTTTTGACCCAAGTGTTCAATGTACTCAGGTAACCGAAAGTAACGTTACCTTCGGCCACTTCACTCGGTCTCAGAGGAGCACTTCACGGAAGCACCGGCGGGCAAGGAAAACCGGGGCGAAGGGTTGTAGCGTCTCGAGAACCTGTAACTTATAAAGATGCTGCCATAGCCGGGATCATTGGCGTTTGTCTTGGGGCAGAAGATCGTATCCTCCTCCAGACTTCGAATCGCTACCCGTCGCCGGGGCTGGTGACTTTCGTGACCATGACAGCAAGTTGTCTTTGCCTGCAGTCTGTAACTGGCTGCGAGACTTGAAGCCAGTACCTTCGGGTGTACCACGCAGCACTACGACCGAATGGTTCGAGTTTCCCGACGCCAAAGGAGTAACCTGTGAGCACTGAGACGATGCCGATCACGATGGAAGTTTCTCTCTCCGAGCCTGAGGCGGCGCGAATGGAAGAAGCAGGGTCTCGGACGAGTGGCGGGAGCTGGTATTTTGCCTTCTTCCTCATTTCCGGGTTCTGTAGCATCCTCTACGAATTGATCTGGCTTCGCCTGGCCATGGCGGAATTTGGCGTCACTACGGCCATGGTCTCGATTGTGATCTCCAGTTTCATGGCGGGATTAGGCATCGGCTCCTGGGCCGCCGGGCATCTGTTGCGCAAGTACGCGCGACGTCTCACCTATCCGCCGTTACATCTTTACGCCATGGCCGAGCTATTTATCGGCTGTTCCGCCGTCGTTGTGCCACTAGAACTGCTGACTGGCCGCCTGGTGCTCGAGCACGTCGGAAATAGTCTTTCCTTGTCGTCAACAGGCTACTACATTGCCGCTGGTATCTGGCTGGCATGCAGTCTGGTTCCGTGGTGCGCGTGCATGGGCGCAACCATTCCTTTGGGCATGTTTGCCATCCGTAGCGACAAGCGCCTCGAGTCGCGACGCTCATTCAGCTTTCTTTATCTCGCAAATGTGCTGGGTGCCGTGGCGGGAGCATTGATTCCTTTGCTGTTCATTGAGGTCTTCGGCTTTACGGTCACCCTGCGATTTGGGATGGTGCTCAATCTTGCGGTCTGCGGCACAGCCCTTTGGGTTGCCGGCAAGCAAGCTCCGCAAGCGGACAGTAGTGACCAAGCCGAACCGGATGCCACCGATAAACCATCACTCACCGCTCGTCAGATGTTTGGCAACAGCACCCTCTGGTTACTATTCGCCACCGGACTCACAAGCATGGGTATGGAGGTAGTGTGGACTAGAGAATACGCAGTCTTTCTTGGTAACCTGGTTTATTCGTTCGCAATCATCTTGGGCGTTTATCTGGCGGCGATGTTTATCGGGTCCAGCGTGTACCGCTTCTGGAGCCGACGGCACAGTAACGAGGGCGCTCTGGTATGGCTATTCGTTTGGCTCGCCGCCTTAATTCCTCTGCTCACCGCCGACTCCCGCCTGAGGATGCTTCCGTGGTGGCTGCGCGTGCCCCTGGGTATCGCCGCGTTCAGCGGGCTTCTGGGATTCCTGACTCCTAGGCTGGTCGACCGTTTCTCGGAAGGCGACCCTGACCGCGCGGGAATCGGCTACGCGGTAAATGTCCCCGGCTGTATTCTTGGTCCGCTTGCTGCGGGTTTTATCTTGTTGCCGCATCTCGATGAGCGGCACGCCCTGACAGTGCTTGCTCTTCCCTGGTTGCTGATCGCCTTGTGGTTCGCATTATTCCCGGCGGGATCCCTAGAGCGCTTCACGGCTCACCGTGCCGTAGCGCTGATCGTGATTCTATTTGCATCGTGCGGTTTGATCTTTACGACGCAGGGCTATGTGCAACAGATTTCGGGGGAGCAGGTGCGCCGTGACAGCACCGCCACCGTCGTCGCGGCTGGCCAGGGAAGGTGGAAGCGCCTTTACGTTAACGGCGTGAGTATGACCTACCTGACGCCCATCACCAAACTGATGGTCACCATGCCCCTGGCGTTCCTCGACCGTCCTCCTCAGAATGCCTTGGTCATTTGCTTCGGCATGGGTACGACGCATCGTTCGGCGTTGTCCTGGGGAATCGACTCCACGGTGGTGGATCTCGTCCCCAGCGTTCCGGCACTTTTCTGGTATTACCACGCGGACGCTTCGCAAGTGCTGAAGTCGCCGCACTCCCACGTTGTAGTGGACGACGGCCGGCGTTTTCTTGAGCGCACGGTTGACCAGTACGATGTGATCGTAATCGATCCGCCACCGCCGGTGGAGGCAGCTGGCTCAAGCCTGCTGTACTCGCGCGAGTTCTATTTTGCCGCCAAAAAGCGATTGCGGCCCGACGGCATCCTGCAGCAATGGTACCCTGGTGGTGATTTAGCGACTACCGCCGCCATTACCCGCGCCTTGAAAGAGTCGTTCCCTTACGTCCGCGCGTTTATTTCGATTCAGGGCATGGGCATCCACTACTTTGCCAGCCGCCGGCCCATCCCAGTTCGGTCTGCTGCGGAACTGGCACAACGCACGCCGCCGAGCGCAGCATCTGACTTGGTGGAATGGGGTCCGTTTCCAACCGCCGAACAGCAGTTTGCGGTCATGCTGAAGAGAGAAGTTTCGGTCGACTGGCTGATCTCCGCGGACATAAATGCTCCCGCCATGCAGGATGACCGACCGGTCAACGAATACTACTTGCTCCGTGCTACCGGCGCCCGGCTGCACTGGAGGTGGCTTGAAACTTGCCCGGAGACGGTAAGTCTCTGGCTCTCCCGGGTTTTCGACGGAATGAGCCCCTCCGGAAGAAGCTAGTTTTCGTGCCGAATTCTGAAGCTACTTGCCCATGCCTATCGAATACGTACCGGCGCATTCCCAGTCATAAGCCGAGCCGTCTGCAGCAGCTTTCCCAGCGCAAGTCCCGGAACCCTTGATGCCTTTCTGCTTGCCAGCACCGGCCACAATCTTCCATTTGTTGGCGAGAGGCTTCGATAGGTCGGTGGTAGCGGATCCTTCATACCTGTAGGTAATCTTGTCGCCATCCTCGGTGGTCGCGATGCAGTAGCCGTGGAAGTTGACTTGGCTTTCCATTGATCGTGGAATTCCGTATCCGGCATCGCGTGGAAGAAATCTGGGGCGTCCGCCTGGAACCGGAACCAGTCATGGTCTGCTTCTAGAGAGTTTCACAAATCTCAGGTCTTATTATAATTGTCTCGTAATGCGGCTGGCCTCTGTGACTCCCCGAGGAAGATGAAGTACGACGAGTTCCACAATGCCGTGGGCAAACTTCCTTGCGGCCGCGCTGTGAACACGATGTTGTATTCTCCAGTGCTGCCCAGGTTCAAGTCTCGTAGCACATCGTCTCGGAGGACATCGCGCAATATTCCGGCTTGCGGGCCTCTTCGCGCCTGAGGATCCGCCTGCGCCTCGATTACCGCCAGCCGCGCCAGAAACTCGTGCAGATCGGCGCCACGCTGATGCCCGGAGACCACAAACGAAACCTCCGCATCCTGCGAAGAGAAGTGCCATGCCAGAGACGCCGCCAGGTTCACCGCTCGTTCGTACGCCTGCTCGGAAATCAGCCCAGCCGCGGGATTGTCGAAGACAATGCACAGCTTGCGCTCATCCTCGCGGCTGAACTCACGCACTTTCAACGATCCCGACTTGGCCGTCGCCTTCCAGTCCACGTGTCGCGCCGAGTCCTCCGGCACATACTCGCGAATGCGGTACAAATCGGAGCCGCGTCCGCGCACAAAACTTTCCCACTCCCCGCGGACCAGCGGCAGGATTTCAAACAGCTCGTCGGGCGGCTCAACCGGCGGATACACCAGAATCTCGCGCTTCAGCCGAACCTCCCGAGTCTTGGTCAGGAAGGCGAACGGAAAACGCGTGGCCACTCCAAAACTCGATTCGCAATACCGTCCCCGCCGCTCAAAACGCAGGTCAAGGTCCGCCGCCAGATCGGCTCCCGGTGGCAAATACGGGAAGTAAACCATGCCTTCGAAAATTCCCGGCGGCGGTGGCACGACTTCCACGCGCCTCACCCGCCAGTCGCGCAGCCGCACCCACTGATCCTCGGGAGCGCGGTTCAGCGGAAAAGTGAATGTCGTTCGTTCCCACTTCCACTGCTTGAGGATTTTGTTTTCTTTCTCCTTGCGGGCCGGCACAACCCGAATCGAGAACGAAGGCAGGAACCGCCGCGAGTTACGGAGCACGATCCGCCCCACCACCGAGCGACCGGCAAACATATGCTCGGGAAGACGAACCTCCAGTTCGAGACCGCGCAGCACCAGCGCGGAAACCACGCCTGACACTAGGATCGCCGCCAGCATCGCCGCCACCACGATGTACAGGAGATTGTTTCCCGTGTTCAGCGCCGCAATGCCGATTATTAGCGTGACCAGCACGTAGACCACGCCCGCCTTGGTAACTTCGTAGTGAAATGTCTGGCGCAAACGCTCCAGCGCCACGCGCCGCGCCAGGTACGGCACTGTAACCAGTCCCACAAACGCCGCCATCAACAGCGCCAGAGAAGCCAGAGTCACTGACGCCCACAGATTGCCCGCTTCGCCCGACACCGTCGAGATCAATGCTGCCCCGAACGCCAGCCCCAATCCCACCAGCGCCAGCAAAAACTTTACCCACACTTCCGCCGACGCCGATTGCAACCACGCCACGGCGCGGCCGCTCCCGGCTTGGCTCAGCCTCGCGGAATTGGTGTAAGTGGAGTTCACTGCTCGCAGCCTAGCATCGCTCCCTGAGAACGAGCAATCCTGATCGCCTTGCGCGCAAAGCCTTCGTAACCTATGGGATTCGCTACATGAAACTCAGGCCGCACCTCAAAAGGCGCGGCCTCCATCAAGATCCCTCGCTTTAGCCGGGATGACAGCGGGCTTTAGAAACAGAGCACCAAGGGCCGGCCCTCGGGCACATCGTGGTTCACTGGCAACTGGCGCAATGGCTCTTAGTAGTCCGCCAGTTCCTTCATGGCGCGGAACAGATCATTGGCCTGCGGCAGGATGGCATCTTCCAGAATCGGCTGGTAGGCCACGAATGTGTCGGCGGCGGCCACGCGGCGCACGGGCGCATCCAGTTGGTCGAAGAGTTGATCGGCGATGCGGGCGGCGATTTCTGCGCCGTAGCCCCAGCTCAAGGTATCTTCATAGGCGATGAGAGCGCGATTGGTTTTCCCGACTGACGCCGCAATCGTCTCCCAGTCAAATGGACTCAGGCAGCGTAAGTCGATCAACTCCACCTTCACGCCGTGCTCGCGCTCAAGCTTCTGCGCCGCCTGCAAGGCGCGCGGCACTACCGCACCGTAAGTGATCACGGTCAAGTCCGTCCCGGGCTGCACGATCTTGGCCTTGCCGAACGGAATCATGTAGTCGGGACCGGGATAGGGTGCGCGCCCGTAGGTTTCGCGGTACAAGCGCTTGTGTTCGAGAAAGAGCACCGGATCGTCGCAGCGAATCGCGGTGCGCAACAGTCCGGCCGCATCCAGCGCGCTCGACGGAAACACCACGCGCAAGCCCGGAATATGCGTGAATACGCTCTCGCCGCATTGCGAGTGATAAATCGCGCCGCCCGTAAGATATCCGCCGATGGCCACTCGAATGACCACCGGGCAAGAGAAGGCATTGTTGGAGCGCCAGCGGATCACCGACAGCTCGTCGCGAATCTGCATCATCGCCGGCCAGATGTAATCGAAGAACTGAATCTCCACGACCGGCTTCAGCCCGCGTGTGGCCATGCCTGTGGCGCGGCCCACGATCGCGGCCTCGGCCAACGGCGAATTGAAGACGCGGTCCGGGCCAAACTCGTTCTGCAAGCCGAACGTCAGTTTGAAGACTCCGCCTTTGCCTTTGACCAGCTTGCGCTTCAAGTACTCTTCGCGGCTGCAATCGGCCACGTCTTCGCCGAAGATCACGATGCGCTCGTCGCGCTTCATTTCATCGCGCAGGGTTACGTTGATCAAATCGGCCATGGTCTTGGCCACCGGCTTCTTGCCATCGGCCGAATCGGGCCCAAGCACCGGCTGCGTGTCGAACGACGCCGCTGTGGGATCGAGATCGGGCGAATACACATACTGCAGCACGCTCTCGGGCGCAGGCGGCAAGGCCGCGAGGGCCTGGTCCACCGCAACCTGCAGTTCTTCTTCGACCTTCTTTTCCAGTTCGTTGATGCCCTTCTCGTCGAGGATTCCCTCGCGCAGCAGAAACATTTGCGTGCGCGAGACCGGATCGCGGGCGGCATCGCGCTCCCGCTCGGAGTCTGGACGGTACAAACGTTCATCGTCGGAGAGCGAATGCGAATACGGGCGAATCACGTGCGCGTGCACAAACGCCGGCCCGTGGCCCTCCCGGCAATATTTCACGGCACGCTGAAACGCGGCCGCGCTTGCCACCGGATCGGTGCCGTCGACTTCCTCAAAATGGAAATTCGGAAAGCCCGAGACCAGGCGCGAAATGTTGCCACCGGCCGTCTGTATTTCCACCGGGACAGAGATTGCGTAGCCGTTGTCCTGCACGGAAAAAATCACGGGCAGCTTGTTGAGAGCCGCCGCGTTCATCGCCTCCCAGAACTCGCCCTCGCTGGTGGTGCCATCGCCGAGGGAAACGTAAGCGATCTCGTCGCCCTGGAACGTCACCTGTTTGAACTGGCGATAATCCGGCCTGTTTGTCGCTGGGATTTCTGCTGCCTTCGGACGCTGCGTAAAGTAGCGCCCGGCCTCAGCGCATCCTACTGCCTGCAGAATCTGCGAGCCCGTGGGGGACGATTGGGTTACTATGTTCAGCCGCTTGTAACCCCAGTGCGAAGGCATCTGGCGTCCGCCGGAACTGGGATCATCGGCCGCTCCCACGGCCTGCAGAAACATCTCCAGCGGTTTGACGCCCAGCGCCAGGCACAAGGCGCGATCGCGATAATAAGGATAGAACCAATCGTAGCCCGGCTTCAGCGCCATCCCCGCCGCCACGCCGATGGCCTCATGTCCAGCTCCCGACATCTGGAAGTAGATCTTCTGCTGCCGCTTGAGCAGGATTTCCCGGTCGTCGATCCGCCGAGAGGTATACATGATGCGGTAGGCTTCGATCAGTTGCTCGCGCGTCAGTCCCTCGTAGGTTTGGGACCTCTTGCCGGTACCTGCAACGGAGAGCTTCGGGTCGGTTTTTGTGGTCGCCATCCGGTTCCCTGGGGAATGCGCTCTGAAATATCCGGTCTAAGGATGTGGTGCCCGGGCTATCGCGCAGGTTGCATTGTAAATCGGAATCGCGGATTGGGAAACATGCAAGTTCTGGCCCATGTGGTTGGTTACCTTCGTCATCGGCCGGGTCCTGCATGCTCAGTGCTGACGGCGAAGTGCTCTCATAGTTTATCCTCAAAGTGCATGATTCAGACCCGTCGCAGGCTCGACCCGCACTCGATCAAGCTGGTCATCTTCGATCTTGACGGGACGCTGATTGATTCGCGCCTCGACCTGGTGCATTCCGTAAACGCCGCTCTGCGCCACATCGGACGAGCCGAGTTGCCCGATGCCGTCATTGCCAGCTACGTGGGCGACGGCGCTCCTATTCTGATTCAGCGGGCGCTCGGCGGCGCGCCGGTTGACGAAGCACTCGTGCGCCAGGGCCTGCAGTTCTTTCTTTCTTACTATCGGGAACACAAACTCGACCACACCACGGTTTACGCAGGCGTGAAGGAAGCGCTCGCCGCGGTTCAAACGACGTCCAACGGCGTTCCGCGCAAGATGGCCGTGCTGACGAACAAGCCCGTCGTCGCATCGCGGGCTATTGTCGAAGCGCTGGGACTGGGCCCGTTCTTCGCACAGATTTATGGCGGCAACAGTTTTGCGACCAAGAAACCCGATCCCGAAGGCGCGCGCAAGTTGCTCCAAGAAAATGGCGTCCGCCAGGAAGAAGCTGGGATCGTTGGCGACTCTCACGTCGACGTTGAAACCGGACGCAACGCCGGCCTGTGGACGGTGGGCGTGAGGTACGGCTTTGCCCCGCATACACTGGAGGAGAATCCGCCGGACGTACTCGTGGACACGCCTCTCGAACTGGCCGAAGTATTCGCTTAACGGCGGCCAGCAACCACCTTTGCTGGTTTATTTTTCTCCTGGCTCGCTGTCATGTAAACTCATGCGACGATGACCGATCCCATGGGCAGTTTCACTGCTTCGGAGCTGCGCAAGCTGCGCAGCATGAAAGATCCCCACGGCATCCAGAGATTTCTCGACGATGCTCCCTATCACCTGGCGGATACGGCATGGTCGCCGCGGCGCGTGCTGGCCGAGCAGACGGCGCACTGCCTCGAAGGTGCAATCTTCGCGGCGGCGGCGTTGCGCGCTAACGGATATCCTCCACTACTGCTGGATTTTGAAGCCGACCACGACACCGACCACGTGATCGCCATTTTTCGCGAGAACGGATGCTGGGGGGCCGTCGCGAAATCGAACTACGCTGGATGCCGCTGGCGCGAGCCCGTCTATCGCTCGCTGCGCGAGCTGGCGATGAGTTATTTCAACGGGTATTTCAACCTGCGACGCGAACGCACGTTGCGGCGCTTCTCGGTTCCTGTCAATTTGAAGCGCTTCGATCGTCAGAACTGGATGACCACAGACCAACCCATCTGGTTCATCGTGTATCACCTGTTCGATATTAAACATTATCCACTCATCACGCCCGCCCTGGCCAAGCGCCTGCATCGCGTGGACGAACGGCTGTTTCAGGCGGAATGCCTGGGAAAAGCATACAAGCCAAAGGCCAGGGAATGAGCGCCATTTTCATGCATCCTGAGGCAACTCGCTAACTTCTAACAACGTAATGTCCTTCATGAAAAGGCTGGGTCTCGCGCCGACCGCTCGGCTCATCGTTCTGCTCGCGAGTCTCGTGGCGTTCGGGCAGGATCAATCGGCCCCGCCTGCTTCGGGGTTACAACCGGGCGCCTCTTCCCTGCCCGACTTGAAGCCCGATGCGAGTGGTGCGCTGTCCCAGAAGCAGATGCAGGATCTGAGGCAGATTGTGATGGAGCACTACCGGTCGAACTACCAGAAACGACGCGACTACACCTACATTGACCGCGAGGTAGAGAACAACCTGGATGGCAAGGGCGGAATCAAGTCCACGGAATCGAAAACCTACGAAATCATGGAGCTGTACGGTGAACAGGTGGAACGACTGATCGCGAAGGACGATAAGCCGCTCTCCGAGAAAGACGCGGCCAAAGAAAAAGAAAGAATCGAAAAGCTGACCAATAAACGCAAGAATGAGTCGGAAGAAGATCGCGCGAAACGGCAAGCGGGAGAAGAAAAACAACGCGAGAAGAATCGCGAGTTTGTGCGCGAAGTGGCTGACGCATACGACTTCCACCTGCTGGGAAGCGAAATGCTGAACGGTCGCGACGCCTGGGTCATCGGGGGCGAGCCGCGGCCGGGATTCCAAGCCCGTCTGAAAGAGGCGCAAATACTTCCCAAGTATCATGGCCGGCTGTGGATCGATAAGAACGACCTGCAACTGGTTAAGTTGGACGTCGAAGCTATCGACACGGTCTCGTTCGGCTGGGTTCTGGCGCGTATCCACAAGGGCACGCGTCTGGTGATGGAACAAACTCGCGTGAATGAAGAAGTCTGGCTGCCGCAGCATATCAGCTTCAGGCTCGATGCCCGCGTCGCTGTCTTCAAGGGGTACAACCAGGAAAACGAAGAAACCTATCGCGACTACAAGAAGTTCCGCGCCACCGCGAAGATCGTGAGCATAGGAGACGTGAAACCGTAGGCGGCGGGCCGGCCTGGAGCCTAGCCGGGGGTTCCGTCATCTAACCAGGCTCGCGGCTGTCAGCAACCCCGACTGTGTATACTCTGCCTCCAGGTGAAACATGTCTTCTCCGGTAGTCGTCGGCCTAGTCAGTCCCAGCAGCGCCAGCTCGATGTTCCCCGGCGCACCCGTGAATCAAGAGCACGCTTTTCCTGCGCTCACTCCGTCGCAGATTGACCGCATCCGCCCCTTCGGCAAACTCCGTCACGTGGAAGCGGGGGAGATTTTGTTCGAGCCGGGGGATGTGACCGCCCCTTTTTTCGTGCTGCTTTCTGGGAGCATGGAGATTGTGCAGCCCAGCCTGAGCGGCGAGCGCTTGATCGTAGCTCACCTGGCGGGCGGATTTACTGGCGAGATGACCCTGATCTCGGGCCGCGGCGCACTGGCGCGCGGGCGTGTGACGGCGCCGGGCGAGTTCCTCGAGTTGAGCCCGGAAGAGTTGCGAACGCTGGTGGCGCGGGACGAGGAGTTGAGCGGACTGTTTATGCGGGCGTTCATTCTGCGGCGGCTGTTGCTGATTTCAAGCAGCCAAGGGAACGTGGTTCTGCTGGGTTCGCGGCATTCCGCGAAGACGCTGCGTTTGCGCGAGTTTCTCACCCGGAACGGGCACCCGCATACTTATATTGACCTGGACACCGACGCCGGAGCGCAAGAACTGTTGGACCGGTTTGCCGTAACTCCTGCTGCAATTCCCGTGGTCATCTGCAACGGACAGACCGTGCTGCGCAGTCCGTCGCTTCAGGAACTGGCGAATTGCCTGGGCCTCAACCCCAACATTACCGGAACTGAGGTGCGGGATCTCGTAATTGTGGGGGCGGGACCATCCGGCCTGGCCGCAGCTGTTTATGGTGCATCGGAAGGTCTGGACGTTTTGGTAATCGAGTCGGAATCTCCGGGCGGACAGGCGGGATCAAGCTCCCGGATCGAAAACTATCTTGGCTTCCCCGCCGGCATTTCAGGACAGGAACTGGCAGGTCGCGCGGCCGCGCAAGCCCAGAAATTTGGCGCAAGGATGCTGATCGCCAGCGGCGTGACGCGATTGAATTGCGAGCGTCGCCCCTATGAGGTGATCGTGGACGATGGCAGGGGGATTCGCGCGCGCACCGTGATCATCGCCAGCGGTGCCCAATACAACAAACCGAAAATTGAAAACCTGACGAAGTTCGAAGGCCTGGGTGTCTATTACGGAGCGACTTTCATTGAAGCGCAGTTGTGCGGAAAAGAGGACGTGGCTATCGTCGGCGGCGGAAATTCAGCCGGCCAGGCGGCCGTTTACCTGTCGCAGACGGCGAGCAAGGTCCACATGCTGGTGCGGTCGGGGCGGCTGTCGGATACAATGTCGCGTTATCTCATCCAGCGCATTGAGGAAAATCCCGCGATCGAGTTGCACTATTGCACCGAGATTGTAAGCCTTGACGGGGGCACGCAACTGGAGCGCGTGACCTGGCAGGATAAAAACACGGGGGAGAGGTCAACCCATGACATCCGGCACCTGTTCATCATGGCGGGAGCGTCTCCACGAACCGACTGGCTGAAAGGGTGCGTGGCCCTCGACAACAAGGGCTTCATTCTCACCGGGAGAGATCTGGATCCCGTCATCCAAAACTACCATTGGCCGCTTCAGCGCGTGCCGCAAATGCTCGAGACGAGTCTGCCCGGAGTGTTCGCCGTGGGCGATGTCCGCGCCGGAAACGTGAAGCGCGTGGCCGCCGCCGTGGGCGAAGGATCGATCTCCATCTCTCTGGTGCACCGGGTGCTGGCGGAGCTGTAGGGGCGGTCTGGTACTGATCTTGCTCCGCGATCTACGGCTTCGGTTGCTTGCACCTCTCCCTGATTTTGCTCAGCCGAATCGACCGACTGGGATTCGTGGTCAGGACCGGTCACTCTCAGCTCCGACTCCAGCGTTATAATAGGAAGATTCTCAGTCGGCGAAATGGCTTTCTGTGAGGGCGGCATCCCGCAGGTGAGGAAACCGAGGCAAGCTTTGCTCGGCCTCGCTGGGTGAAAGACCCGGCTCTGCATAGGCAGTGGCGAAAGGCCAAGTGCGAACCGCTAAGAGCTTCTTCCATGGACTTCAAACTCGTTTCCGATTACAAGCCGCAGGGCGACCAGGGACGCGCGATTGAGTCTCTGCTGCGCGGCGTGTATGACCGCGAGCAGCATCAGGTTTTGCTCGGAGTCACCGGGTCGGGCAAGACCTTCACCATGGCCAAGGTGATTGAGGCGGTGAACCGTCCGGCGCTGGTGATGGCGCATAACAAGACGCTGGCGGCGCAGCTCTATCACGAGTTCAAGAATTTCTTTCCCCACAACGCGGTCGAATATTTCGT
>Ga0302326_10006394_pt1 | contig 26458 bp, 24 predicted proteins | sample Palsa_T0_3_FD_202264 | JGI IMG/M metagenome (GOLD analysis project Ga0302326, IMG submission 202264) | Peat permafrost microbial communities from Stordalen Mire near Abisko, Sweden - Palsa_T0_3 | ecosystem: Environmental > Terrestrial > Soil > Palsa > Peat permafrost | place: Sweden: Abisko... | reverse complement strand
CCAGGGGCTCAGCCTGGTCGCCTTTCCCGCCGCGGCCACGCTCCTCACCTCGGCCTCCGGCTACGACCTGTCCAAGAGCCGGTACGGCATCCTCTTCCTGCCCCAGGTGGTCATGGCCATCGTGGGATCCCTGGGTCTCCCGACCCTCTCGCGCCGCTTCACCTTGAAGCGGGTGCTGCTCGCCGGCGTGCTGGCCGACACGCTGGCCATGGCCCTGCTGGTGGGCAGCGTCGCCGTCGAACACGATGCGGGTGCGTACGCCATGCTGCTGGTGGCCACCGCATCCCTGGGCCTCGGGTTCGGCCTCACCCTGGGCTCCATCAGCACCTATGCGGGCGCCTTCATGCCCGACCGCCGGGACGTGGCCCTGACGGCGCTGAACGTGCTGCTGGGGTTGGGCACGGCGCTCTCGCCGTTCCTCATCGCCCTGTTCACCGACGTGGCGCAGTGGTGGTACCTGCCGCTGATCGCCGCGGCCGGGCTGGCCGTGCTGTTCGTCGTCGTACTCGTCCAACCGATGGACATCCCGACGGGCGAGCGACAGGCCGCCAAGGCCAGGATCCCGGCGCTGTTCGTGCTCTTCGCCGGTGGGCTGGTCATCTACGGCGTGTGCGAGACGATGTTCGGCAACTGGGGGACGACCCTGCTCACCGGCCACGGGGTGAAGGCCACGTCGGCCCAGGACGCCCTGGCGGTGTTCTGGGGGGCGGTGACCCTCGGCCGTCTGGCCATCGCGCTGGTCGCCGGGCGTATCCGCACCACCCGCATCTACGTCGTCCTCCCCTGGGCGGTGGCCGGCGCCTTGTTGCTCGCCCCCCTGGCCAAGGGCGCCGGGGCGGGGATCGGCGTCTTCGCCCTGGCCGGCTTCGCCTGCTCGGGGTTTTTCCCGATGACCATCGGCTACGGCGAATCGACCTTCCCCAACATCGTCGAGCTGGCGGCGGGGTGGCTCATCGCCGCGTACCAGGTCGGCTACGGGCTGGCCGCCTTCGGGGGTGGGGCCCTGCAGAACGTCGTGTCACTGTCCACCGTCTTCCGCCTGACCGCCGGGCTGGCGGTCGTCATGGCCATCGTGGCCGTGCCCATCGCCCGTTGCCAACGCCCGGCGAGGGCGCCGGCGCCGGCGCCGGTGCGCGCGGCCGTACCGGCGTCGTGATCGCAGCACTCGTCCCCCGACCCTAAGGAGCACCATGCCAGAGCAGTACGACGTGATCATCATCGGGACCGGCGCCGGCGGCGGCACGCTGGCCCACGCCCTCGCCCCGTCGGGGAAACGGATCCTGCTACTCGAGCGAGGGGACTTCCTGCCCCGGGAGATGGAGAACTGGAGCCCCGACGAGGTGTTCATCGAAGGCCGCTACGTCTCGCCCGAGACGTGGTACGACGCCGACGGCAACGGGTTCCAGCCGCAGGTGCACTACTACGTCGGCGGTGCCACCAAGCTCTACGGCGCCGCACTGTACCGGTTGCGCCCCGAGGACTTCGGCGCCGTTGCGCATGTCGACGGGACCTCGCCGGCATGGCCGCTCGGCTACGACGACTTCGAGCCGTGGTACACCGAGGCCGAGTGGCTCTACCAGGTGCACGGGACACGCGGCGAGGACCCGACCGAAGGGCCGGCGTCACGGCCCTACCCCTGGCCGGCGGTGAGCCACGAGCCGCGCCTTCAAGAGATCTCCGATGCGCTGGCGGCCAAGGGGTACCACCCCTTCTCCGCCCCGTGCGGCATCCTGCTCGACGAAGCCGACCGGGCCAGGAGCGCGTGCATCCGGTGCGCCTGGTGCGACGGGTACCCGTGCCTGGTCCACGCCAAGGCCGACGCCGAGGTCATCGCCGTGCGCCCCCTGCTCGAGAACCCCAACGTCACCCTGCTGGTGAATGCCGAGGCGGTGCGACTCGAGACCGATGCCGCCGGCCACACGGTGACCGCAGTGGAAGTCGAGCGAAACGGCCAGCGCGAGGTCTACTCCTCCGACGTCGTCGTCGTCTCGGCCGGCGCCGCTGGTAGCGCCAAGCTCCTCCTGGCCTCGGCCAACGACGCCCATCCGAACGGTCTGGCCAACGGGTCGGACCAGGTCGGGCGCAACTACATGTTCCACAACTGCAAGGCGGCCGTCTCCCTGACCACCGAACCGAACGACACCGTGTTCCAGAAGACGCTCGGGATCAACGACTTCTACCTGGCCGGCGACGGCCGCCCGTGGCCGCTGGGCAACATCCAGATGGTGGGCAAGTCCAATGCCGGGGCGATGAAGGGCGAGGAGCCCAAGCTGACCTTCCTGGCGCCGCGCTGGTCGCTCAACGACGTGGCGGCGCACGCCGTCGACTGGTGGTTGACGACCGAGGACCTCCCCAAACCGGACAACCGGGTGACCCTCGACAAGGAGGGCCGTGTCACTCTGGCGTACACCTCCAGCAACGACAGCGAGGCGGAGGACCTCTACGGCGAGCTCAAGACCATCCTCAACCACTGCGGCCACGCCGAGCACCACGTGCTGTCCAAGAACTTCTACATGAGCATGGACGTGCCGGTCGCCGGCGTGGCCCATCAGGCGGGCACGTGTCGCTTCGGCACCGACCCGTCCACCTCGGTGCTCGACGTCAACTGCAAGGCGCACGAGCTCGACAACCTCTACGTCGTCGATACCAGCTTCTTCCCGAGCATCGGCGCGGTGAACCCGGCACTCACCGCCATGGCCAATGCCTTGCGCGTCGGTGCCCACCTGACCGAGCGACTCTGATCACGGCCGACCGCAACGATCCTCGGGTGGGGACAGGCCGTGGAGGGTTCACGCGTCGACCGTTAGGGCGCTGATCAGCTCCACCGACAGGTCCCACAACCGACACGCCGTGTCCGGATCGGCAATGGTGGCGTCGTAGCCGGACCACGGATGCGTGTCCGGCCCCGCCGGTACCGCCTCGGCACAGTCCTCGAGCACGAGCCCCCCGCGCCCTTCGAGTTCGGGGGCCGTCGCCGCCCATAGCGTCGTTGCCGCTGCCTGAGCGGCCGTTTTGAGCATGGGGTTGAGCGAGCCGTCCTCGGCAATGAAACCGATGGCGCGCTTGAGCTCCTCTCCATGGAAGCGTTGCAGTCCCGTGAGCGACGATCCGGGCAGAACGGCATTGGCGAAGATGCCCTCGGGGCCCCAGCGACGGCTCGCTTCCTGGGCGAACAAGATGTTGGCGCTCTTCGATTCGGCGTAGGCCATGCCGGCGTGGTGCTCGCGCCCATGCCATTGCAGATCATCGAGACGCACCGGCATGTTGTGGTGGGCGCCCGAACTCACGACGACGATCCGCGCCCCCCGCTCGGCCATCTGCGCTCTCAGCCGCAGCGCGAGCATGAAGTGGCCGAGATGGTTGGTGGCGAATCGCACGTCGAGCCCGTTGGGGAGGTGTGCATCGGGCGTCTTGGAGACACCGGCGTTGGCGATGAGCAGGTCGACCGGCCCCTCTATGCGATCAGCGAAGTCGGCCACCGAGGACAGCTCTCGCAGGTCGAGGGCCATGACCCGTGGCGCGCCCGTCGTCTCGTCCGCAATGGCGCGGGCGACCGTCTCGCCCGCCACCACGTCGCGCACACCGAGCACCACGTCCGCGCCGGCTCCTGCCAGCGCACGCGCCGTCTCCACACCGATCCCCGAAGACGCCCCCGTGACGACGGCGAGTCGACCACTCAGGTCAGCGGATCGCGCCACCTCCTCCGCGGTGGTCTCCCGGCCGAACCGGTTCACGCGCAGCGCGACGGTCCGTCATGCGGAGAGAGGGCGATCATCGTCGCTCGTCGAGCTGACGATTCCGCGTCATGCTCGATCGACCTGCTCCGCAGGGCTCGACCGTTCCAGCATCCCGTTGGCCGACTCGTCGTCCCAGGTGTAGTGGGCGATGGCCTGCTGGAGGTTGAACCCCCCGTCGGCTCCGGGCAGCATGTGGAAGGTCGAAACGACGGTCTCGCCTTCGATCCTCGTCGCGCCGCGGTCGGTCTCGAGCACGAGGGACACTTCTTGGCCCTTGTGCTGCAGTCTCCGTAGCCATGGCGCCTCTACCACCCGCGCCGGGATCAGTTCTCCGTCGCCCTCGAACAAGAAGCCCTCGTCCAAGGTCGGCTTGCCGTCGGCCCGCGGTGGATAGGTGCAGTAGCCGAAGGCGCGCCCGCTGGGGAAGACCGCTGACTGCCAGGCATGGCCCCTGAAGGTGGCCAACCGGCGGATGCCAGTGCGGCGGACGCGCAGCCCGCCGCCGTCGAGTTGGCGAACGTCGTCCCCGATACGCAGGCTGCCGGTGGCCCGGAAGAGCTGCTCGAAGCGCGGGCCGCCCATCAGGTCGCCCTCCTCTTGGGTCGCCAGCACTCGGGCTTGATCGTCACGGAGCGTACCGATCTCCCAGGGCGGCACGGCCGACCTGATATCGACATTGAGCTCGACCTCGACGAGGGGCCCTCCGCTCTCCCCGGCCAACCAGCCGTCCAGCTGCGCCTCGGCCGATGTCGACGTCCCCGTGCCGTCGATCCGACACCGCCAGTGACGGTAGGGCTCAATCAGCTCGAACGACAGGGGCCCGGCCCCCAGGATCCGGGGCCGACCGTCTGCGCCCAGTGGGTCATGCACCTTTCCCGGTCCGAACATGTTGACCACCTGCCCGTCGGCGAACGCCAGGTTCACCTGAATGTCGTGGGTGTCCCACTGGTCGGCCACCGCCTCGACCCCGATACGTGGCATCCCGAACTCGGTGCCGTTGTCCCAGATCCACGCGTTGACCGACTCACGCATCTCGGGGTTGTCCGGCTGCGTGGCGAACACGTACTCGCGGTCGTCGCTGAATCCACCTGTCAGGTCAATGGCCATGGCCCCCGCTTCCACAAATTGGTAGCAGTATTCTGCCATCATTTCCAAGAGGGTGTCAACGCTCCCTCACGCCGCACCTTGACGGACTCGTCAGAGAGGCTGCGGGCCGAGTGACGACCCCTCCAGGGCCTCGACCAGCGCGGGAACGTCGGCCAAGGAGCGGAGCTGGTCGTTGAGGTGCGTGCAGATCGTGTCATCCCGCATCTCGGCGCGCACGAAGGCGCGCAGTTGCTCGAGGGGTTGACCGACGATCGCCCGGGCGCTGGCGGCGGCGGCGGGACAGTCGGGGCCGGGCAAGACTCTCGGCCGGACCTCCACGGTGCGCACCTTGCGGTCGACCGCCCCGGCGCTCACGAGAACCTCATACTCGTGCACCGACGATTCGACTCCGGAGCTCTCCTGGTAGGAGTCGCGGAAGTGGGTGTCGACGATGATGGCGTCGTCGACCACTGTGATGTCGATCCGCCGCAGCCGCCGCATGCCGTGCGTCGGAAGGGGCGGCTCCCAGGGCCAGGCGAGGGGGTCGTCCGGGCGGTCGAGGTTCCCCGCCGGTGGGCCTTGGCCGATGAGCGGACGGCCCTCGCTGCGGCGTTGATCCATCACGCCGTCGTGGCGTCGACCGATACAGACCACCGGCAGGTCGACGTTGGCGAAACCGGGCAGCTCACCGGTTTCCTCAATCATGGCCCGGAGCCGGGCCGAGCCGCTTACCAACGCCGCAGCCGGCAGATCGTCGAAGAGAAGGGCGAGCACCGATCCGTCGCCGAGCGCGAGGTTCGTCGCCGCTGCCTTGCGGAAGCCGCTCGTGAGGTTGGCGCCCTCGAGGAGGGGGAGGTTCGGCACCGCCGGAACGGACGTGATGGACCGCACGGTCTTCAGCGGCCCTTCGGCGCGCACGTCGACCCGTGCGTCGCCGATGACCACTCCCGCCCCGTCGGCCGTCGTCAGCAGATCTCGGCCCCGAGCAGTCAGTGCGAAATCCCCGTCGAACCCGTCAGGCCATGTGGAATGGATGCTCGTCGTTCGACGGAGCGAGCGCGCCAGGCGGTCCGGCGTGCGGGTGACGGTGCCCAGCGTCCCCGGCCACTCTTCGAACGACAGGATCATGCCCTCCTTTCTACCCGACATACGGCGTCGTCTCGACCGGCCCCGCCTGCGCTGCGCTCCGCAGGGCGCGGCGGTTGGGCCACACCTCGGGATTCACCAGCCGCCAGGGTCGCTGGCCGCGCAGCGCCCGAAGCATCTCACGGGCGGCCGTTCGGGCGAGCGCCGGAAAGCTGTCGGCCACCCAGCCGCCGATGTGGGGAGTCAGGACCACGTTGTCGAGCTCGAACAGCACATGCCCGTCCGGCAGTGGCTCCGGGTCGAACACGTCGAGTGCCGCCCCCGCCAGGTGGCCGCTGGAGAGCGCCTCCACCAACGCCTCCGTATCGACCGTGCCACCACGCGAGAGGTTCACCAGCACGGAACCGCGCTTCATCCGCGCCAGCTGGGCCGAGCCGATCATGCCCCTCGTCTCGCCGTTGAGCGGGACACTCAGGCTCACATAGTCGGACCGCCCCAGAAGCTCGTCGAGGTCTTCGACGACCGTGACGCGCTGGCGGGCGGCTTCCTCGGGGTCGCAGCTCGGCGAGTACACCAGGACGTCCATGTCGAAGGCCACACGGCACTTCTCGGCCAGGTCCCTCCCGATGAATCCGAAGCCGATGACGCCGAGGGTCTTGCCTCGAAGTTGGGTCGGCCAACCCGGCCACCCGGTGCCGTTGAACGCCCCACGTCCGACGAAGCGGCGTTCACTGTGCATCAACCGGTCGGCGTAGGCAATGCGCTTGGCGAAGGCCAACATGAGCCCCACGCCGTGCTCGGCTACGGCGGAGTATTGGGACCCGGCTGCGCTGACCACCATGATTCCGGCTTGCGTGGCGGCAGCAATGTCGATGTGATCGCACCCCGACCCGTAGCTGGCGATGACCTCCAACCGCGCGCCGAGGGCGATGTCGGACGAGGAGCCCCCGCCGCCCAGGCCCTGTACGGTCGCCAACGCGACCGTCTGCTCGTCGGGTCCCAGGCGCCAACCTTCAACGACGTCGACCTCGCCACGCAGCATGTCGAGGCCCAGAGGGTCGAGCATCGGCGTGGTGAGCAGCACCCGCTTCCTGGTCACGCCACGATCATCCGGCCGTCGGGGTCCGGGGTCCGACACCCGGCGGCGCGGGGTGATCGGTACCTAGGCGGCACTGTGGAGATGGAGCGGCGACACGGGCGCTACCGAGCCCGCGGTGACCCGCACGAGTCTGCGTTCGTGCGGACGGTAGTCCTGCGGAGCCAGATGGAGACAGACGAGCTCATCCCACACGACCATGTCGCCGGGGCTCCAGTGGTGCCGATAGACGAAGTCGGGAGTGGCGATGTGGCGGTGGAGGAACCGGAGCGTGTTCGTACTCTCGCTGTCGGTCATGCCGACGATGCGTGTCGTGTAGTTCGGGTTCACGAACAGAGCCCGACGACGGCTGTGTGGATGTTCGATGACCACCGGATGCTCCCTCGGCGGATACTCGGCATCGAATCGGGCCTCAGCGTCCTCGCCGTACTGCCAGATCTGGATCCCCTGCTTGAAACCCTCGGGCACCTCGTGGACCGCCTTCAAGGTGACCAGCCACTCCTGCATGACCGGCGAGAGCGCGTCGTACGCCGCGCACAGGGACGCGAAGCCCGTGTCGCCGCCCACCGGAGGAATGACCTCCGCCCGGAGAGCAGCGGCCTGGGGGAGTTCCCTCATGAACGACGAGTCCGTGTGCCAGCCCTGGAACTCCGAGACCCGGTGGTGTTGGTTGAAGACGACTGCTCGCTGGCTCTTCCCTTCCCGATCCACCGTCCCACCGCCCTTCGCGTCGACGACCAGCGTCGCATTCGGCTCACCGAGGAATCGGAAGACCTCCAGCGGCTGGACCACTCCAAAGCAGGACACCAAGCGAATCTGCTCGTCCATTCCGACGTCGCGCCCCGGAAAGACTAGAACCTGGTGGTCCCACAGGGCCTGGGCGAGCTGGAGCTGCACGTCCTCAGCGATGTCGCGTCGCAGATCGACTCCCTCGACCCGTGCGCCTATGGACGAGCTCAGCTTCGTCACGCAGATGTCGCCACTCATCGCCAACCCCCCTTCCATGCCGTCTGACCATGCTACGGCACCCAGCCTGTTGAGGTCCGGTGAAGGCGGCGACTGATCGGAGCCGGCCCCCGCAGCCGCATCTAGAATCCGGCCATGACCCCCAGTGCAGACGCGACCAGTATGCCCGACCTGCCGCTCGAGTCCCGCGGGGAGGCACCGGGCCACGGCCGGATGGTCGGGCGCCGGGTCGTCGTCGTCGGAGCCGGACAGACCGACTTCCACATGGCGGACCAGCCGATCGGCAACGGACGGGCCATCTCCGTCCTGCTCGCTCGCGAGGGTGCCAGGGTCGTCGCCGTCGACTGCAACGAGTCGGCCGCCGCTGCCACCGTCGATCTGATCACTGCCGCCGGGGGTGAGGCGCGTGCGGTGGTCGCGGACGTGGCCGACCCGCGCGACGTCGAGGAGATGATCGGCGGCGCCAACGAGTGGCTGGGTGGTATCGACGGCGTCGCCTACAACGTGGGCATCCCCGGCCCGCGGGGTATTTCCGCCGCAACGCCCGAGGAATGGGACGCGACGTTCGACGTGAACCTGCGGGGAGCGATGCTGACCGCCCGCGCTGCTCTCCCGATCATGGAGCCTGGTTCTTCGCTCGTGTTCATCTCGTCGATCGCCGCGCTCAAGCCCACCGGCCGGCTCGTGGCCTACGAGACGTCGAAGGCGGCGCTCGGCGGGCTCATGCGGGCCGTGGCCATGGAGGGCAAGGACCACTCCATCCGGGCGAACGTCGTGATGCTGGGGCTCATCGACACCGGCTTGGGTCGGAACGCGAACGACGCCACGGGTCGAACGACCATTCCGGTGCCGCTGGGCCGCCATGGCACCGCCTGGGAAGTGGCGTATGCAGCGCTCTTCCTGCTTTCGCACGAATCCGCCTACGTCACCGGGCAGACCTTGGCCGTCGACGGGGGCCGGACCACGCTCTGAGCGAGCAGCGCGGGTGGCAGAGCATGGGTAGGGCGAGAGCCGCGGCCATGACCGTCAGGGGAGCGTGCGCACAGGCCTACCGGTGCTCTCGGCCCACCTCCCGATGACGTCGTCGTAGGCGCCCTGGCGTGTCAGCCACCCCTTGTTGGGAATGCTCCAGGAGCGCTCGGGCAGGGAGCCGTGCTCGAAGACGTGGCGGGCCATCTCGTAGTGGGCCTGCGCGGCGGCAACCACCCCGTAGCCGGTGAAGAGGCTGAACTGCAGCCCGGGTAGCAGTTCCTGGTATCCGCCGAGTGGGATGCTGACCGCGGCAGCGATCTCCCGGATCTGGTCCTCGTCCGCGAAGGTGGGGATGAGCGCGTCGGCCCCGGCCTCGGTGTAGGCGACACCCCGGGCGATGGCTTCCTCGAGCGACCCATTGCCGCCGCCGTTGGCGACCTGGAACTCGTTGGTGCGCACCATGACGACGAAGTCATCCGAGCGGCGCGCCTTCACGGCCGCTTCGATCCGGGCTTGCATGTCGCCTATCGGCAGGAGCGGCCCGTCCCACGGGGAGTGCTTCGGATCGACCTCATCCTCTATGTGGAGGCCGGCCAACCCGGCCCGCTCGTAACGTTGGATGGAACGGTGTACGGAAGCGATGTTCTCGCCCGCCTCGTCAGCGTCGACCACGAGCGGGATGTCGATCACCTCCGCCACCCACCCTGCGATATCGATCATCTCCGTCGGAGTGAAGACCCCGTAGTCCGGAATGGCGCGGTGCATCATGCCCGTGGCGTGCCCGCCCATGTAGGCGGCCGGGAACCCGATGTCCTGCACGATGCGTGCCGTCAGCGCGCTATAGCAGTCGCCGGTGAGGAACGGTTCGCCGGCCAACAACTCACGAAATCTCGCACCGGGTGTGGTCATGACAAAGAGCGTAGGTGATGCGGCCGCACCGTGCTCGGCCCCTGTTAATGGGAGAGCATGGCCAGAACCTCCGGCTTCACGTGACGCGAGAGATCACCGACGAGATCTGCGTACTCACGACGGATCCGGAGTCTCCACGCGGTGCCGTCGTGAGTGAAGGCGTCTTCGTACCTGCCGGCGATGATCACCTGGAGCGGGAAGTCGTCGAAGCCCTGCAGCACGGTGTAGAAGCACCGGCTTGCCGCCTTCTGACCGTCGTCGGTGAACCAGATGTCGATGTTCGTGATCACGTGTTTCGTGTGCGGAAGCCCGTCCTCGTAGAAGATGACGCCCGAGTACATGTTCCGGACTTCGTCTGCGGTGAAGGTGGGAATCTCGCTCTCCGGCACTTCGGGAGCGAGTATTCCGTTCGCGTTGCACATCCTGACCCCGTCAAGAAGTCGGGAGACTCCGGCGATATCCCCGCGATCGACCAGGTCCGGATAGGACAGGATGATCCTCCTGATCTCCTCGGTCGACTGGGCCCGGTTGAACGTTCCGGCCACGTGCATCTCCTTCCTTGACGGCGTCTCGTGCGTCATTCTCAGGCCGGGTGATCGGCCGACAACTCGCCGAGAGTGTCCGCCGAGACGTGCTTGCTGAGGTCACCCACGAGGTCGGTGTACTCGCGACGGCTCACGAGCCTCCAGCCGGCGTCGACCGCTTCGAATTCATCGTCATATCGACCCGAGATGATGACCTGCAGCGGGAAATCCGACCACCCCTGCAGCACGGTGTAGTAGGACCGCGTGGTTGCCGAACGGCCGTCATCGGAAAAGCGAACGTCGATATTGGTGATCAGGTGCTTGGTGTGAGGTAGCCCGTTGTCGTGGGTGAGAACTGCCGCACGGTAGAGCGATTCGATCTCCGCTGCCGTCATCGACCGCATCTGGTCGTCCGGGACCCTTTCGGCGTTTCGTCCGACCGCGCCCCCGAATGCGACCCCGTCCAGGAAGACGCCCACTGCGGCGAAGTCCCCTCGGTCCACCCGCTCGGGGTAGGTCAGAATGATGCGTCGGATCTGTTCGGTGGCCAGAGCCCGATCGAAGGAGCGTCCGAATTCGTCCTCTTCCGGTCCGGTGTCCCGATCGACCGGAGCGAACGAGGCGTCAGGGGTGACCTCCAGGTGGCTCGGTTCGCTCACGTGAAAGCCGAGTTCGCCTTTCAGGTCCATGCACTCCCGCCGAGCCACCAGCCTCCATGGGCCGTCCGTCCGGCTCAAGGTGTCGTCGTACCGCCCGGTGCATATCGGCTGCAGTGGTAGTTCGGGTCGAGCTTGGAGCACGACGTAGGTCGAGTGGGCACGAGCCGAGTGACCGCCGTCTGTGAATGCGATATCGACATTGGTGATCAGGTGCTTGGCATACGAGAGCCCGTCGGGGTAGAAGACGACGGAGCGCCCGTACATCTCGGCGGCCGCGTCGGCCGAGCCGATGGGCATCTCTTCATCGGACAGCCCGAAGTGACCCAGGCGCACACCGTCCATGAAGCGCCCCACGCCGGGAAGGTCACCGGTATCGCTTGCCTCGGGGTAGCTGAGCACGATCCGGCGTATCTCCTCGGTCGCCTCGGCTCTGTCGAAGTGCGTTGCCTCGGTCATGACTCCCTCCCCAACCTGTCGCCACACGGCGGCGAGCTGCCCTCACCGGCTTGTGGTCCCACCACGACCCGACGCTAGCGCGCGGCGGCGTGTGCCTCACTCTCCAACCGCTGTACTCACTACCGGCCGTAGTCGGTGCTCTCGGCGAGGTCTGCCGCAGCTTGTATGGCATCGAGCACGATCGGGCCGAACATCTGCATCTTCTCCATCTGGTCGGGCGAGACGCTGCCGTCTGCGGCGTTGGCGCGCATGTACCCCTGTTCGAGCACCACTCCGAGCTTCCACTTGGCCAGGATCAGGTAGTAGTCGAGGTCGTCGACCTGGCGGCCCGACACATCGGCGTAGTGTTGGACCACCTGGTCGCGTGACGGCATGCCGTACATGTCGGTGTAGCTGTCGGCGAGCTCCGGCGCTCCGGTGTCGGCCGGCCAGCCCTGGACGATCCAGGCCAGGTCGAGCTTCGGGTCACCCACCGTGCCCATCTCCCAATCGATGATGGCGGCCAGCTGCGCCGGCGCGCCGTGCTGGAACATGACGTTGGCGAACTGGTAGTCGCCGTGCATGATGCCGGGGATGAAGTCGATCGGACGGTGGGTACGCAGCCATGCGGCCGCCACGTCGAAGCCGGGGACCTCGCGCGTCTTCACCCGCTCGAAGAACGCCGTCCAGCGGTCGACCTGGCGCTCATGGAATCCGTCGGGACGGCCCAGGCCTTCGAGTCCCCTTGCCCTCCAGTCGAGAGTGCCGAGCAGGGCGGCGCCCTCGGCGAGCTGGTAGGCGAGTCCCCGCCGCGCCTCCAGGTCGGTATCGAACGGCGCCGGCCAGCCCTTCTGTCCCACGGGCGACCAGCCCTCGACGAAGCCCATCAGGTAGAAGGTTCGTCCGAGAACCGAGCGGTCGGTGCACACGCCCAGCGCCGGGGTGTGTGGCACCTCTGAGCCGTCGAGTGCCTCAATGATCCGCCACTCCCGTAGGATCCCCTGATCGCGTGCCTCTGGCGCGGTGGAGGGCGGGATGCGCAGCGCCCCGTGCAGCTCACCCCGGCGGATTTCGTAGATCTCGTTCTGTGAGCCGCCCGACACATAGCTGATCTCCGTCACCTCCCCTTTGCCGGGGAGGCCGACCTCGTCCAGCCACGTCGTGATCCGCTCGGTGTCGATCATTGGCCCTTCTCCCGTTCAGGTCGTCAGGATCGACACCGCAGCCGTCCCGGGCGCGCCGTAGAGCTGGGAGTACGCCACGCGGGGTGTACCGGGCACCTGGCGTCCACCCGCCTGCCCGCGCAGCTGCAACACGAGCTCGTGGACCTGGCGGAGGCCGGAGGCCCCGACAGGTTCGCCGTTGGCAATGAGCCCCCCATCGGTATTCACCGGCAGCGGGCCGTCGATCTCGGTCGCACCGTCGGCGATGAGCTTCTCCTGCTCGCCGTCGGCGCAGAACCCGTTCTCGGCCATGTGGATGACCTCCGCTCCGGCGTCGGTGTCCTGCAGTTGGATGACGTCGACGTCTTCGGGACCGATGCCCGCCGCCTCGTACGCGGCACGGGACGCGTAGACGGTGGGCGCGTGATCCTCCTCGACGGCCGCCCACGTGCTGTGCACCTCGTACGCACCGTAGCGGCGGGTCCGCAGCGCGGTTGCGCGCAGGTACACGGGCGTTGAGGTGTAACGAGACGCTATGTCGGCGCGGCACAGCACAGCGGCGGCGGCGCCTTCGTCGGGGGCGCAGAACATGTACTGGGTCAGCGGGTAGTTGAGCATCTTGGAGGCGAGGATGTCCTCGACGGAGATGGGCTTGCGCCGAAAGGCGTTCGGGTTGAGGGCGCCGTTGCGGAAACCCTTGGCCGCCACCTTCGCCAGCGTTTCGGAGGAGATGCCGTGATCGTGCATGTAGCGGTTGATCTTCATCCCGAAGAACTTCGTGGTGAGGAACTGTCCGATCTCGCCGTACCACGACGGGGCGCTGTAGTGCACCGGGTCGGCGGTGAATGCGCCGGGGAGATGCTTGTCCATGCCGACCGCCACACCGAGGTCGTACTTGCCGAACCGAATGGCGTCGGCGGTCATTTCGAGCGCGGTCGCGGCGGTGGCGCAGCCGTTGTAGACGTCCATGAACGGGATGCCCGTCAGTCCGAGGAGCCCGATGACGGCATCCGGGTTGTCGACCTCGTTGCTGCCGCCGAAGGCGAACTGCACATCGGTCCAGGCGACACCCGCATCCGAGCAGGCGGATCGGACCGCTTCGGCACCCATGTCGATCGCCGACTTGGGCCCGAATCGGCCGAACGGGTGGATCCCTACGCCGATGATCGCAACATCATGCATGCGGACTCTCCTTCTCCATCAGGCGGGCGCGAAGGCGTGAATCATGACCTCCGTCCCGTCAGCTTCGACGCGGAACGGTACGACGACCAGCTCGACGTCCATCCCGAACTGCAGCTTGGCCGGGTTGCTCTCCGTCAGCCGAGCCTCGACGCGCAGCTCGTCGCCAAGCTGAATCAGGCCCACGCCGTACGGCGCGAAGGTCTCCTCGGTCTCGCCGCTCGCGTAGGGCTCCTTGGGGAGAAAGTCCTGCGTCGTCCACGTCACGAGCGTGCCGCGCCGGGGCAGGAGGTGGCGCGCCATCTCGGTGCGGCCGCAGCGCGGGCAGGAAGGCTTCGTGGGGAAGGTCATCGCCCCGCATGCCGCGCACCGGCTGGCGATGAGCTGCGGCTCGTCGGCCGGCCAGGTGAAGACGTCAGGGGCGAAAGCAACGGTTGGCACGCGGTTCTCCTCGGGCGACCGGACTCGTCGGTATGGGCGCGGAGGTGAGCCTAGCTCGGGGCACTCGGTTCCGTCTCTCTCCCTGCGGCTAGCATCGGGCCGTCACCGAGGAGACGGGGGGACACGTGCACGACCTGGTGATCCGACCTGATCTCTGCGATGGTCGAGAGCTGCGGATCGACGAGCGGAGAAGCGGTGACTGACGGACAAGTGGCCGAGAAGACCTGGTTCATCACCGGAGGTTCGGAGGGACTGGGGCGTGAGTGGACCATCGCCGCGCTCGAGCGCGGCGACTGTGTGGCCGTGGCCGCCCGGCATCAGGGCCGGCTGGCTGAGATCGCCGCGGCCTACGGCGAGCGGGCCCTTCCCATCACGCTCGATGTGACCGACCGCGACGCGGTCTTCGCCGCGGTCGCCCAGGCGCACGCGCATTTCGGCCGCCTCGACGTGATCGTCAACAATGCCGGCTACGGCCAGTACGGCGTGGTCGAGGAGCTGACCCAAGAGGAGGCTCGCGCCCAACTGGACACCAACTTCTTCGGTGCCCTCTGGGTGACGCAGGCGTCGCTGCCCTTTCTGCGCAACCAGGGCAGCGGCCATATCCTGCAGGTCTCGTCGATCGGCGGCGTGACGGCGGCGGACGGGTTGGGCATCTACCACGCGTCGAAATGGGCGCTCGAAGGTCTCAGCCAGGCACTGGCCCTCGAGGTGCGCGAGTTCGGGATCAGGGTCACCATCGTCGAACCGACCGGGTATCGGACCGCGGCCGAACGCGCGGCGCGGCGCACGGCGCCCAACCCGGCCTATGAGCGGGAGCACGCGCGGATGGAGGGCCGTCGCGTGCAATTCGATCGCTTCCAGGGCGATCCTGTGGCGACTCGCTCGGCCATACTCCAGGTCGTCGATGCCGAGGACCCGCCCCTGAGACTTCTGTTGGGCGCCGGCGCGCTGCAGAGCGTCGCGGCTGAATACGAAAAGAGGCTCGCCATCTGGCGCAGTTGGGAGTCGGTCTCCGTCGCCGCTCATGGCCATCCGCCAGACTGACGTGGAGTGACCGCCCCGAGGCGGCGTCACCTCGGAGGGCGGTACCCGGTCAGGCTGCGACCTTCATCACCTCGGCGAGGTTGGCTCCCATGACGCGGGCGATGTCGTCGTGGGGCAGGCCTTCGAGCTCGTTGACGTACGAGACGGGATCGGACATTCCCTCGGGGTGGGGGAAGTCGGAGCCGAACACGACGCGATCGGCCCCCATCAACTCGATCAGCCCGCGCGGGTCCTCCTCGTGGAAGGGGTGGATCCAGACGTTTCGCTTCAGCACCGCAACGGGATCCTCGGCATACAGGCCCGGCTCCTTGGCGTAGGACTGACCGAACCCCTCCACCAGGGGACGCACCCAGGCCGAGCCGTTCTCCACGGGCAGGATCCGGAGAGTAGGGAAGCGTGAGAGAAGGCCATGGCCGATCAGGGAGGCCACGGCGTCGAAGATCCCGCGGCTCTGCAGGTGCATGAGGTGCTGGAAGCCCGACGGCCCGGCGAAGGGCAGGTGCTCACTGTCACCGCGCCCCTCCCACAGGTTCCAGTACCGCTGGATCCCGTCATCGGAGGAGTGCATGCCCACGGCGATGTCGAACTCCGCCACCTTCGCCCAGAACGGGTCGAATTCCGGCAGGGCGAACGACCGGTACCCCTCGTAGCCGGGAACCGGCGAGGGCCGGATCAGGACGATCTTGGCCCCGTGCTCCACCACCCACTCCAGCTCGCGGATCGCCTCAGCGACGATGGGGAGGGTTATGACCGGGGTGGGGAAGATGCGGCCCTCGAAGTTGAAGGTCCAGTGCTCGAGCATCCACTGATTGAGGGCGTGGACGACCGCGTGGGTCGCCTTGGGATCGTCGCGGAGTCGCTCCTCCAACAGGCTGGCCAGCGTCGGCCACATGAGGGCCCGGTCAATTCCGAGCTCGTCCATCAGGGCGATCCGCGGCTCCGGTGAGAAGAACGCGTCGGGAGCAGTGATGGCCTTCCCCATTATCTCCCTTCGGGACTTGCCCTCCGGGTTGCCGCTCTTGAAGTACTCCTCCTGAGCCCCCGGCCTGGCCACCACCTTGAAGGTCGGATTAGGGATGTACTCGGAGATCACGTTGCGAATGGCGATCTTGTCCCGCCCGCCAACCTGCACGTACTTGATGAGGCCCTCGTACCCGGGTGGCAGGAACTTCGTGAACGCATCGGTCATTTCGTACATGTGGTTGTCGGCGTCGAAGATGGGAAAGTCGACAATCGTCTTGGGCATCTCTACCTCCAAATGTCTGGCTGGCGATCAATGTAAACGGAAAAGTGGCGCGAGGACGACTCAGCCACTGCCGGCCACATGCGCGAGGTCTTGGCGGAGGAAGGCGTCGATGGCCCCGGTGTCGATCTGCTCGGCCGGCTTGAGGTAGCCGCCGCGGGCATCCCAGTTGGCGATGAGCCGCGGGTCGAGGTCGGGCGCGCGCCCGGTGATGTCGGCGATGGTGGGCCCGATCCGCTCCGCCACCGCGGCGAGGGCGTCCCGGTCGAGTCCGAGCACCCGGATGGCGTTCTCGCCGAGCATGAGGCGCAGCTCGTCGTCGGGAACGCCGGCGAAGGCATCGGTCAGCCAGTCGGCGGTGTTCGGCCAGGTGCCTTCGGCGTGGGGGTAGTCGCGCCCGAAGGTGATCGTCTCGAGACCGATCTCGTGGCGCATGGCCACCTCTGACTTGTGCACGAAGGAGAGCGAGGTGAGGCAGTGTTCGTGCCAGTACTCGCTCGGCCGGCGTCGGGAGGGCAGCTCGGCCCGGCTCTTCTCGTAGGCGGCATCGAGGTGCCCCAGCGTCGCCGGCAGCCAGTCGGCGCGCACCTCGGTCATCACCAGGCGGAGCCTGGGGTGGCGGTCGAAGACCCCACCGAGCATCAGCTGCCACATGGCCCGACGCGGCCGCAGATCGAGCGAGAAGAACCCTTCGGCGTTGTTGATGATCTCCGAGAGCAGGTCGTCGCGGCCCTCGGCTTCCATCTTCACCCGGAGGGCGTCGACCTTGTCCATGAATTCGCACTGCTCCGTGCCGTAGCCGGCGTGTATGACGATCGGCAGTCCGAAGTCCTCACAGGCCGACCAGAACGGATCGAAGAACCCGTCGTACAGGGCAGGCAGGTCCGCCCTCGCACCGACGCCGGGCACGTAGGTCCCGGCGAAGCCGTGATGGGCGATCCACTCGAGCTCCGCCAGCATCCCCTCCATGTCCGGGGCCGTCGCCGGGTCCCCCACGAAGAGGATGCGGTCCATTGCCGCGCCGAATATGTCCGCCGCCCAGCGGTCGTAGGCCCTCGTCCCGGCGGCGACCACGTCCTGGGGGTAGCGGTGGTACAGGGGGCTGAGCGGGAGGATCGCCCGCGGGTCACCGCCGTAGACGAGCTCCGCCGCAACGCCCTCGCGGTCCATCTCCGCCAGACGCCGCTCCGGGTCCCAGGCACCGAGGTAGCCGCCCGACTCCCAAACACCTTGCGCGTCGATCACCTCGAGGGTCTCGGGCGAGAAGTCGGCGAACATCCCGAGTAGCTGCGTGTACCGCTCGTTGTCCTCGCGTGCCTCGGGCAGGAGGTAGTGGTACTTCGCTTCGAGGTACTCGGGCCACAGCTCGGGCGGGGGGGTCGCGTGGGAGTCCCCCGATACGACGATCAACTTCTCCATCGAGATCCCTCCTCTGCCCGTCAGTCGTTCTCGGCGCACTGCTCGCCGTCGGGCCAATGAGCCCACTACACGATCCCGTGTGGAGCCGCTACGCGTGCGCCTGGGCGTACCGTGAGCGGTACTCGGCGCGGGACGTGGTCCTCGTGTCGACGTCCTTGGCCAGGGCTCGCAACGCACCCACCGAGGCCCCTTCGCGGGGGATCACGGAAAATGCGTCGTAATCGAAGAACCGCTGGACGTTGCGGTGGGTCATCTTGGCGATCTCATCGTCGGTGCACCCGGTGGCCACGAACTCCCCCATGAGATCCTCCGGTGACCGGGGCCACGTGCTGTCGGAGTGGGGGTAGTCGCACTCCCAGGCGATCAGATCCGTGCCGATCTGCTCGCGCAGGCGCAACCCGGCCGGGTCGCTGATGAAGCAGGCGAGGATGTGGCTCTTCAGCACGTCGCTCGGCTGCTTGTTTCCGAAGTCCTGCTTCGTCCACGCACTCTGTATCCGCTGGTGCCGGTCGATCCTCTCGAAGAAGAAGGGCATCCAGCCGATCCCGCCTTCCGAAAGAGCGATCTTCAGCGAGGGGAACTTCCGTAGGAGGGGACCCCACAGGATATCCGTCGCCGTCAACATGGAGCCGACCAGTTGACCGAGGATCGTCCGATGATCGGAGGGCACTCCGTCGGCCAGCGAGATCGTGCTGTGGCTTATTCCGATGTGGAGGCACAGGACCGAGCCCACATCCGACATTGCCGCGAGCAAGGGATCCCAGTGGTCGGTCTGGAAGCTGGGAAGCCCGAGAGCGTGGGGCGCTTCCGGCAGCGAGATGGCACGGCAACCCCTGGCCGCCAGCCGCCGCACCTCCTCGGCCCCGGCGACCGGGTCCCAGAGCGGGACGACGCCGAGTGGGATGAACCGACCGGGGTAGGTACCGCACCACTCGTCGATGTGCCAGTCGTTGTACGCCTTCAGCATGATCAGCGACAGGTCGCGGTCGGGCGGATCGAGAAAGATCCTTGCGCTGAACCCGGCCATGGTCGGGAAGCACATCGACTGGAACACGCCGTTGACGTTCATGTCACGAACCCGTTCGTGGATGTCGTACGCGCCCGGGCGGATTTCGGCGAACCCGCAGGGATCCCAGCCGTACTCCTCGTGCGGCCACGAAGCCACCGCATTCAGTCCCATGGGGGCGCCCACCGGCTCACCCTGGAAGACCCAGACGTCGGTCCCGTTCTCATTGTGCACCACCCTCGGGGCGGCGTCCCGGTACCGTTCGGGCACATGACCTTCGAAGAGGTCGGGTGGCTCAATGACGTGGTCATCGATGCTGATCAGGATCATGTCGTCGGTGTGCATCGCATCCTCACTGCCCTGGGTTGACAGGGGCGTTCCCCGGGAGAGCTGCGCTCTCGACTCCACGCTACCGCCAACCCGGTGCCCGTGCGTCGACGACCCAAAGGCGCACGCTGGCGAGCCGTGGGCCGAGCGCGCCCGCCGGGTGGGCGAGAACTACGACCCGCAAGACCGGCAGAGTTCGGCGAGCAGATCGGCCAGCTGTCCGGTTTTGGAGAGGAACGGGGAGTGGTCCGCATCGATCTCCAGTCGCGATCGGGCGTTCGCCGCCATCTTCCGTTGGCCATCGGGGCTGATGACCCGGTCATCGGTGCAGACGATGTACGTGCTCGGGACCGTGCGCCAGGCGACGGTCGCGCCGGGTGGTGGAACCAGGCTGGCGATGGACATCGGACGCAGGCGCGACGTCGCCCAGGCGGCGACCTCAGGGTCGCATCGGTTGTAGAAGATCGACGGCGCCACCTCCGGATCGGCGCGGACCTGTTCCCCATGGTGCAGGAGGGCATCGGTCACGTTGAAGGTGCCGTCATCCGGCGGACTCTCGGGGTCCACCATGGTGGCGGTGACATAGACGAGGTGGGTGGCCGAGCGGTGGCCGGCGCCCCCCGCTCCGGCCTCGGTGAGATGCAGTCCACCCATGGAGTGACCCACGGCGACCACTGGCGTGCCGTCCGCGGCGAGGCGATCGATGGCAGTCGACACCGCGGCGACGTCATCGGCGAACGAGGTAAACGGCATGTCGACTGCTTCGACGCGCACCCCCCGCTCGGTCAAGTTGACGATGAGCTTTTCCCAGCACCAGGCGCCATGGAAGCCCCCGTGAACCAACAGCAGGCATGCCTGCCGGGCGCCGGGGAGGAGTCTCAGGCCCTCTCTGTCGGGCACGGGCCGCCGCTCCTCAGTCGGTGATTCGGCTCGAATCCGCTCACGCCGGGGCGACGGCGGTCATCGGGCGCCCCGTGGGCCGCTCGTGGCTCTCGCTGCGGGCTCGTTGTTGGTGGTGATCCGGAACACGGCACGTTCGAGGGTCGGCAGGATCTCCGCAATGTCGATCTCGCCGGCGGCGAAGCGGGCGATGAGGCCGTGGGCGACGCTGGTGAGGACTGCGCCGACGTCGTGGACGTAGACCGGGTCGCCCCGCCGGAGCACGGCGCGCATCACGGGCACGATGGCGTTGGCCCCCTGCAGCTGGAGACGCTCGCCACCGGGCCCGCTCCGGGCCCGGTGGAAGGCCTCGAGCATGCGTGGGCTGCGTTCCCAGGGCTCGTAGACGTCGCGGAACACGCGCATGAGGCCGTCGTACAAGGTCTCGCCCGGAACTGGTTGGGCGAGCTCGGCGTAGGTGTGTATGTCCATCCAGTGCTCGATGGCGGTCACGATGAGGTCGTCACGGGTCGGGAAGAGCTTGTAGATGGTGCCGAGCCCGATACGGGCCCGGCGCGCTACTTCGCGAAGCTGCACTGCGTCGTAGCCGCCGGACTCGAGCATCTCAATGACCACGTCGAGGATGCGCTCGGCCGGATGTGGCTCGGGGTCGGGAAGTTGGAAACGAAGTTTCTTCTCTGATAACACCATTTCTAGGGTACTCGCTCGCCGGACGGCGCGGGGTGCGTGGCGGGTGCGTGAGTGGGCCCCCCTGCGTCGCCTCGGCGCGCCACCCAGCCCACCTACTCTGCGAGCGCGCCACCCCCGCTGCCGGTGGCCTCGATGAGGGTGCGAACGAACCGCTCCTGCTCCACGCCGTTGAAGGGCCGGCCCTGCATGATGGAGAACAAGTGGTACCCGCCGAGGGCCGCCATGGCCACGGCGTCAACCGCCTCCGCGCCGTTGGGCGTTCCCGGCACCTCCGGCCGCTGGACGGCGGCCCAGATTGCCTCCCTCAGCTCGGGGACCCGGTCGCCTTCGGTGAGCATGAGGCGAATGAGTCGGTCGAAGCGTTGAATGTCGCGAAGGATCTGTTCGTACGCTCTCATGCGCCGCTCCACCGGATCAGCGACGTAGGAAAGTGCCGAACGGGCCTGCTCTATCTCGGCCCGACGGCGAGCCACCTCGTGCTCCACCGCAGCCTGCAAGAGCGCCGCTTTCGTGGGAAAGTGCCGGTAGAGGCTCCCGGTGCCCACCGCCAGCCCGACCCGACGCTCGACCTCGCTGATCGTGGCGCCGGTAAAACCCATTTCGGCGAAGACGTCGAACGCGGCGTCAAGGATGCGCTCGCGCGTGTTCCCTCGACGCAGCTGCTGCGTGGTCACCGGCAAAGAGTAGTGCCCCGAGCGTCGGTACCGACATTGTCGCTTCGACGGACCGTGCCGTCACTCGTGCGACGACAGGACCGGTTGGCTGTCATGACCCCTGAGGCTCCTTCGTGTCGCCCCGCACCGCCGCCATGTCGAGGTAGCGATCACCGGCCGGCCGTAGGGAGTCCAAAGCCTCGAGGTCTTTCGTGTCGAGCGACACATCACCCGCGGCGACGTTCTCTTCCAGGAAATGGCGGCGACGGGTGCCCGGAATCGGAACCACGTCGTCACCACGGTCGAGGGCCCAGGCCAGCGCCACCTGTCCGGCAGTGCAACCGTGGCGAGCCGCGACCTCCCTGATCACGTCGACCAGGCGCAGGTTGTGCTCGAGGTTGTCGGTCTGGAATCGGGGCTGTACGCGTCGGCGGAAGTCGTCGTCGGCCAGATCCCCGGCGGAGCTGATGGTGCCGGTGAGGAGGCCTCGACCGAGTGGGCTGTAGGGGACCAGCCCCACGCCCAGCTCCCGACAGGTGGGGACGATCTCGGCCTCGATGTCACGGGCGAAGAGCGACCATTCCGATTGGAGCGCCGTGATCGGGTGAACGGCGACGGCGCGTCTGATGGTGCGGGCGGAGGCCTCGGAAAGGCCGAGGTGGCGTACCTTGCCTTCGCCGACTAGCTCGGCCATAGCGCCGACCGTCTCCTCTATCGGCACCTCGGGGTCGACGCGGTGCAGGTAGTAGAGGTCGATATGGTCGACGCCGAGTCGGCGCAACGACGCGTCACAGGCCTGGTGCACGTAGTCCGGCCGGCCGTTCACGCCGCGGAATGTGGGATCGTCCGCCCGTCGCACGATGCCGAACTTGGTGGCGACGACCACGTCGTCTCGTCGGTCGGCAATCGCCTTGCCCACCAGCTCCTCGTTGGCGCCGTTGCCGTACATGTCGGAGGTGTCCAGAAAGGTCACGCCAACTTCGAGAGCCCGGTGGATCGTGGCGATGGATTCGGGGTCGTCGTCGGGTGTCGCCCCGTAGAAGTCGCTCATGCCCATGCAGCCGAGGCCCATAGCGGAGACCACGAGGCCGTCCGGCCGTCCGAGGGTGCGTCTGGAGAGAGGCATTTCCGCTTCCTTTCGTCGATGGGGTCGGAAAACCACCCTAATTGTCAGACTTCGGCCGCCGCTCGGGGGCCCAGGCCGTGTGCCGGGGTCCTGGGCCCGGATGGGGAGCGCGCTCCTTGCCAAAATGAGCACTCACTCGTATGCTTGCGCCCGGTGATGCCCGACCGGAGATCTCTCTGACCCACGGGGGCACCCTTTTGACAGAGGAGCATCCAACGTGAGTTCCCAACGTTCGGCCACTCGTCAGCGTCTTGACTACGACCTGATCGATGCGGATCACCACTACTACGAGACCTACGACTGCTTCACCCGCCACATCGAGCCTGAATTCGCCGACCGGGCTGTCAACGTCCGGGTCGATGACAAGGGTCGGGGGAAGCTCTTCTTCGGCGATCAACAGTTCCGCTTCCTGAGGGTGATCCAGACCGACTACATCGGCGCGCCCGGCTCGCTGCGGCAGATGCTCGACGATGGCGACAACAAGGAGGGGTTCGTCCATCGGGACGTCATCAGGGGTTGGGACTATCCCGACATGATGCAGCGTGGGCCGCGCCTTGCGAAGATGGACGAGCAGGGAGTGCAGTCCGGCTTGCTGCTGGGGACGATGGCGCTGCAGATGGAGAACGAACTCCACGGTGACATCCCCGCCCTGTACGCCAATATCCATTCGTACAACCGATGGCTCGACGAGGAGTGGGGCTTCAACCGGGATGGCCGAATCATCACGGCCGCCCTGATCTCGTTGATCGATCCCGTGCGAGCCATCGCCGAGCTCGATCGACTCGTCGCGGCGGGTGTCCGTGCAGTCGTCATGAAGCCTGGACCGCTTTGGGGCCATTCACCGGTCGAGCCGATGTACGACGGCTTTTGGTCCCGCTTGCAGGACGCAGACGTGAAGCTCGTCTTCCATAGCAGCGACCCGCGCTACATCTCGATGCTGGGGGTCGAGTTCGGCGAGCTGGCAACGCCGGCGCTGCAGAACCAGACCCCGTTTCAGTGGTATCTCATTTCGGGCAAGCCGGTGGCCGACACATTGGCGTCGTACGTCTTGAACAACCTCTTCGGCCGGTTCCCCCGCCTGACCGTGGTGGCGCTCGAGTGCGGGATCAATTGGGTCGTGCCGCTGCTCCACGACATCGATCACGCCGCCCACATGGGCCGCAAGGGTCACTGGCCTGGTGGCGAGGTGATCGGCCGGCCGAGCGAGGTCCTGCTGGAGCATCTCTACGTGTCGCCCTTCTTCGAGGAGGACGTCGTCGGTCTGGTTGATGCCATCGGACCAGAGCGGGTGCTCTTCGGATCGGACTACCCTCACCCTGAGGGCGTCTCCGACCCCATCGATTGGTTGACGAAGCTCGAAGGGCTCGATGATGCCGCCGTACGCATGATCATGCGAGATAACGCGGCCCGCCTTCTCGGTCTCACGGACTGAGCGGCGCGGTCACCGGGCGAGCGTGCTGTTCGACTGGGCAGGCGGTGGAGCACGGGCCCACTCCCGCCGGGTACGTCGGCAACGTGGGTGAAGCGCTCAATCGGCCCTCGGGGATGCCCGATCCCGTGGTGGCGCCGCTCAACGAAGGGATGTGGAAAGCCGCCGCGGGGGACCAGCTCGCCGTCCAGCGCTGTGCGGAGTGCGGCGCGCATCGCTACCCCCCGACCGAGGGCTGCTATCGGTGCAGCTCGTGTCGGTGGGAGTGGTCGACGTTGCCTGGCACCGGGACCGTCTACTCCTACATCTGGGTCCCCGACCGTACTCGATCAGCCGTCGAGGGCCGTGAGGTGCTCTACAACGTGGTGGTGGTCACCGTGGACGGCACGGAGGGCGAGCCCGTGCGCGTGCTCAGCAACGTGGTGGACGCGTGGGGTCCCGACGACATCTGTGTCGGGCAGGGCGTGACGTTGGCCGCCGTCCCCTTTGCACCCGGCCTCGCACTTCCGTGCTTCCGTACGTTGACCTGATGGCGGACTTCCCTCAGGACGCGGCGTGCATCGTCGGCATCGGGCGCTCGACGTACGGCAGTCGTGGCTCACTGGCCGACTTCGGACTGACGCGCCTTGCTCTCGACGCCATTCACGACGCCTGCAACGACGCCGGACTCGACGTCAAGGCCATAGACGGGTTCGCGGGCTACTGCGACGATCCGACGCTCCCCGCCGACCTCGCCATCTCCCTCGGCACACCGGAGCTGCGCTACTCGGGTCTCGTGTGGGGTGGCCGCGGCTCGGGCATTCCCGGCGCCCTCTCGAATGCCTACATGGCCGTGGCGACCGGCCTGGCGGACTACGTGGTGGTCGTCCGCTCCATTATTCAAGAGAAGCGTCTCGGTCAGTCTGTGGCAGCCGGCGTCGGACTGGGCGAAGCCATTCCCCTGGCGGCTTCCTACACGGCTCCCTTCGGGATGGCGCTTCCGGCGGCGATCTACGCCATGAAGGCCCGGCGGCACATGGCGCTCTACGGCACGACCGTCGACCACCTGGCCGCCGTGGCCATCAATGCCCGGCGCAATGCCGCCCACAACCCCGACGCGCGGTTCCGGACGCAGATCACGGTGGAGGAGCACCACGCGTCGCGGCTGATCGCCGATCCTCTGAGACTCCTCGACTGTTGCATGGAGTCAGATGGGGCGGCCGCGGTGATCGTCACCACGCCCGACCGGGCACCGGATCTGCGCCAGCCTCCCGTGCGGATCCGGGCGGTTGCCATGAGCGGTGAGTACAAGTGGGGGACGGCGTCGTTCAACACGAACGGCGAGGACTTCGTCAGCACGGGCCAACGGCGTGCCGCGCGAGACCTCTACACGCGGTCCGGACTGGGGCCCGGCGACGTCGACGTCGCCCTGTTCTACGATGCGTTCACCCCCTCGGTGATACTGGGCCTCGAGGATTGGGCTTTCTGCGGCATCGGCGAAGGCGGCCCCTTCGTCGCCGACGGCAACATCACGTCGGAAGGCAGCATCCCCGTCAACCCGCACGGTGGCCACCTGGCCGAGGTGTATCTCCAGGGCGTTACCCACATTCTGGAGGCGGTCCGCCAGCTGCGCGGCACGTCGTGCAACCAGGTCGCCGGTGCCGAGGTCGCGCTCTACGGATCCGGGGTTGGGGCGTCACCCGGCGGCGGGGTTCTGCTTCGACGTTGGTGAGCAACCGCGGCGCGACGCCGTTCCGGCCCCTGAGCGAGCGATTGCTACCCTGATCGACAAGACCTTTCGGGACGCGAGAACAGTTCGGGGAAGCACGATGACAGTGGAGAAGGGCTCGCCGTTGACCGGCATCCGCGTCGTGGAGGTCTCGCTCGGCGTGAGTGTGGTCGGGGCGGGCTTGGTGTCCAGCCTTCCCGGTGCCCTGATGCGCGACCTGGGCGCCGATGTGGTTCGGGTGCAGTCGGCGCGCCGCTCGACACTCGACGCGGGAGTGGAGTTTGCCCGCGTGTGGGATCGCGGTAAGGAGATCATCGAGGTCGATGAGGAGCGCGGGCCAGGTCCGGCCCGGACGATCGCTGATCTGGCCGCCGAGGCGGACGTGCTCTTCCTGACCGGATCAGAGCGACACCTCGAAGGGAGCGGTCTCGCTTACAGCGTGCTGAGCGGCGTGAACCACCGCCTCGTCTACGTACGGGTGCGCCCCAGCTACAACGCGATGGGCGTGACGCCGGACTTCGAGCTCTTGGTCCATGCCCGGACCGGCGTGCTCACGCAGATACGCGGCCACCGTTCCGGGCCGATCTTCGGGGATCTCACCGTGGCCGGTGCCGGTGCCGCGCTTTCGGCGACGGCCGGTGCGCTCGCCTGCCTGTATGA
>Ga0302326_10006393_pt1 | contig 26459 bp, 22 predicted proteins | sample Palsa_T0_3_FD_202264 | JGI IMG/M metagenome (GOLD analysis project Ga0302326, IMG submission 202264) | Peat permafrost microbial communities from Stordalen Mire near Abisko, Sweden - Palsa_T0_3 | ecosystem: Environmental > Terrestrial > Soil > Palsa > Peat permafrost | place: Sweden: Abisko... | reverse complement strand
CGCTCGAGCACGGCGGCAATCCCATGTCTCCCGCCTTCGATATCCCCAACGTCGGCCGCATGGCCGTCATTCAGGATCCCGGCGCCGCCATCTTCGCCATCTTCCAGCCCGGCCATCACAAAGGTGTCGGCATCTTCGGCGAGGACGGCGCTTTCTGCTGGGCCGATCTCCAGACCCCCGACCGCGAGCGTGCCGAAAAATTCTACAACTCAATCTTCGGCTGGCAATTCCTGCCCGGCAAAGATAAGGACCCAGGCGGCTACCTCCACATCAAGAACGGCGAACAATACATCGGCGGTCTTCCGGAACCACGCGACGTTCGTCCCAGTGTGCTCCCGCACTGGCTCCCCTACATCCAGTGCACCGACTGCGCCGCGCAGACCGCAAAGGCAAATCAACTCGGCGCCAGCATCATCGTTCCCGCCACCACCGTCGAAGGCCAGCTCAGCTACTCCGTCATCGCCGATCCACAAGGAGCCGTCTTCGCCCTCTTCGCCCCAGCCCACTAAACGTAGCGTCAAAAATGGCTGCCCCGGGTCTCGCTTTTGAGACCCGGGTTTGACCCGATACTATATTCTCTGGATGCTTCCCCTCCGCGCCCTAACCTTTACCACCCTGCTCGCCGCAGCCGCTCCCTTCGCCGTCCCCGCCGCACCGCCCCCGCAGCCCATCCAGTTCGCCGACATCACCCAAAAAGCCGGCATCCACTTCACCCACAACAACGGCGCCTTCGGCAAAAAATTCCTTCCAGAGACCCTCGGCCCCGGCGTCGCCTTTATCGACTACGACAACGACGGCTGGCAGGACATCTTCATCGTCAACGGAACAGCCTGGCCCGGCCATTCCGGCCGCGCCACCACCCCCGCCCTCTATCACAACAACCACGACGGCACCTTCACCGACGTCACCCAAAAAGCCGGCCTCGCCATCCCTATGTACGGCATGGGCGTCGCCGTCGGCGACTACGATAACGACGGCTACGACGACCTATTTGTAACAGCGTATGGTCAGAATCATTTATTTCGTAACAATGGCAATGGCACATTCACCGACGTTACGAAGAAAGCCGGCCTCACCACCCCTCCCGAGCTCAGTGCCAGCGCCGCCTGGGTCGACTACGACCGCGACGGCCACCTCGACCTCCTCGTCACCAACTACGTTCAGTGGTCGCCCGCCGCAGACCGCTACTGCACCATGGACGGCAAATCGAAGTCTTACTGCACGCCAGAAACCTACCCCGGCCAATCCGTCCGTCTCTGGCACAATCGCGGCAACGGCACCTTCGAAGACGTGACGAAAAAAGCCGGCCTTTACGACACCGGCTCTAAAAGTCTCGGCGTCGCCATCCTCGATGCCAATCAGGACGGCTGGCCCGACATCGCCATCAGCAACGACACCCAGCCCAACAAGCTCTACATCAACAATGGCAAAGGCGCATTCACCGAGCAGGGAGTCGCCGCCGGCATTGCCTACAGCGACGACGGTGTCGCCCGCGCCGGCATGGGCATCGACGCAGCCGACTATGACCGCTCCGGCTACCCCAGCCTCCTCGTCACCAATTTTTCTAACCAGATGCTCGCCCTCTACCACAACGAGCGCAACGGCCTCTTCGTCGATACCGCGCCTTCATCAGAGGTAGGCCGCTCCAGCCTCCTCACCCTCGGCTTCGGCTGCTTCTTCTTCGACTACGACCTCGACGGCTGGCCCGACTTCTACGTCGCCGACGGCCATCTCGACGACTCGATCGAGCGCATCCAGCAGCGCATCCGCTTTGCCGAACCACCGCACCTCTATCACAATCTCATCGGCAAAAACTTTGAAGACGTAGCCGCATCCATGGGCCAGTCCTTCGACGCACCCCGCGTCGCACGTGGAGCAGCCTACGGCGACATCAATAATGATGGAGCCCCTGACATCGTCATCACCACCAACGCCGGACCCGCCGCGCTCTTCCTCAATCAGGGATCAACGAATCACGCGCTGCGCATGAAACTCATCGGCACAAAATCCAATCGCGACGGCATCGGCGCAGTCGTCTCCGTAAAATCCGCGACGACGACGCAAAGCCAAACACTCCACAGCGGATCAAGTTATTTGTCATCCAGCGAGTTGATCCTGACCTTCGGCCTCGGCGCCTCCACCAAAGCCGACACCATCGAAGTCCGCTGGCCCTCAGGCGCAGTCGATCACCTAACCAACATCAACGCCGATCAAATCATCACCATCCGCGAAGGCTCCGGCCTCGCCCACGCAAAGCCCCTCGAAAAACGCCGCTAATCGTAGCGTGCAAAAGTTTGTGTCAGAACCCCACCTGGCACAGCTCCTGAGTGCACTCCACCCCACCCGGCACAGCCTCCTGGGTGCACTCCCAGCTTCCTGGAACCACCCCCAAACACCACGGAACCCCAAAACCCCAAACCCCAAACCCCAAACGAGGCCACGCCAGGTTCACCCCACAGCAAGAAGCTAGAGCCGTTGCCGGCCGAAAATCAACCCGAATCGACTCCCCCATCACGTTGAAGTAATGCCCAGTTCCATTTCGGAAAAACACACCCTCAACCCGCCCCTGCCACGTTACCGCAAGACATTCATCCAGACCAAACCTCTTGCAAAACAACCCGCACCCCAGCCCTCAACCCCAATCGTTTTCCTCCCGCGATCGTTTCCGGACTTCACCCCCAGAACAACCTGTCCCCAAAAGGCAAAGAGGGCCCGGCGCTCCGCCGGGCCCTCCCTCACTATTGCCTATTCCCTGGTCCCTGCTCGTCTACCGCCGACCCCGCAGTTTAGCCATCAACCGCAGCATCTCCAGATAAAGCCAGATCAGCGTAACCATCAGCCCAAACGCGCCGTACCACTCCATATACTTCGGCGCACCCGCCGCAACACCGCGCTCGATGAAATCGAAATCCAGCACCAAATTCAGCGCCGCCACGCAAACAATCACCAGGCTGATCCCAATCCCCAGCAGCCCCGACCCATTCACCGCGACAAAATGAATGCCGAAGAATCCCAGCACCATCTCCATCATGTAGAACAGAAAAATCGCGCCCGTCGCCGCCACCACGCCCAGCCGGAATTTCTGCGTCACTTTAATCATGCCCGACCGGTACGCCAGCAGCAGCACGAACATCGTCCCAAACGTCAGGCACACCGACTCAATCGCGATCCCCGGATACCGCTGCTCGAACGTCGCCGATATCCCGCCCAGCAACAGACCCTCCAGTAGCGCATAGATCGGCGCAGTCACCGGAGCCCAGGTCTTCTTGAACGTCGTGATCAGCGCAAAAATCAATCCGCCAATCAATCCCACCAGCAGCAGCAGATAATCCAGCGGCAACGTCGCCGGATTCATCGCCAGATGCCACGTCCACGCCGCCGTCGCTACCGCGCATACCAGCAGGATCCCGGTCTTGTTGACCGTCCCCTCCAGCGTCATCGTCTCGCCCTGCGCGCCGGACAGGCTCGTAAACACCTTGTCGTTCAGCGTAGGGTTCGATGTCCTCATCAGATCAGCCACTTCTTCTCTCCTCGGCAGAAAATCCCCGCTCAGAACCCGCGGAAACTCCGCTCTCCCTATGATAGTCGTTGAGCAATTCGGCTCGCGCCCGGGTGATTCGGAGCAACTGCTCCGCCACCGCCAGCAACTGCTCCGTTAGCGCGCCCATCATTCCGGCTGCCCGTTCCCGTGTACCTTCGTCGTCAGCGTCCAGTTCCCCTTCAGCACGCCATTCGGATTCGAATTAGGATCGTTCGTCTGATACCACTGCGAACCATCCGTCCAGGTCTGCGAATACATGCTCGACACCTTCGCCGCCCCGTTCGGCCCCGAAACCGTCTGCTGATCCAGCGCGTAATCCACCCAGTCCGAAGCCGCCGTGCTCTGCGCATTCATCGATGCATTCGCGTTGTTCATCGCGCTCTGGAACTGCGACTCCTGCTGCTGCATGAATTGCTGATGCTCCGCCTGCGATCGCGCCATGATCTGCTGGAACTGCTGATACAGCATCTGGCTCTCCTGCTGCTCCTGCTTCGTCAAGGCAATCAGCGCCTGCTGGCCCTGCCGCTGCTGCCGCGCCAATGCTGCCTGCATCCACTGCGGCGTGTTTACCCCCTTCGGCAGGTTGTTGCTGTCCACAAGATTCACGAGCGCATCCAGCCGTCCCTGTGGAGCCGTCAGCACATCCACCCTCGCCCAGCAAGTCCCGCCATTGAGCGCGCCCGGGTTATTGTTCACCGAGCATTCCACCACTGTGCGCAAACGCTCCTCCACCACAAAGCTCCCATTCACCACTTCAATCCGCAACGCCGCTGTGTCCGCCGTGTTGTTGGTTCGGAGAGCCGCCGGCGCCGTGGTTTGGAGTTGGTTCTTCTGCGCCGCCAGCCCCTGCGCCCACTGCGAATACGCCGCCGGCACCGGCATCGTCCCCACCACATGCACGCCGCCCGTCATCGACCCGAGGTAATACTGCAGGAAATTCGCCGCCGGCATCTGCCCGGAGATATTCGCGCACCCGCTGTTAAACGTTCCTTTCAGGTTGGGGTGCCACTGCCAGCCGATCACCGGCTCGATCCGGTACTGCATCAGCGCGTCCGGCGAGTACGCCCGAAACACCGGCCACGGCTGAAACGTGCACGCGCTGATCATCTCGATCCCCTGCAGCTTCCATCCCGCCGGAATCGTCAGCGTCGCCGCCACAATGTTATTCAGCGAAGGGTCGTTGATCGTCGCCGTCGTCAGCTGATTCCCGAGCGGGGTCCCGCTCACGTACGTCGCCGTCCCGGCCGAAGCCGCCGCGCCGCCCACGCCATCCGCCGTAGCCGACCCCTCCGGCGAAGTCGACGCCGAAGCCGATTTAGAGGTGGAAGAACAACCCGCGATCAGCACTACAACCGCAGCCAACATCATCAAAGTCCGATCCGATTTGCCCATACTGGTCCCCGCCTTACCTGCGAATCTTCTACCTTGCATGCCCAACCTCAATTCCGTTCCGAACCACCCGCCCGCCGCCGCAACCGTCGACCCACGTAGACCGCCTTCGGAGCCGGCATGGCAGACACCAGCACAATGGCCATCGCTGCCATCGCAATCAAGACCTCTCGAAGCATAAGCATGGAATGTCCTCCCCGTGCGACCGAATCTCGCCGCGGCGTGCGATCCCTGCTGCGATCCCCCTGGCCCGATCCGAGGGAGAACCGGCGGAACTAAGCCAACGTCGCCCGTTGTGCTTTGAGCACCCTGTTTGGAAAAAATGAGCGGCGGCCATGCTCGAATCAGCCGCCGCTTCAAGGTGCGCACTAACCTTCCCACGATCCCCTTCGCCGCGATAGGAGACACGCAAGGTCAATCCATGGCAAGTCGGGACATGCGCCTGCGTCCCCCTCCCCCCGTCCCACTTTCCCCGCATCTCACCCTGTCCGTCCCACACTTCTCTCCAGTTCCGCACCAACCGCTGGGGGCATTGCAGGACATTTCAGGACAAGCCCCACCCCCACATTCATGGAAATTCAGCTTTTGGAGCCCCCGCCCTCTCGCTATACTGTTTTCACCTCGGCCCTGGTAAAGGACGACGCAGACATGCGGCTTAGGTTGAGGCCCATATGACGTCCCGCTCGGTGGGGAGCACCGCGGAAAATCGCCGGATCGACTCCTGGAAAGAAATTGCCGCGTTCTTTGGTCGGGACGAACGCACCGTAAAACGCTGGGAAAAAGAACGCGGTCTCCCCGTCCACCGTCTCCCCGGAGAACGAGGCGGCGTCTTCGCCTGGTCCAGCGAACTCACCGCCTGGCTCAACTCCGCCGCGGCCAACGGCAAAGTGGACGACCCCCCGCCAGCTTCCCCGGCCCTTATCCCGCCGCCGGAATCGAAATCCCCCGAACCTTCTGCGCCCCCTGCTCCCGACGAGAAGGCGACTCCCGCCTCCCCGCACTTCACAAACCGCTGGATCTGGGCAGCAGTCGTGGTCGTCGCGCTGGCCGCCGCGCTGTTCTATGCCTTCCGTTTCGAGCGCCGCTCCTTCCGCGAGCACAGCAACATCACCGTCCTCCACCCCGCGACCCACCACGTCCCCGACCCCGAAGCCCAGGAGTTCTACCTCAAAGGCCGCTATTACTGGAATCGCCGCACGGACGCCAGCCTCCATCAGGCCATCGACGCCTTCACCCAGGCCGTCGTCCACGATTCCGAATACGCCCAGGCCTATGCCGGCCTCGCCGAGTGCTACGACATCATGCCCGAGTTCAGCGCCATGCCCGCTTCGGAAGCCTTCCCGCGCGCCATCGCTGCCGCCCGCAAAGCCGTTGCCCTCGACGACTCACTCGCCGAAGCCCACCGCGCCCTCGCCTTCCCTCTCTTTTACTGGGAATGGAAGGTCCCCGCCGCACTCAGCGAATATCAGCGCGCCATTCAGCTCGATCCACGCGACGAAGAGGCTCATCACTGGTACGCGACCTCGCTCCTCACCCTCGGCCGCTACCAGGAATCCATGGCAGAAATCGACAAGGCCCAGCAACTCAACCCCGCATCGCGCTCCATCCTCTCCGATCAGGCCCTCATCCGCTTCTGGGCCGGTGATCGCGCCGCCGCCATTCAGAAACTCCGCGAGATCGAGAAAGCCGAGCCCGAATTCTTTTCCGTTCCCCGCTATCTCGGCGATATCGCCTTCTCCCAGAAGGACTATGCCACCTTCATCGATCAGACCCGCCGCCTCGCCGCCATCTCCAATGATCAATATCGCGCCGACATCGCCGACGCCGCCCAGCGCGGTTTAGCCAAAAACGGCGAACGCGGCTTGCTCGAAGGCATCCGCGAGGTCCAGCAAACTTACTTCGACCGAGGCCAGACCAGCGGCTTCGGCCTCGCCCGCACCTGCGCCCTCTTAGGACGAAAACAGGAAGCCGTCACCTATCTCAAAGCCGCCATCGCCGCCCACGACTACATGGTCCTCAACATCTCCACCGACCAAACCTTCGCCCTGTTGAACGGCGACCCCGGCTTCGAAGAAGTCCTCCGCCAAATCACAGCCCGCATGTACCGCGCCTAGCGAACCCCCACTTACGTCTGGTTGTATCTTCGAGCAGCAGCGTCCCCAATAGATTCGACCGGCGCCACCTCCAGACCCCGCACCTCCGCCCCCCGCTGCAATCCCTTCTTCTCCGCAACCGGCGCAGGCAGCACTCGATTCACCAGGCTCATCGCCAACCCGACCACCTCCGGCGCCACACTCCCCAACCGCGCCATCGCGATCGCCTGCGGAGTAATCGCAATTTCCGTCTCACCCCTCACCACCGCCCGCACAATCCGCCGCGCCGCCGAAGCTGCACTCGTCGAAATCCCTGGCAGATTCGCCGCCAAACTAAACCACCGATACTCCCGTGCCGCGTCCCCCGAGAACTGCGCGCTCAGATGCGACCCCGTCCGCATCAGCCCCGGACACACCGTCAGCACGTGAACACCCTTCGCCCGCAGCTCCGCGTGCAGCCCTTCAGAAAACCCCACCGTTGCAAACTTGCTCGCCGTGTACGGCAGCATATGCGGCACCGCGACCTTGCCGCCAATCGAAGCAATGTTCACAATCGTCCCGCCTCGCCGCTTGAGCATCTGCGGCAGCACCGCCAGCGTGCAGTGCACTCCGGAGAAAAAGTTCGACTCCATCACTTCATGAAAATCCTCAACCCGCTGATTCTCCACCGGCCCCACCGTGATCACACCGGCGTTATTGACCAGCACATCGACACGCCCAAAGTGCGCCGTCGCCCGCTCCACCATCTTCCGCGCTTCATCCGCCTGCCGCAGATCCGCGGGAATCACCAGCACCTGCTCCGCATTCTCGACCGCCTCGCGCTCCACCAGCGATTGCCGCGCCCGCTCCAACTCCCACGGGTCGCGCGCCGTCAGCACCAGCTTCGCCCCCCGCCGCCCAAACTCCTCCGCCATCGCCAGGCCGAGCCCGCGCGAGGCCCCCGTGATCAGCACAACCTTCCCCGCCAGTCGACGCGCCTTCCGCCGCGCCATCCAGCCGTAGACAACCGCCGCCGTCGTACCCGCGCACAACAGCCCCGCCCCCGCCACAGCAGCACCCGAAATCAAAATCGCCTTCCTGGAATTCATCGCACTCTCCACTTCTCTCGCTAATCCTGATTATGAGCCTCAGTCATGAACAACGGCTCGCTCCCGTCGAGTGGCAGCCCCGATGCGTGAAACATGTTGTTACCCCACACTTCACACTTCAAACTTCACAACTCGCACACCGAACCTAACACCCCCAACCCAGCGACGGCCAGGTTCACCCCACAGCAAGAAGTGGAAGCTCCTGTGACCTCGAACATCAATGGAAATCGATTCTGGGCGCCCCCCAAAGTACTGCTTGTTCCATTTTGGAAATCGAACTCTCAACTCCACCGGGCCCTTCAACGCAAGCCCCTCCCAGCCGGGCCATAAGGGCTTCCAAAACTACAGAAGCTTCACCCCCAACCCCTCCCGCGATCCCACCTCCTCGCTATTACCTACGTTCTCCCCAACTGCTCCCAAACAACCAACATCACCGAAAACCCCCGCCCCACCCTGTACACTCCCCGCAGATTCCAGAGCCATGCTCTTCAAAGCCATCAGCGCCGCCGTCTACGGCATCGACGCCAACATCATCGACGTCGAAGTCGATTTCTCCGCCATCAAAACCCAGGAGGACCACTTCAACACCGTCGGCCTCCCCGACGCCGCCGTTCGCGAATCCCGCGACCGCGTCCGCGCCGCCATCCGCAACTCCGGCTTCGACCTCCCCACCACTCACATCACCATCAACCTCGCCCCCGCCGACATCAAGAAAGAGGGCTCCGGCTTCGACCTTCCCATGGCCATCGGCATCCTCGGCGCCTATGGAGCCCTCCAGCTCCGTGACCTCAACGACTTCCTCCTCATCGGTGAGCTCGGCCTCGACGGCGCCCTTCGCCCCGTCCCCGGCATGCTCCCCGTCGCCGTCGCCGCCCGCGAGCGAGGCATCAAAAACCTCGTCATTCCCAAAGCCAACGCCCGCGAAGCCGCCGTCGTCGAAGGCGTCGACGTCTATCCGGTTGAAACGCTCCTCCAGGTCCGCGACCTTCTCAACCAGGCCGCCAACGGCGGTATTCACTCCCCCGCATTCAAAGTCGAAGCTACTCAGGTCCTTAACGAACTCCAGCACTTCTCCCTCGACTTCGCCGACGTTCGCGGCCAGCAAACCGCCAAGCGCGCTCTCGAAATCGCCGCCGCCGGTGGCCACAACATATTAATGATCGGACCCCCAGGCTCCGGCAAAACCATGCTCGCCCGCCGCTTCCCCTCGATCCTCCCGCCCCTCACCTTCGAAGAAGCCCTCGAGACCACCAAAATCCACTCCGTCGCCGGCGTCCTCGATGCCGAAGCCGGGCTCGTCACCCAACGCCCCTTCCGCGCTCCGCACCACACCATTTCCGACGCAGGCCTCATCGGCGGCGGCGTCATCCCGCGTCCCGGCGAAGTCTCCCTGGCTCACAACGGCGTCCTCTTCCTCGACGAGCTGCCCGAATTTCCCCGCAACGTCCTCGAAGTCATGCGTCAGCCTCTCGAAGACCGCCACGTCACCATTGCCCGCGCGTCGATGTCCCTCACCTTCCCCGCAGCCTTCATGCTCGCCGCCGCCATGAACCCCTGCCCCTGCGGCTACTTCAACGACAAGTCCCGCGAGTGCCACTGCACTCCGCCCCTCATTCAGCGCTACGTCGCAAAAATCTCCGGCCCCCTCATCGATCGCATCGACATCCACATCGAAGTCCCTGCCGTCCAGTACAAGGAACTCCGCGGAGCCGCCGCCATCGAAAACTCCGCCACCATCCGAGCCCGCGTTCTCGCCGCCAGCGCCAGCGCTTCAACTCAGCCCCCGCCATCGGAGTCCGGGAAAAAATCTTCAACAACGCGCAAATGGGAACCCGCCAGATCCGCGCTCACTGCGAGCTCTCCCCCGACGCCGAAAAACTCCTCGAGCGAGCCATGCTCCAGCAAGGCCTCACCGCCCGAGCCCACGACCGCATCCTCAAAGTAGCCCGCACCATCGCCGACTTGGAAGGAACCGAGAGCCTCGCAGTTCCCCACATAGCCGAAGCCATCCAATACCGAACCTTAGATCGCAGCTACTGGTCCTAAAAAGCGAAGCGCACAGGACCGAGAACTAATGCCGGGTGCCCCATCCTTTGTGCCAGCAGTTGGGCGCAAAGGGTGGGAGACCGAAATTCTCAACCTAAGATCCGTCCCGAGCTACAAATCCTGGGTGCCCCATCCTTTGTGCCGGCAGTTCGGCGCAAAGGGTGGGAGGCCACAAATCTCAAACTGAAACCGTTTCAGGTACGGACGTTCCGAAAAGAGCACGGCGCCCCGGAACTCTCGATCAGGACCGAATAAACTCGTCACCGATGACTCTCGGTCTCGCAAGATACTACGGCGACAACGATCTCCACTTTGTCACCTGCAGCTGCTACCACCGGTTGCCGATTCTCAATCGCCCCGCAGCGTGCGACCTCTTCCTCTCGCTGCTCGAGGAGACTCGAGCCGAATTGGAATTCTACGTCCTCGGGTACGTCGTCATGCCGGAGCATTTTCATCTGCTCGCGAGCGAGCCGAAGCGTACCAATCCATCAATGGCCTTGCAGGTACTCAAGCAACGCTTCTCGCGAGCATTGCACTGCGGGAACATCAATTCCGCACAACACGTCTGGCAACGTCGCTTCTACGATTTCAACGTCTTCACCGACAAAAAGCTAATTGAGAAAATCCATTACATACACCGCAATCCCGTGAGGCGCGGACTTGTGGATTGCCCCGAGGACTGGAAATGGAGCAGCTTCCGCTTCTACGCGTTAGGAGAGCCGGGGCCCGTACAGATCCATCGCGAACAAATTGCGCCCTACTCCGCCCCGAAAAGATGAAACACCACCCCAGCGGAGCCACCCTCACCCCGTCCGCTCACAAGCCACACTCACCGAAAAAGAAGACCCCTCAAACCCATAAACTCGATCGATCCGAATCGTAGCCCGCCGGCTGAACAGCTCATACCGGCTCCCCACCACCACCGTCGGCGTCGACAGCAAACACTTCGAGGCCAGCACCGCATCGTACCCCTTCCACGCCCCCGCGACCATGTTTGCCATCTCCCCCATCGCGTCCCGCACCGTCGCATCCACTTCCGTAGTCCCGATCCCCGTCATCAACTCGGACACCCGCATCCCCGTGGCGCTTTCGCTTTGCAGCACCAGTGTCCCGCTCATCGCCCCCGCCAGCCCAATCAGCGCCGCAATCGTCGGACCCGCCATCGGCCGCGCACTCTCGGTCCGCGCGCAGCTCATCCCCAGCATCGTCCCAAACACTTCCCCCATCGCCCGATCCAGATACTGCTCCAGTTGAGCCATCTCCGCCGTCGCACCAGCAATTGTCGCCATCTCTACACTCCCGCCCAGACCCGCTCATCAACGCATCGGGATTCCTGAGATCATCCTCCGGCCCATGCTGCGGCCAAACCCGCCTTTCCAGCGAGTCACCCTTTCCGGCATCGCGCGGACTTGTTTCCCTGATCCCTCTATCGGCGCGAGCCCCGGCTTCCTCAGTAAGGAGGCAAAAATAGGAAGCCGCACCCTCCCATCAAGGGCCTACGCCTCTTCTCCCCGGACCCAGTGCCCTGTGCCCGGTGATCTCTTACAGCTTCCCCGCCACCACTTTCCGGCCGTCTTCACGCTCACGTTGAAGGCCGCCGCCGCCGCCTTCAACGCGCATCTCCGATCCACCACACTTCTGGCTATCTGCTCTCGACTCCACAATCTCAATTGGGCATTCTTGTGTAAATCCATTCGATCTCGTCACAATCAGCTTCTCCGGTCCAGATACAACCTGTTGAAAGGTCACACCTATTCCCTAAACCCTGTACCCTGAAAACATGGACCCGCGCCTCATCGTCGCCCTCGACACCCCCAGCGCCGCGCCCGCCCTTGCCCTCGCCAATCAGCTCCAGGGCCTCTGCCGCTGGTTCAAAGTCGGCCTCGAGCTCTACACCGCCGAAGGCCCCTCCATCGTCCGCGAGCTCCGCCGCCGCGGCTTCTCCGTCTTCCTCGACCTCAAATTTCACGACATCCCCAACACCGTCGCGGGCGCGGTCCGTTCCGCGGCCGCCATCGGTGCCGAACTCCTCACCCTCCACGCCGCCGGCGGACCCGCCATGCTCGAAGCCGCAGCCGAAGCCGCTGCCTCCATCCCCAACCCGCCGCAGCTCCTCGCCGTCACCGTCCTCACCAGCATGGATCAGCTCCAGCTCGCCGCCATCGGCATCGACCACTCCCCCGAAAACCAGGTCCTCCGCCTCGCCGACACCGCCTCCGCGTCCGGCATCCACGGATTCGTCGCAAGCGCCGAAGAAGTCTCCGCCCTCCGCCATCGCTTTCCCGCAGCAACGCTGGTCATCCCCGGCATCCGCCCCGCAGGCTCCGCCATCGCCGACCAAAAACGAATCGCCACGCCCGCCGCAGCCCTCGCCGCGGGAGCCAGTTATTTAGTCATAGGCCGCCCCATCACCCAGGCCCAAAACCCAGCCGCCGCCACCCAATCCATCCTTGAAGAAATGCAACAAGCCACCGTACCCGCGTAAGCAGGCACCGTGTGCTGAATCCATGCGCCGCAGGCCAATGCGACCCGCGCAAAATTGTGAAGAGGATTAAGCAGGAGGGAAGAGTTCCCGGGCACCATCCTTGCGTGCCCGGAATCTCACTGTGGAGCCGTCGTCTTACTGCTTGTCGAACACCTGGGTGCCCGTTATCTTCTTGCCGTTCGCGTCGGTGGCGGTCGCGTGCAGAGTTCGGGTCTTGCCGTCCGCCGACACCATGATGTGCCCGGTCAGCACAACCTTGCCGTCCTTCATGTTCGAAAACGTCAGCGAAGTCCCGCTCTCTTTGTACGAACGCGTATCGGCCGTCGGATCGCCCGTCAGCGGATAGGCTTTGCCGTCCCACTTCCCCAGCCACTCGGTATGCGTCGGCTTGCCGTCCTTGTCCGTTCCATCCGTGGTCACTTTGATCTGATCCCCAGCCGCCTCGTAGACTACCGTCGTGTTCATCGGCAACCCTGCCGGAATTTTCGATTTGGCAGCGTCCAGTTTCCACGTGCCCATGTTCGGGTTATCGGCAAAGCACACAGCGGTTCCCACAAAACACAACGCCGCCGTCAGGATCAGGTTTCTTGCTCGCATGTCTCTCTCCTCGGGGGAGGCAGGGTGGACTATACGCCACTCCCGCCATCCCCCGCTCATCGACCGGCCATCGATGCCGCCGAACCGAGAATTTTTCCGATCGCCGACCGCTGATCGTTGATCGTTCCGCGAGTACACTCCCTCCATGCGTCGAATGCTCATCCTGCTCGCCCTCACTTCCCTCGCGCCCGTTTTCGCCCAAGCTCAAACACCAACCACCACCCCCTGCCCCCCCACAACCACCCTCGACCAACTCATCACCGCCCTCGACAACGCCATCACCGGCCCAGCCAACAAAGACCGCACCTGCTGGAAGCAGCTCTTCCTCCCCGACGCTCGGCTCATCCCCACCGGCCCCAACGGCCCGCACATCCTCACCGTCGATGACTGGATCACGGCCGTCGCCAAAAACGGTGACGCCGTCGTCACCGAGCACCAGATCAAATATCAGTCCGAGGCCTTCGGCCACATCGCCCATCTCTGGAGCACCTACAGCACCACCCTCGCCGGCAAGCCTCTCGCCCGCGGCATCAACTCCATCCAGGCCGTCTACGATGGCCAAAGCTGGCACATCATCGAGGTCCTCTGGCAAGCCGAAAACGCAACCGACCAAATCCCCGCTCAATACCTGCCCTAGTGTCGCGTCTCTGAAGTTCATTAAAGAATGGCTCTCTGCTTTGTAGCAGGGCACCACTTCACAGCTTTCGGAAAAACTCAACAGCGGAAAAACTCAACAGCTTTGAAAGGGCACGACTTCACAGCCTGCGGAAGCACAGCTTCACACCCTCCAGAAAAAGGGACCCCAACCCAAAAAACAGCGAAGGCCAGGTTCACCCCATAGCAAGAAGCTTGAGCCCACGCGGCCCGACGATCAATGCGATTCGATTCTGAATTCACCCGAAAGTACTCCCTCGTACCATTTTGGGAATGACTTGAACCGCCTGCGGAAAAACCTCAACGGCTTTGAAAGGGCACGGCTTCAGCCGTGCCGCAAGAACTGCATAATGTGTCCGGCTTTAGCCCCCGAGGGATGGTTTTCCTGGCTATTGGATTTTTTTCTGCTGTTCAGGAGTGCCGTAAATGGCGCGAAATCAAATAGGCTTCAGCCCCCGAGGGCCGTTCACCTCGGCTTATTCAATGAACTGCAGAGACAGGCGACTAACCCGCAATCCAACCGGCATCCACCACACGCGCGCGGAGTAGCATAACTCCAGGGTTCACTCCGCAGGGCCCCTCGCCCCATCGTCCCACCGTTTCACTCCGTATCCGAACCCCAACTCCGGCTCAGGCATCAAAAAGCAAGTTAAGGAGATCGTCATGATCCGTTTCCCTCATCGCACCCCCCTTCGCAAAATGCAGCCCCTGGCCACCGCAGCCCTCACTCTTCTGTGCCTCCTCGCACCTCTCGCCGCGCACGCCGCCGATGAAGACCCCGACACCGCCAGGATCACCGCCTCCGGCGATGTCCTCAAGGAACTCCTCGACAGCCCCAGCGGCATCTCCCACGACCTCCTCAACAAGGCCTACTGCGTCATCGTTCTCCCCTCGGTCAAGAAGGGCGGCTTCATCGTCGCCGCGCAATATGGACGCGGCATCATGACCTGCCGCAGCGGCGACAATTTCGACGGAGCCTGGAGCGCTCCCATCATGATGCAGTCCACCGGCGGCAGCGTCGGCTTTCAGATCGGCGGCCAGGCCACGGACTTCGTCGTCCTCGTCATGAACGACCAGGGCGCGCGCGCCGTCATGAACGGCAAAGCCAAGCTCGGTTCCGATGCCAGCGTCGCGGCCGGCCCCGTCGGCCGCACCGCCGAAGCCTCCACCAATGCCTCCATGTCCGCCGAGATGCTCTCCTACTCCCGCTCCCAGGGCGTCTTCGCCGGCGTCGCTCTGTCTGGAACCTCCCTTGGTCCCGACGAAAACTCAAACGCGAAAATCTACGGCAAATCCGTTTCCGGCTCCGAAATCTTCTCCGGTAGCGTCCAACCGCCGGCAGCCGCCAGCACCTTGCTGTCGACTCTGGGTTCCACCTCCCCCACCCGCGTCAAATAAGGTAATTCCGCGCAAGAAGAATTCTGCGCTCCAGTCAAGGCCGCCCCGGGTCTCGATTCAGAGACTCGGGATTCGCGCAAAGCGCGCCGCTTTTCTATTCCCTGTTGCCTATTGGCTATTCCCTGCCTTACTCACTCGCTCCTGAGCGCAGTAGTAGGATCCACCCGCGTAGCCCGCAGCGCCGGTGCCCACGTCGCCAGCAACACCACTCCCAGCATCGTCACCAGCACCGCCGGATAGATCCCCACCGCCCCAAACGAAATTCCCAAAAAGATCGAGTCAAACAGCTTCGGAAGCGGCACCGCCAGCACCAAACCAATCGCCGATCCAATCGCTGCCACCTTCAATCCCTGCCGCAAAATCATCCGAGAAATATTCGCGCCACTCGCGCCCAGCGCCAGCCGGATCCCAATCTCCTGCGTCCGCTGCCCTACCGAATACGCAATCAGCCCATAGATTCCAATCGCCGCCAGCAGCAGCGCCAAGGTCGCGAACAGGCTCAGCAACTTTGTGAACAGTGGATTCCCGCTCCTCTGCACCTCGATCACGTGCTCCATGCTCATCACCTGCAGCAGCGGCAGCTCCGGATCGATCCCCGCGACCGCCGACCGCAACTCCGGAATCAAACTGTTCGGGTCCCTGTTTGGCTGCTCGCTCGTCCGCAGCATCAGCGACATCGACCCCACCGGCCGCTGCAGCAACGCCTCGTACGCCTGCGGGGCCACCCGCGTTTCCTCGGAGTAGGCCTTCACATCGTTCACCACCCCCACCACCTCGCTCCAGTTTTTATCCAGCTTCACCTGCTGTCCCAGCGGATTCCGCCCCGCAAAATACTGCCGCACGAACTCCTCATTCACCAGCGCCACCCGCGGCGCATCGCCGTTGTCCTGCTCCGTAAACGTGCGCCCGCGTTCGAGCGTCACGCCCGCCACGCGGAAATAATCTGCAGTCGCCACCACATCCAGCGCCGTTCGCTCCTCGCTCTGGGACGCCACCGGCTCACCCTTCATGTGAATCGTCACCCGCCCCGGTCCGCTCGCCGGCAACGAAGATGCAATCGCCGCCCCCTCCACGCCCGGAATCTCCCGCAGCCGAGGCAGTACTTCCTTCGCGAACTCCAGCTGTTGCGCCGGCTCCTTGTACCGCGCCGCGTCCAGCAGCACTCCCGCCGTCAGCAAATGATCCCGCCGGAACCCCAGCTCCTGGTGGTCCAGCATATAAACTCCGCGGATCAGCAAACTGCTCCCGATCAGCAGGAACAGCGCCATCGCAATCTCTCCGCCCACCAGCACCGACCGCAGCCGATTGTGCGAGCGCCCTGCCGTCATTGCCCGTCCTTCGCTCTTCAAGTCCGTGTTGATCTGCGTCCGCGAAGCCTTCAGCGCCGGAGCCAAACTTGACAGCACCGCCGACAGCAGCGATACCATCGCCGCAAACGCAAGCACCTTTCCGTCCAGCATCAGCGGAACCGCCGCAGTCGCATCGTTGAACCTCATGCCTGCCTGCAAAGCGCGAACCCCCACCATCGTCAGCAGCAACCCCGCCCCGCCGCCCATCAGCGCCACCACCACGCCTTCGGTCAGCAGTTGCCGCACCACCCGCGCCCGGCTCGCCCCCAGCGCCGCGCGAATCGCCAGCTCCTTCTGCCGCCCAGCCGCGCGTGTCAAAAACAGAGCAGCCACATTCGCGCACGCAATCAACAGAACAAATCCCACCGTCGTCATAATCACCGCCATCGCCGAGCGAATTCCGAACGCATGCACCAAATAGTCGGGCAGCGTCCTCACCGCTACCCCCCAGTGCTTCTCCGTCGCCGGATAATCCTGCTCTGCGCGCTGTGCCAGCACCCGCATCTCCGCCCGCGCCTGCTCCAGCGTCACCGCAGCCGCCGGTCGCGCAAATAAAAACAGGAAGCGATTCTTCCGCGCATCCGGTGCAGTATCGGCCGCTGTCAGCGTCAACGGCGCCCACAACTGCGATGTATATCCCAGCAGTCGGAAATCCGCCCCCATCACTCCCACCACCGTGTAATCTTCCCGATTCAGCCGCACCGTCCTGCCCACCACCCCAGGGTCCGAACCAAATCGCCGCGCCCACAATGCATGGCTCAGAATCAGCTCATGATCATGCCCCGGCTGATCCTCTCCCGCCACGAACGAACGCCCCAGCTCCGGCACGGCTCCAAAAATCTCAAAGTAATTCGTCGAAACCGACTCGTACTGAATCGCCTCCGCCTGCCCTTCTCCGCTGCTCGACGAACTCGTCTCCGCCCCACCCTCCGCACCAGTACCCCGAGCCGCTGCCCCCGCCAAACTCCCCGCGCGATCGTCCGTCGACGCGGCCATCTCCGCAAACACCCGCTTATCCCCGCGCCACGCCAGATAATTTGGCGCCGACTCCGGGTACACATCCGGCATAAAATTCCGCCCCGGATTCACCGACGAAATCACCATCACCTTCTCTGCATTGCGCCCCGGCAACCGAGGCATCATAAACGCGCTCACCATACTGAACATCGTTGCATTCACCGCAATCCCCAGCCCCAGCGTCAGCACCGCCGTCGCCGTGAACCCCGGAGCCTTCACCAGCTGCCGCAGCGCATACCGCACATCGGCCACCATGCTCTCCATCGACGGCCATTGCCAAACTTCGCGACTCCGCTCTTCAATCAATGTCACGTTCCCAAACTCCTTCCGCGCCGCGAACTCCGCGTCTCGACGCACCATCCCCTCACTCACCAGCTCATCCACCCGCTCCGCTAAATGCTCCCGCACCGACTCCGCAAGCTCCCGATACCGCCGACTCCGCGAAAAAATCTCTCGAAACCACCTCATCGCTGTCCCTCAAATCCCACGGTCCATTTACCGCTGCGCCGGTGCCTTTGCGCGAAGCGCGCCCGCCTGGACGGCCAGTCCTCACTCGCTCCTAAGGGCCTCCATCGGATCCACCCCAGCCGCCCTTCTCGCCGGCAAATAACTCGCCATCGCAGCGCACCCCGCCAGCACCAAAGGGATCGCCGTATACGTTGTAGGATCCATCGGGCTAACCCCAAACAGCAGCGACTTCATCAGCTGCATCAAACCAGCCGCCGCAACCAGACCAATCCCCACGCCAATCCCCGTCAGCACCAGCGCGGACCGCACAAACATCCACCGCAGTGCGCCCCGCTGCGCCCCCAGCGCCAGACGAATCCCAATCTCCCGCCGACGCTGCGACACCGTGTATGAAATCACCCCGTAGATCCCAATCACGCCCAGCACCAGCGCCATCGATCCCGCAATCCCCAGCATCACCAGCGTGAACGAAGTCCGCGCCATCGACCGGCTCGCCGTCTCCTGCATCGTGTGCAACGACGCCACCGGCAGATTCGCGTTCACCCGCCACACCGCCCGTTGCGCCTCGTTCACCAGCCCCTCACTTCCCGCCCGCTCGCTGCGCAGCACAAACGTCGCCCCACGCGCAAAATCGAGCGTCTTCAGGCCCGGGACATCGCCAGGCTTCGGCGGCCAATACACCATTGCCGGCGATGGCTGGTCGATTCCGTTCTCATGCACATCGGCCACCACCCCCACCACCTCATGCCACACCGCAAATTCCCGAATTCTCTTTCCGATCGCCGCCTGTGGACTGCCGAACATCTCCCGCGCCAGGCTCTCCGACAGAATCGCCACCGGCGTCGGCCCATGCACATCCGTCCACGTAAAATCCCGCCCCGCAATCATCGGCGTCTCCATCGTGCGAAAGTAATTCGGCGAAACATAGTTGAACAGCCGCATCGGCGGATGATCGTTGCCCTTATCGTTCTGCCCTTCGCGGAAAATCAGGTTCCAGTTCGGCTCAATCCCCTCCATCGGCGCTGCCGCCGCGAATCCCACCGACTGCACTCCAGGAATCGCCGCCATCTGATCCACGATGTCGTGCTGCGTCCGCGCCACCATCGCCGGATCGGGAATCATCGATTCCGGAATGCCGATCCGCACCGTCTGCACATGCCCCGCGTCCGCAAATCCAGGATCGACATGCCGCAGATGCTCAAACGTCCGGATCATCAGCGTCGCCCCCACCAGCAGCACCAGAGCCATCGCCACCTGCGCCACCACCAGCACGTTGCGCGAACGGTGCCGCTCACGGCTCGCGCTCGCCGTCCGCCCTCCGCTGCTCACACCCAGCGCGTTCCCGCCCCGCGCGTAACGCCATACTGGAATCAACCCGAGCACCAGCCCCGTCATCACGGCCAGCAACAGCGCAAATCCCAGCGACCATCCGTCCAGCGCAATTTCATTAAGCCGCGGCAGATTCGTCGGCTCCATCGCCAGCAACAACTGCAACCCTCCATACGCCACGCCCACAGCGAGAACTCCACCCACCAGCCCCAGCAGAACGCTCTCCACCAATAGTTCCCGCGCGATCCTCCACCGCCCCGCCCCCAGCGCCGCCCGAATCGAAAGCTCCATATGCCGCGCCTCCGCCCGCACCAGCAGCAGGTTCGCCACATTCGTCCACGCAATCAGCATCACCACGCCCAGCGTCGCCATCACCACCCACAGCACGCTGCCTACACTGCCAATCACCTCCTGCTTCAGCGGCAACAAATGCGGCGTGATCCTCCACTGCACATACCAGTGCGGATCGGTTCCCGGCCCATTCGTCCACGATTCCATCCACACCGGGATCAGCCGTGCTACATCCGCGTTCGCCTCGGCCACCGTCACCCCAGGCTTCATCCGCCCGATGCCCATCAGCCCAAATCCCGCCAGCGGCTGTGCGTTCCGATCCAGCGCCATCGGCTCCAGCACATCGAAATCCCAATCCCCATCCACCACCCGGAACCCCCGCGGCATCACCCCCACAATCTGCCGCGGCTGCGAGTCCACCTGAATGTTCCGCCCAATCGCCCCGCGGTCTCCGCCGAACCGCCGCTGCCAGTACCCATAGCTCAGCATCACCGGCCCCGCGCTGTGCGGATCCTGATCCGCATGCGACAGCCACCGCCCCTCCGCCGGTGGAACATTCAGCGTCTCCAGCACCCCGTCGCTGATCAGCGCCGCACACACCTCCTCCGGTTGCGCCAGTCCCGTCACATTCACCGTCCGCCGCTGCCAAACACCCACAGACTGGAACGTCCGGTTCTGCTCCGTAAACGTGAAATACATCGACCCCGACAGCCGCAGCTGATCCCGGAAATCCGCCAGCCCTTCAGCCCCCGGCGCCTGCAGCCGCAAACTCACCAACTGCTCCGCATGCGGATAAGGCAACGGCTTCAGCAACACGCTGTTCACCACGCTGAACACCGCCGTGTTCGCCCCAATCCCAATCGCCAGCGTCAACAGCGCCGTCGCCGCAAATCCCGGAGCCTTCCCCAAACGCCGCACAGCAAGACGCAAATCCGCCCACCAGCTCTCCGCCCTCGGCCAATGCCAAACTTCCCGGCTCCGCTCCTCCAGCAAAGTCACGTTCCCAAACTCCCGTCGAGCGCGAACCTCCGCCTCGTCACGCGCCACCCCGTCCTCCACCAACTCCTCAACCCGCTCCGCCAAATGCTCCCGCACCGACTCCGAAAGCTCCGAGTACCGCCGCTCTCTCGAAAACAAATTCCTCATTCGGCCTCCACCCAGGTGAATATGGGTACCTGTCCAAACATCGGCAACTGACGACCAGCAACTCACAACTCACAACTAGCAACAACTCACGTGGCCAGCACCCGCGTGATTCCCGCAAACATCTTCTCGAAGCTCGACCGCTCCGCCTCCAGCCGCTTCGCCCCTGCTGCCGTCACCTTGTAAATACGCACCGGCCGGTTCCGCGGGCTCATCCCCATCTCCGACTCCAGCCACCCGGCCTTCAGCATCCGCTGCAGCGCTGGATACAGCGAACCTTCTTCGATCTGCAGCAGCTCGTCGGAAATCGCCTTGATGTGCTGCGCCAGCGCGTACCCATGCAACGGCCTTCGATAGAGCGTCTGCAGGATCATCAGCTCCAGCGCCCCCGGAAACAAATCGCGATACTCCTCTTTGCCCATAGTGTCCTCTAAATACTAGTTCTGAAATAGTATGTCAAAACAAATGTGACGAACGCCGCCGTTTCTTGCTAACTCTTCCCCCCTCCAAGGCCCGTCATCCTGACGCTGAGCGTCGCGAGGCGGAAGGATCTGCGGTTGTTCTTCTCTGCCGCAAGAGAATCGCCGAAATTTGTCAAGTCCCAAGCCTTCAAACCAAAGTAATTACAGCTGATTCCAAAGGCCTTCCAAGCCAGAGAACCCAAAGAAATTTGGCATGTTTTATAGCTGGATTTGATATTCTGAACTTAGGTAGTAAAAACAAAAAAGGCTCAGCCAACGCTGAGCCTTTTCCATTGCCCGAAAGATCCAAGGAGATCAGGAGCTCAAACTCAACCGACCCCTAAGTATTTGAAAACACAATCGAACCACAACTTCAACTTTAGATTCAAATGGATACCCGTCAACCAAGCCTGTCGACAAGCCGACAGAAAGTAGGCTTAACCCAACAGAATCAAATACCTGTGCACCAAGCTGCCACCCAAACCATTTCAAGAAAAATCAAACACTTTCAACTTTGCTGCTCCTGGCTAGCAGGCCCCGAAGGCCCGTGATCAGAGAAGGAGGGAAATCGCCGTGCTGAAGAAAAGGAGTGCTGAGCCGCAATCCGACATCCGCACCTCCAACTCAAGCGCATTCCGCTGGGCCCTCTGCGTCCTCTGTGGTGAGCTTTCTCTCAGGCGATCATCGAGGGAGCTGAACACTCAACCGCCGCGTAAGTATCTGAAAACAAAATCGAACGACAACTTCCACTTTAGATTCAAATGGATAAGCGTCAACCGCACCTGTCGACAACTCGACAAAAATGCCGCTTAATCCAACAGAATCAAATACCTGCACGTCAAGGAGCCCACCCCGAAAAAAAATGAAGAAAAGGAGGAAGAAGAGGGTCCTACCCCTGGACAGAAACGCCAGCAAACGAGAGCAACGCCACTCCCCGAACCGGCTGCCCAAACCACTGCGCCGGCACGAACTTGCTCGAGAGCAGCAGCGTCTCCAGCTGGGCCCGCGTCGACGCGTCATCCGGCCCAGACACAATGTCGTAGTCGTAGACCCGGCCTTGCTGGTCCACATAGACCTCGACCGTGACCGGACCGCCCTTGCCGGAAACCGTTCCGGAATTTGCCTCGACCGTCGAGTACAGAAACCGCGGGCTGCTCGCCATTGCGTCCGTCGCCGAAGCCGGCGCCGGCTGGGCAAACGCCCCGATCAGGAACGCCATCGTTCCAACCAGTACCAGCGAGCTGGCCAGTCCGGCCGAAGCCTGCAACAGGAAAGGAGCAAATGTATTCTCCCAGCGAACCTTCCAGCTCGCCAGCGCGTTCTTCGGAGTCTTCGAGAGTTCCTGCGACAAAGCGACCCGGATTCGCAATGCCAAATCCGCCGGCGGACGCGCCGGGCCAAGATTTGCCAGCGACTGCTGCATCTCCCGCCATTCTCCGAACTCGGCGGAGCATTTGCCGCACCCGCCCAGATGCCGAGCCACCGACTGCATCGCGACCCCGGTCAGATTGCCGTCCAGATAATCGGAAAATTGCGAACGAATTGTGCTGCACGAACTCATATGGCCTCCTCAATCGAGCAGGCGCGGTTAACTGTGGATCGACGCGATGGTTTCGCGCTGGCAGCCTTCATATAAGGAGCCAGCAAATTCTTCAGGTGAGCCCGGCCGCGCATCAGCCGCGACTTTACCGTTCCGAGATTTGCGTTCAGAATCTCGGCAATTTCTTCATAGCCGAACCCTTCAATGTCCCGCAATACCACAACCGTTCGGAACGGCTCAGGCACCTCGCGAATGGCAGCCTCAACTCGCGCCGCAATCTCAGCATGCGCCGCCGCGTCGAAAGGCGACTCATGCGGATCGACCAGGCTCTCTCCGGCCGAGGGATACTGATCGTCGTTGTCCGGTTCGATCGTCACTTCTTGCCGCTGGTGTCGCGACCACCAGCGCCGCTGGTTCAGCGCCTCGTGCAAAGCGATGCGATAGATCCAGGTCCGCAAACTGGCTTCGCCATGGAAACGGCCAATGCCGCGAAACACCTTAACAAAAACTTCCTGGGTAATGTCCGCAGCGTCGCCTGGGTTAGGAAGGATGCGATAGATGAGGCTGAATAAAGGCTGCTGGTACCGGGAAATCAACCACGCAAACGCTTCCTCAGAGCCCGCTTTCAGCTGCTCAACCACCGCAGCTTCTTCGGGTCGAACTCCGATGACGCCCGCCAGATTCCCCAAGGCCGTACCCGCCTGCATCCTGCGCTCCCCTCAATCTAACAGGAATTTTGCACAGCCCGTTAGATTTTCCCGAGCTCTGGTGTCCCAGAACCAGGCATGCTGGTCGGCATCCCCGGTCCGGGCTCAGGTACCTCGCTCACTCTCCTCCGTTAGACACGCAGGCGAGCCCCAGGGTTCCCGGAAATCGGAGCCCGGTCAGGGAGTCAGTTCCGAAACGTTACTGCGGTCCCGGGGTGCTATTGGGCGAACTGGCAGGCTTGGCGGGCGTCGAAGCAGGCTTCTTCGTGCTCGTGTGCTTCTTCGTCTTCGAATCGGCCGGTCCGTCATCGACCACTGTGGTTTTCGCCGGAGGCGCTGGCGCAGCTGCGGCCTTCGAAAGAGCCGTCCGGATGCGAACCAACTCCGTCTGCTGCGCCTGCGAGCTATTCAGAATCGACTCGCCCAGCGAAGCCCGCGCCCCCTCCAGACTGCTCAGGGCCGACTGCAACGCACTCACCTCGTTGTCGGGCGCAGCCAGGTTGGCCGTCAACACCACCCGAAGCAGCGTGTCGTAAAGCGCGTCCACATTGCGATAAGCCGCGAAAGCCTGTGGAACGGAACCCGGTGCCGCATCGGCCTGCTGCAAAAGTCCAGCGAGTGTTCCGTTCAGATCGCGCTGGATCGAGCCCACATCCTGATCGGCTGCGGATCGAACTTCGTTCGGTGCTTTCCACTTCTTGATCGAAAGGCTGCCGAGGGTTTGACTAACCTGCGCCAGCGCCGGACGAAGCGTGCTGGAGACAGAGGCGGATCCCTCGGCGGGAGCGTTCTGCGCGGAAGCCGAAAAAGTCCAGCCCAGAACAGAACAAGCCAAAACAGAACCAGTAAGACTCGCTGTGAGCAGCGTCATCTTGACGCGATTGAAGGACATATGACCAGGACGATGCAGTTTTTCGGCCGGCGGTTGCCGGATCGTGTCGGAACTGTCAGCCCCAACACACGAAAGTGTCGCAACCGCCCCTTCCGTTTCGTTGACGAATCGTTCCAGCTCCATGAGAATAGATTAATCCCTCCTGTGGGCCTGTGGCGCAGCTGGGAGCGCGCTTCCATGGCATGGAAGAGGTCGTCGGTTCGATCCCGACCAGGTCCACCATTCGCAACTCAAATACTCCCAATCTCCTTGTTTATTGGGCAAATAAGCCCAGCCCCGCTTCGTTTAAAAACCGGGCGGATGCTCGTCCGCGACGTTGAACGCGCCCTCCAGAGCCAGTCCAGCCGATCCGAGCAGTCCCTCGTCGAATGGCTTGGCGATCAGCGTCACTCCGTGCGGCACCCGGCGCGGCGGAGAGAACTTCGGCAAAGGATGCGCCGGATCGGGAGCCCAATCGCTCCGCGCCTCCGAAACTTCAATGAAACCAGCCCGCAGAGTGAGCGAAGGATGGCCCGTAAAGTTCGTCAGCGTCAGCATCTCGTCTCGCAAAGAGGGAACCAGCAGCAGATCGACTTCAGAGAAAATCCGTGCCATTTCATTGGCGATTTTCCGCCGAAAGCGATCCGCCTGAACAAAATCGACCGCCGAGAGAAAACGCGATTGGCGAAAGGTATTCGGCCAGGCATCGGGGACCTGGGCGCGCAGCTCATCGACCTGGTGATTCAGCGTGATTTCCTCAAAGGCCGCCGCGGACTCCGCAAAGAGAATAATGTCGAGCGAATCGTAGGGCCAGTCGGGAAGCGATACTTCAACAGGAACCATGCCAAGCTGCTTGACCGTCCGCAGAGCAGCGCGATCCACCTCGGTTGCCGGCGACTCCTGCATCCACTTCGAGATATACCCGACGCGCAAGCCGCGAACCGGCGCCGTCGCGTCGTAATCAAGCTTGCTCGGAACGCTGTCGAAGTCGCCTGCATCCGGCCCGGTGATCGCGTTCAGAACCAGCAGCGTGTCCTCGACGCTGCGCGCCATCGGCCCCAGTTTATCGAGAGACCAGCAGAGGGTCATTGCCCCGGTGCGAGGCACGCGGCCAAACGTGGGACGCAGTCCGGTCACGCCGCATCGCATGCTGGGGCCGACAATGCTGCCCCCCGTCTCGCTGCCGATCGCAAACCCAACAAGGCCCGCCGCAGTGGCCGCTCCTGGACCAGCACTCGACCCCGAAGAACCTTCTTCCACCAGCCATGGATTCATCGTCTGCCCGCCAAACCAAATGTCGTTGAGCGCCAGCGCCCCCATGCTCAGCTTCGCCACCAGCACAGCGCCGGCGTTGTTCAGCCGATCCACAACCGCGGCATTCTTTTCCGGGACCCGCTTGCGAAACGGCTCGGCGCCATACGTCGTCGGGATATGTGCAGTGTCCAGCAAATCCTTCGCGCCCCAGGGAATCCCATGCAGCGGACCGCGATAATGTCCCGCCGCGATCTCCCCATCGGCGCGCGCAGCCTGATCGAGCGCATGCTCGGCAGTGAGAGTGATCACGCAGCGCAACTTCGGATCGAACCGGCGCAGCCGCTCAATGTAAATGCGTGTCAGCCGCTCCGAAGTGAGCTCCCGCTTCTCGACCCATCGCGAAAGCTTGCTGACAAAAGCGAACGCGATCTCCTCATCGCTCGAAGGAATTGGCCCAGGATCAACTTCGCTGCGAACAAAACGATCGCGCTCGGGTCCACCAGACTGGCCCGCCTGGCCCGGCTGCACTGCCTGCACCCTCGACCACGGCTGCAAAGCAGGCTCGAGCGCAACCTTGCGGGGCCCGGTCCGCATTTCGTAAAGAGGCGCCATCGACTCGCGCCAGTTCGAAGCCGCCTGGATGCGATCCTTCTCCGTCATTTCGACGCGGACCAGCTTTTCCGCATCGACAAACGTCGCGGCCGAGACTTCCGGACCAGCGGCCGGTGCGGTTCCGAA